>JABAOF010016219.1_pt1 | contig 10976 bp, 6 predicted proteins | sample 7062171 | NCBI WGS metagenome assembly JABAOF01 (sample SAMN14538628, study PRJNA623070) | marine sediment metagenome | biome: marine biome [ENVO:00000428]; feature: marine pelagic biome [ENVO:01000023]; material: deep marine sediment [ENVO:00002113] | place: India: Gulf of Khambhat ... | reverse complement strand
TGAAAGAAGCCATGGAATGCTATGATAAATTGCTCTCAATCGAGCCGCATATTCCTGATGCACGCAGTGCCCATCGGCAATTGAATTTGTTAAACACTTTTACTGATCAGGGAATTAATGCTATGGCAACGCTATACAAAGATCTTAAAAAGAGTCATCCAAACGAAATAAACGAGGGCACATTAAACAATCTTGGTTATCGCTTGTTGAGAAATAATAGAATTCAGAATGCCATTAAGATATTCAAGTTAAATATCGATATATATCCAGACTATGCCAACGGTTACGACAGCCTTGGTGAAGCCTATATGAAAGCTGGTGAAGATGAACTGGCTATCAAGAATTACCAAAAATCCTTAAAATTGGATCCAGGCAATAATAATGCGAAGAAAATGCTGGAGCTGTTACGAAAGAAATAATTAGTAAATAAAATCAATTCCTATAAATCAGAGGACATACCGCATTTAAAAAAAGCAAAAAAGGGGGTCGGACCTAATGAGGATATCTTGTGATAATCTTTATATTTCAATATTATGAGAAAAAAATTCATAATCATTAAAGAAAATAAAGAAAGGAGAAGAGATGAAGGGAGAAAACACGATAAGAGCTCGTCTTTTTAGAAGAAGTAAAAATCCAGTGATTTCTCTGGTATTAGCGGTGATCTGTGCTATCTTCCTTCCCGCAGTAGCTGCTGCTAAGGTAGTCAAAGTCGAAATCACCAGCCGGAAAGTTTTCTCCAAGTCGCCGAAACACATCCGATCAGGCGCTTACGAGGTGATCAAGGGAATGATTTATCTTGAAGTGGACCCAGAAAGTCCGGCTAATCAACTGATCGTGGATTTGAAGCTGGCTGAGCGAAACGGGCGAGGAAATGTTGAGTTTTCTACAGAGTTTGAATTGCATAAACCAGTTGATGCGGATCGAGGAAATCACCGGATGATTTACTTTGTCAACAATCGCGGCAACAAACTTGGGAATTATCATTTTAACTACCAAGCCGGCAAGAATTGGCTCTACAGCCAGGGGTGGACATATTTATGGTGCGGCTGGAACTGTGATGTGATTGAAAGTGACCGGAAATTAAACATCAACGTTCCCATTGTCACCCATAACGGTAAAACCATAACCGGTAAAATTTATGCCGAAATCATCTCCTATGCGGATGATATTGTGTACAGCTTACCGATCGTATGGGGTGGCTCCATCGCTTACCCTCCTGTTGACAAAGATGACCCAGAGGCCCGATTGACCATGAGGCCTTACCGTTGGGAGGAACCGGTGGAGGTGCCGCGTGATCAATGGGCCTTTGCCCGCTTGGAAAAAGGCCAGGTGATGCTTGATCCTGGTTATCTGTATGTAAAAAAAGGCATTAAGCCTGGCTGGTTATATGACCTGGTTTATATCGGCAAAGACCCCAAGGTGACAGGCCTTGGCCTGGCTGCGATTCGTGATGTGGTGTCATTTTTCAAGTATGAAAAAGCCGATGAAAAAGGTTTTGTCAATCCGCTGGCTGATACCGTTGACTATGCCTTTGCATGGGGACATTCCCAGTCAGCCCGGCTTCTGAATCATTTTGTTTATCAGGATTTCAATGGTGACGAGAAAAAGAGAATAGTGTTCGACGGAATAATGGCTAATTGCCCTGGTGGTGGCAAAGGCATGTTCAATTCTCGTTTCGCTCAGTTTACCCGCCACGGCAGTCACCACGAAGACAACCTATTTCCCATAGATTTCTTTCCGTTTAACACGATCGAGCAGTACGATCCGATTACAGGAGAACGCGGCGATGGTTTGGGCAGAGCACGAAAATCCGGATTTTTACCTAAGATATTTTTCATCAATTCATCTACCGATTACTGGACTCGGGCCGCTTCACTGCTTCATACCGATGTCGAGGGGAAGAAGGATGCCGAGATCGATCCTAATGTCCGTATATACGCAATATCAAGCAGAGCTCATGTCGACGCGCGTATTGGTATCATCGGTCGCGCCCTGTTGACGGCTTTGGATCAGTGGATCAGCCATGGTGTCAAACCGCCCGACTCGCAAATCCCAAAAATCTCAGACGGCACTTTGGTCCCCCTGGAAGGCTTCAACAATTCTTTTCCTGATATTCCAAAGGCTCAAACACCGCCCTCTTTCTACCATCCTTACCGGCTGGACCTGGGGCCTCGTTGGCAGACTGAAGGCATTGCCGATAATGTTCCTCCCAAAGTTGGCCCCAGTTATGTGTGTCTTGTTCCTCAAGTCGATGAGGATGGAAACGAAATTGCAGGTATTCGTCTGCCTGAAATCGCCGTACCGTTGGCGACATTTACTGGTTGGTACCTGCGCTCGCCGTCGTTCTCGCGCACGATAAGGCGCAATGCTGGTAGAGTTTGGCCTTTGCCTCGCACGGCTAAGGAGCGCATACAAACAGGTGATCCCAGAAACTCAATGCTTGAAAGATACCCAACTAAAAAAGATTACTTATCCAAAGTAACAGAGTTTATCTTGGACTTGCACAGCCAGCGTTTTTTACTCGATGAAGACGTCGTCATGCTTCTCAAGCAGGCGAATTTACAATCGGATTTAATGAGAGATTTGAGGCCTATCGAAGATGTTGCCATGGAAAAAGGGGCTCAGGCCGGGTTGGCATATTTTAATAAATTTCGAGATTCTGATATTCCGTGGATATATTATGGATTAAGCGCCGGTGAATTTATGAGCAGAGTAAACACAAAAGGGTATGAACTGATGTCAGCTGACCAACTTAAACAGGCATTAGAAGTCTTCAAACTCAACACCCTGATATTCTCTAATAATTGGAATGTATGGGACAGTCTGGCTGAATGCTATTTTAAGATGAGGAAGCTTGAGCTTTCCCTGAAATATTATGAAAAGTCGCTTAAGTTAAATCCAGATAATGACAACGGGAAAAAGATGATTGAGCGGATTAAGCAGGAACAGATTAAAGATCTTGAGTTGTAAATAATCCAGGTCAGGATTTGGCGCCACATAAGCGAAAATTTGATTATCAACGTATATATATAATAGACTTTTCCGAAGAGAAAAAAGATCATGGGCACAGGAGTTTTTATATGAAAAAGAAAATGTTTCCCGTACTGCTACTTCTTGGAATGATTCTTAATATGAGCACTGCCCTTGCCGAATTGGGTCGGAAAATTCCCTTCGAGATCGACCGCAACAAGGTAATCCTGCCCGTCAGGGTCAATGGATCACGGCCGCTTAAAATCATCCTGGACTCGGGAATGCCGAGTCATGGTATTCTCCTCTTTAAAAAAGAACTGGGGGAGGAACTGAATCTGGAGAGGGAGGTCCACTTCCGGATCAGGGGTGCCGGTCAGGGCAGTGAGAGCACCGCGATCAAGGCGGAATCCCAGAGGCTGACCATCGGAGAGGTGGAATTTTCGAATCAGTCGGTGATGATCCTGCAGAGCGACACCATGAGCGCATTCCCTACCGACGGGGTATTGGGAAAAACGATTTTCGGACCCCACGCTGTCCGCTTTGATTTTGAGAATAAATTCATCACCCTCATGGAGCCGGGATCTTTCAGTCCGGATTCAACTTGGGAAACAATGGCCATGAGCTTCAATGACCGCGGTATTCCCTTTATCCAGGCTGCGGTATCCGTGAACGGAGAGGAGGAGATTCCCCTCCACGTCTATATCGACAGCGCTTCAAGCGAATCGCTTGAGCTTCTAGTGAGGGAGGGCCAGAAATTCATCCTACCAGAGAATCTGGAGACGCGCTACCTCGGCAGAGGCCTGGACGGGGACATCAGCGGCCTGTTCGGACGGGTGGCGAGTCTAAGGCTAGGCTCCTTTGTGCTGGAGGATGTTCCCACCGCTTTCCCGAAGGCCACGGTCCGCTCACGCCAGTCAGGAGCGGACGGAATCATCTGCAACAACACCCTGCTGCGCTTTCATGTGGTTTTTGACTTTACAGAGGGGAAACTCTATCTCAAACCCAACAGTTTATACGGCAAATCCTTCGACTCAGATTCAGAAAATTGAGGATTGAAAATCTTGGTATGTTCTTTTTTCCCGGCAAGATGTTCATCACCTCGCCGATGGATTGCTGAAATTGAATAAATTCGAAAAGGAATCCTTCTATAAAGCTTACTATCGGATATATCAAATTGCTGCTCTTTTTTCACTTCTTTTCTACCCTTCGAGGGAGGGGGAAAGGCAAAACGAGATGGCAGCTGGACTGAAGCAAAAAACATGTACAGAAGGGTCAATTCTGATGGAAATAGCACGTGCCCGTTTGTCACTTCAGATCAAAAATATTTGTTTTTCATCAGAAATGACAGCACAGGTGCTTTAAGAATATTCTGAGTTGATGCGAAGGTCATCGATCCAATACAAAAGGAGAAGCTATGATATCAAAAAGATTTTATTTTCTGCTGATTGGAGTCATGTCCTTTGTTATTTCCGTGGCATCAGCAGCAGATAGGAGTTTAGCCGGGACCGAGCATGTTTCTCCAGCGATCGAGGAACTCGTCTTCCATTCCGGCCCTTTCAGGGTGGTTGGCGATCTAAAGTTCCCGGAGGGAAAGGGGCCTCATCCCGTTGTTCTCTTTGTCCATGGTGATGGCCCCAACAGCCGTATTTCAGGCGGCACTTACCTGCCGATCATGGAGCGTATGTTGCGTGCCGGTTACGCGACATTCGCCTGGGACAAACCTGGAACCGGCGAATCCACCGGGCGGATCGACCGAAACCGGCTGTTTGAGCAGCGTTCTCAGATCGTTCTGGATGCCATTGCGTTGAAAAAGAAGCATCCGGACATCGACGATAAGCATATCGGTCTCTGGGGAGTCAGTCAGGCGGGTTACATTATGCCAGTCGTTCTCTCCAAGAGCGAAGACGTCTCCTTCATGATCGCGGTTTCCTGTCCCGGAGTGGCGGGCGTCGACCAAGGTGCCTACCTGGTTGCAGCGCAGGCTGTCTGCGCCGGACTCCCCGAAGCGGACAGAAAGCAAGTTAAAGATCTTCTCTCATCTGTCGAGAGGGCACGGACCTATGAAGAGTACGTGATTTATAAGAAGAAACTGGCTTCTTTTCCGGCCCTTGCTTCCATCACGGAACTCGGCCTCAGCATGAGAATCCGGCCGAAAGAAGAGTGGCACGCTGATGACCTCAACGGAGATTATTACTGGAATCCCATAGAGGTCATCAGAAAAACAACGATTCCGGTGCTGGCTTTCTTCGGCGAAAAAGACACACAGATTGATCCTGTCCAGGGAGTACAAGCTTACCAGGAGGCTCTTGAGCACGCCAGCAACTCCAATTTCCGGATCGAACTCATTCCAGGCGTTGACCATAACCTCATCATCTCCAAAACAGGGTGTCTTGAGGAGCGGAGAAAGAGATCGAGAAAGGGATGGCAGAACTACGCACCGCAGTATCTGGACATACTGGAGAAATGGCTTCGCAATCTGCACAAAGAAGACTTTAAAGATTCTGAAACATTAACGGTCTTCTCATAGCAATAGAGATATTGATTACAAATTATGTATTTCCTCTTTATATATATGAAATGCTGTATTTCATAAAGGAGAAAAAAAGAATGAAAATAGGAAATTTCACTGAACAAGATGTCCTTAATTTAGCCAGAAAAGCATATAACGAAGGAGAGGCAAAATTCGAAATCGTCCCTGAGAAATGTGCCTTGCTCGTTATTGATATGCAGGATGAATTTGTGAAACCTCACTGGGCACCGGATTGGGTGCCGGAGGCGACCAGGCAGGTCCCCCGAATCAAAAGATTGATTGAACACTGCAGGAACAAAAGCATCCCGGTCATTTATACAGTGTATTCCAAAACACATAATTACTTAGACCGTCCGAAAACAGGAAATTCCATGCCAGGACGATATTCAGAATTGAAAATCGACTTTTCGCAATTTTTTTTAGACGGACAAGTCTGGCATGAACTGGCGCCTAGAAAGGATGAAATTGTGATTCACAAACCCTCCTACGGCGCTTTCTACGATACTCCGTTAGAGACAATTCTTAAAAACTTGGGAAAAGACACCGTCATAATTTGCGGGACTGTAACAAACATTTGCTGCGGAATGACAGCACGACAAGCCTACGAAAGAAGCTTCAAGGTTATCTTTGGGAGTGATGTGACATCCTCGGATGATCCGGAATTGCAAGAGCCTGAATTGAAGGTGCTGAGAAAGAATTTTGCAAAAGTCTTGCTATCAAAAGAAATAATAGAGGCTTTATGATAGAAAGAACTTCGCCAAATATGGGCAATAATCCTTTAATACCTTCAGGTCTACCTCGAGATCTATTAAGCACAAATGGCTGCAGAGATTTACCGGTAGCATAATATGTCCAGGAGGGTCTGACATACTTACACAGCTGTATGATGATGGGGGTAATGGGATGTGAAGATATTGAAGTGAATGTTGAGAATGTCGATGATGGTGTTGTTGTGAAAATCACCTCGAAGAATGCAGATATGGTGAAAAAGATTCAGGGAATGTGTGACAAGATGAAAAAGATGTGTGCCCTTAAAGAGTGTTGCAAGAAAGAAGTTAAAAAAGAAGAAGTCAAAAAGTAAAAACTCAGATCATTAAATAATGCAATTAAGGCTACTAATATTTCTTTTCAGCAAAATTTTTGTAGCTTATTATTATTCTTTTGTTAAGATTCACGAACTCTCGATTAGAATAATACAGCCATAAAATTCTACTATAAATTCCTCTCCCTATAGAAGGATGCTGATCTCAGTTTCCCTGGGGCTGATTTAAGCATATAAGGGAATTTGGCTCAGAATTTTTTAATAGAGAGAGAGTAGGAATTGCAGAAATGAGAGATTTGTCAATTGAATTGATGTTTATCTATTCAAGGCGAAAACTGAACCATCTCAGCTTTTTCAGTAGAGATACGACTGAAACTTATAAGAGCAGATCCTTGTGAAAATGGAAAGGATTAATCCTTATTCCTAGCATTCTCAAGTATATTTTTTAGATCCATGGGGAGGATTATTGTAAACGTGGTCCCCTTCCCCATATTACTTTCAACTTTTATTTCACCTCTATGATCCTGAATAATTTGATAACAGATGGATAACCCAAGTCCTGCACCGACGCCTGTCCCTTTAGTCGTAAACCCGGGATCAAAAATTTTCGTTAAGTTCTCCTTAGGGATGCCAATGCCGCTGTCTTTTATCTCAATATAGACTCGATTATTTTCAGCGAATGTCGTTAGGTTTATTGTCCCCTTGCCTTTTATAGCCTGTTTACTGTTGATTAACAGATTAAGAAAGACCTGATTGAGCTGACTGGGATAACATGATATAGGCGGAATATTACCAAAATTTCTTATTACTGTTATGTTGTGTTTGATTTCGTGATGGATCAAGGTTAGGGTGTCTTCAAGTCCTTCATGGATATCCACTGTTTTCAGCTCTGCCTCATCCAGACGGGCAAAACTTTTGAGTCTTTTGACTATATTGGTTACCCGTTCAGTGCCCGATCTAATCACTCGATTTGAGTCACCTATAATCTTGAAGGCAGATTTAAGTTCGGGCATCTGTTCATAGTCGATTGAGCATTTTGACTCGACTATGTCTCTTAAGTTCTCCAAGGTTCTAGACAGCGTATCATACATACTGCTGACAGCCCCGATGGGCGTATTGATTTCATGAGCGATGCCCGCCACCAAAGAACCCAGGGAAGCCATTTTTTCTGATTGGACCAGCTGTGCCTGAGTTATTTTTAAATTTTGATTTGTTTTTTCCAAATCCTCCACGACTTCCTTCATTGGAGTTATGTCATGAGCTATGCCTATATAGGATAGGACATTTCCTTCATCGTCTTTTAGAGGAGATGCATTTGAAGTATGCCACCTCCATTTTCCGTCTTTATGCTTTACACGATATTCAATCCCACTCTGTTTTTGTCCGTGTATTATGACTTTTTCAAAAAAATCCATGCAGGCTTGTAGGTCGTCTGGATGAACAAAAGGTATGAAAGATTTCCCTTGGACTTCAGAAACATCATGTCCGAGGACCTCCGTCCAGTTTGGCGATACATAAGAAAATGTGCCTTCTGGTGTCAAGGCATAAATGACGTCGTTCGCTTTTTCGACATAACTCCGGAATCTTACTTCACTTTCTCTCAGTGCAAGGTCAACCTTAATATGCGCGATATAGCTACCTACCATCTCAGCTGCTGTCTTTAGTAGCCGGATATCTTCTTCGTTCCACTCTCTCTGTATTTCCACATCGTCGAATCCAATAAAACCGTACCATTCTCCTTCTACCCAGAGAGGAAGAACGAGGATGGAGAGGATGCCCTGAGGATCCAGAATGGCTCGTTCACTCTTTGGAAATGTTTCTACAAATCCCTGTATTACCTTGCCTCGGGATAGAGTCTCCTGCCAGCGCATAAATCCTTGCTTATACGCGCCATGCTGAAGAACTGGGTCGTCCAAATTTCCTGATACTCCTGGAGCACAGACTTCATGAGTCAAGCGCAGGCAGAGACCATCTTCAGGATCATCGAAGTTTTCAAAGATGTAAACCCTGCTGGTTTCAGAAGCCTTGAGCAAATGATCTAAAGCTTCTGTCAACACATCTCTAGTTTTATCGTCGCTCAACAGGGCTTGCGAGCATGAAGCAATCCCTTTCTCATACCGGAGACGGGTTGCTATTGACTCTTCGGCCATCCGTTGTTCTGTAATATCGATGCCGGTTCCAACGATAAACTCCACTGAGTTGTTCTCGTCGACAAGAGCTGAGTTTGACCAGGCAATAAGTCGGCGACTCCCATCCTTAGCGACCCAGTAGTTTTCGGCCTTATTGGGAAAGTTGCCGGACTTTAACTCGTCAAATACGCCTTTAATTCGCTCCACTTCCTCTGGGATTAAGAAAATGTCCCAAAAAGGCTTATCTTTGACTTCATTAAACGAATATCCGGTAACTTTTTCGCAGGCACGATTAAAGCGGACAATCCGTCCTTTTGTATCCAGTACAACCACCAGAGCACCTGCCGTGTCCAGAGTCGCTGAGACAAAATTTCGTTCTCTCGCTAAGGCTTCTTCCGCTTTCTTGCGTTCGCTGATATCGTACAGCCAACCAAGGATGACATTTTCACCTTGTACTTCGGTGATCACCAGGGAAAAGATCATCCAGACAACTGTGCCGTCTATTTTTTTTATGCGGGTTTCAAAATTTCGCAGATAACCGTCGCTTTTTAGACTCTCCACAACTGTTTTTCTATCCTCCTGATTGTAATAAAAATCCGGAGAATTCTTGCCGATTAATTCTTCTGGCGTCAGTCCAACCAGGCTTGCTAGTTCCTTGTTGGCGTAGAGAATTTTGCCATCTTCAAGACGAGTGATAATTGTTGGAATGGGTGATGAATTGACAATTGTATGGACCTGCTCATCGGCCTGTTTCATATATGTAATATCCATAAAGATCCATAAGTGCCCAATCTTCTTGCCGTCTCTATCCTGAACATGACAACACGTTGCGGAAAGGATAGCGGGTTTATGATTCTTGACCTGAACTCCCATCTTATAAATTTGGGACATGTCTATCTGACCGTCGCAAAATGGCGATCCTTTCCAGTAATCTATGTATTTCTTGAATGTGTCGAAATCCTCAAAATTAGCTTTGATCCTTTTGATGAATTCATCAAAATTGGTGTTTATGATTTCTTCAGATGAAAGACCAAAATAATCGGTTACCCTGCTGTTTGATGACTTTATAAATCCCTTATTATCCACCAGAATTATGATGCCTGGATTTGCGTCAATAATAGTCTGAAGTTCATCTTTACTTTTGGATAACTCTTTAAGCAGTTTTTCCATCTCAGCGTTCTGATTCTCCAGTTTCTCTTGTGTCTTCAACATTTCAAGGTTGGCATCTATCAATGCATGAGAATATTCTTTTAGCTTTTCTTCAAGCAGCACTCTATTAGTGATCTCCCTCGCTATGCCATCACTTCTGATGATTCGTCCATTCTTTAAGACCATTCTTCGGATTATCTCAAAATGCTTTATCTCACCCTTCTTATCGACCATCCGGAACTGGAGTGTCTTGACTTCTGGCCCGATTCCTTTTACAGACTGGACGAAGCTTTTCTTTACCCACTCTCTGTCGTCGGGATGTATTAATGCAAATACAGATTTACCGATGATCTCAGAAGGCTTGTATCCCATCGCAGCCTCTCCAGATGGACTTATGCTGATGAATTCCCCTTTAGGATTCAATGAATATATGATATCCGGGACGTTTTCAGCGACCATCTGAAGAGTAGCTTGTGAATCCTGAAATTTTTTTTGCAGGTTCGTTCTTTCGATGATCTGCTCAATAGTGATCGCAATTTGGTTGATTTCTGTGGGCTTGAGAATAAAGTAGCTAGCTCCTTTTTTTATGGTTTTTACCGCTAAAGGTACTGTTCCATGAGCCGATAAAATGATGAAGGGGATGTCTGGATCCTTTAGTCTGATCTTTTCTAAGACTCCTAGGCCATCCATTTCTGGCATATTTAGGTCGCAAAGTATAATGTCGAATGTCCGGCTGTCAAACAAGCGAAGTCCTGTTCGACCCGAAACGGCAACTGAAACTTTATAACCTAATAAACGCAGTCCATTTGATATTGTTATGCGCTGAGCCTTGTCATCTTCGATGTATAAAACTCTAACCTTACCCATAGATCACCATCCTGTTTACAATATTGATACTAATACCTTCAAAATTTTAATGCTTTTCTATTCCAATGACAATAGAATCAGTTTAATCATATTTTTTCTTTCATAGATCTTAATTTCCTTTGCAATTTGAAACATCCGGTAGGCAAATCATGTTTTGGGATAAGAATATCATTCAATAGAAATTCATGTGACTTTAGTAAAATTTGAATAGCTCATGATTGTACGTCGTCAAAGGATTCGGACAACATTGACCTGCCCCCAATCATTGTACCACCCCCAGAGTTAGAAT
>JABAOF010003387.1_pt1 | contig 10980 bp, 10 predicted proteins | sample 7062171 | NCBI WGS metagenome assembly JABAOF01 (sample SAMN14538628, study PRJNA623070) | marine sediment metagenome | biome: marine biome [ENVO:00000428]; feature: marine pelagic biome [ENVO:01000023]; material: deep marine sediment [ENVO:00002113] | place: India: Gulf of Khambhat ... | reverse complement strand
CATCGAATACCAGACTATGTTCAGGATGATTAAGTCGAAACTGGCCAAAGAAAGGGATATAGTCCTGTGAGTATAAGGTTATCCAGAGAAAAAGTAAATTATCTTTCTCGCCAAATTCTAGACGCTCTTTTTGAAGAAGACGAAGTCGAGTTTCTTGATGAGCCCAATGAAATAAGACTTTCTATCGTGAAAAGCATTGAAGAGGAATTAAAACTCTATGATCAATTGGATAAAAAAGCGATACAAAAGATTCAAACCCAGAAGAAGTCCATAAAAGAGGGAAGCAGAGAATGGGAAATTCTTTATCGCAAATACTACAATGAGGAAATCTCCAAACTCGGAAAATTCTTCGAATAAAATCTTCTCCTTCTCTAAAGATAAATCCTTCACAGAAGTTAAGGCAAGAGTCCGCTACTCAGAAACCGACCGAATGGGAGTTGCCCATAACAGAAATTACTTTGAATGGTTTGAAATCGGACGAACCGAATTCTGCAGACAGAAAAACATTCCCTACAAAGAGATTGAAAAGCAAGGATATTATTTAGTAGTCGTGGAATCCTTCTGCCAATACAAAAAGCCTTTAGGCTATGATGATCCATTTCTGATCAGAGTATCCCTTGAAAAGATATCATCTAAAAAAGTCGTCTTTGTCTATGAATTGGTGACAGAGAAAGAGAAAAAAAAGATTGCTTCAGGATACACCGTTCATTTCGTAACCAATGCTCAAGCAAAGGTCTGTTCCCTTCCTGCCGAAATATTAATGAAATTAAAGGCCTAGAGACGAATTCGACCCGAATTTTTCAGGAATATAAACCTGCTCATCACTTCAAAATTTAAACGATAATAAAAAATTAGGTCGGATTCATATAAAAGAGTCTAGGCTTTAAGCCTTTATTATTTTTGGCTATTTGAGATAGCCTTTTCTGATTAGATAGTCTTTGAGTGCTTCTTTCCAAGGGGAAAAATCTGTCAGCCCGATCTCTTTGGCTTTTTTGTTTTCTAACACAGAATAGGAAGGTCTTAAGGCCTTGGCGCCGTATGTTTCTGTATCCACAGGAACAATATCAGGTTTTTTACCAAGCAAAGAAAAGATCTCCTTGGCAAACTCGTACCAAGTGCACTGCCCCTGGTTGGTGAGATGATAGAGTCCAAAGTGATTTGTCTGGATAAGCTCTTCGATTCTATCGGCGAGTTCAGCCGTGGAGGTGGGTGTTACCCACTGGTCATTCACAACTTTCAGAGATTGGCCTTTCTTCTCAAGAGAAATCATTATATCTACAAAGTTAGTTCCTTTACCCCAGCAACCGGCCTCCCCGTATAATCCGCAGGTCCTGATCAGAAAATATCTATCTAGGATATTGCGGATAAAGTATTCTCCGGCCAGTTTTGAGGTCGCATACACACTTAGAGGATTGGGGACATCTTCTTCGGTATAAGGGTTTTTCTTTTTTCCATCAAAGACATAATCTGTGCTGAAATGGACAAGAACAACATCTAACTCAAGACAGATCAAAGCTAAATCTCTCACTGCTATGGAATTAACCCTGAAAGATTCCTGAGGATTATCTTCGCACTCATCAACCCTGTGGTAGGCAGCGGTATTGATGACGATCTCAGGCTTAAGTTTGGAAAGGATTTTTTTTGCTTCTCCAGGCTTTGTCACATCAAAAGTAGGATAATAGAGAGGCATAAGTTCATGGTCTTTGAGAATCTTCATCAGGTCAGAGCCAAGTTGACCATCAGCTCCGATGACGGCGATTTTCATTTTTGAAATGAGTTTCCTTCCCTATGAAATTATGAATCTAAACGCTATGATCCGCTTAAAAAAAAGGCCAGGGGAATATCCCTGGCCTTTAAAAGCCTTCCTTCAATCCTTCTGGGAGAAGATTAAAAGATAAGTCTGAATCCGAGCATCAATTTGTGGTGTTTGGAAAGCTTGCGTCCTTCCCCGACTGGCATTCTTCCCTCAAAGAAGAGAGAACCCGCGGTGGAATAGGTTTTGAAAACATCAAAACCGATATTACCGATAAGATCGGCATCGGAATTCCTGCCTTCTTTGACTTTTGTTGTAAATCCTGCTCCAGCTCCGAAAAAGGCCGCACCTGCATGGAAATTGAAAATAAGATTTGCCATAAACAAGGACTTCCACGGTTCATCATCGAGAGTTAAGCCGCCGCCTCCTGATATGATGAAGTCTACTGTATCAGGTACGATTTTATAGAGCAATCCAACGCGACCTGCGATATATTTTCCATGGCTCCCACGAGCCAAGAATGGACCTGCTTCCACAAGGAAGAAAAGTCTTCTCTGGGTCACTTCAAGGTCTATCCGGGCAGGTTGTGAGACGGCTCCAAAATCATCGGTGACGATGGCTGTGATGGTATAGACACCTGGGGCATCAAAGATCTTTTCCCAGGTAAAGGGTTTTTCTGAATCTGAAAATCTATCGACCACATTTCCTTCTTGATCCGTGATTTCAAAGTCACATTTGACAACTTCCCCGTCGGGATCTATAGAGTCAGTGGCATCGAATGTGACAGGCCTTCCCACATAATCTTCGCAAGGAAGACAAGATGTCCAGAGCTTACATGTGGGAGGAACATTGATATATGTCTTGGCTTCGCACGGATTTTCTGATGGTTTTCCTTCAGGATTAAGGGCTTTTCCTTTGAAAACATATTCGCCAGGCTTATCAAATTTTGTTTGCCATTTAGGAGAATCAGGCGTGAGAGCTTTTGTGGTGATCTTTGTTCCATCAGGACCAAAAACATCAACCTCCATAGACATGGCGTGTTGAGAGCCACTCATATCGACTGAGATGGGATCGTTTAGATTGGCTTTTGCTGGCTCAATTTTGATGTCGCAAATGGCATCAGGGATGATTTCTTCAACTTTACGCAGGGAAATGTTACCACAAGGCTTGGGCATGATGAATTCGTAGTGTTTGTAATCTCTTTTTACGATAAAAGAAAAAACAGGCACAGGCTCCTTTCCAGCCCACTCGACATCTTCAACGACCTTAACTCTTCCCCTGGAACGGAAGAGCATCCACATCAATTTGTCGCCCACAGCGAGTTCTTTTTCTTCGAAAGATGCTGCTTTTATCTGGTCAAGGAAGGGAAGGAAAAGATCTCCATATCCTGCCAAATCGAAACCGTACTTGATGTCTCCTGTGTATTTATCGACCAAGATTTTCATCACCTCAGCTGTGGGGACTTCTCCTTTGATCCGAACCAGAGTATAACGTCCGATTCTCCTCAGCTTCTTTGTTTCAGCATAGGAAGACAAAGAAAAAATGATGAGGAGACCAATGACAAGAAGAACGATTTTTTTGCTTTTCATACAAGCCTCCTTTTCGTAGTAAAAATGCGCTAAACTTATGATTATTAATAAATAAAATATAAAAAACGCTTTTTGTCAAGAAAAAAAAGATTTTTTATCCTAAGAAAAGATTGAATTCAATCATTCTTATTAGAGATTTTATTTTTACCGGTGAGAAAGTTTCTGACTATGAGATGAATGAGTCCTGAATCCTCTGGCTTTTGCTTCAATGCTCCTTCAAAATAGGCTGTGTTTTGGAGCCGGAGAGAAATTAATTTTTTCAAAAAAACCTGCCCCTCCCTGATATCGATCTCAGGGTGAATTTGAATTCCCCATACGGCTCTGCTTTTCCATTGAAAAGCCTGTATCTGGCAGGACTTTGATGAAGCCAAAATGTCAAAATCATCTCCTAGATTAGCCACTTCATCGAAATGGATAGAAAAAGAATAAGCTTCTCTTTTCTTCCCTAAAAGAGGATTGTCTTTTTCAATTTGAACGGCAATCCATCCTACTTCTGGCTGGGAGCTTCGTCCCACAGAGTCAGGTCCACAGAGAATGAATGCCAGAAGTTGATGTCCCCAGCAACTTCCCAGGATAGCTAGATCCTTCTCTAAAGCCTCTTGAACCAAATCAGCTTCTTCAAAAACCCAGTTTTCTCTTTCAAGTATGGAGGCTTCTGAACCTGTTAATATCAAATGGGTGAAGCCCTCTTTAAGATCTGGGAAATGGCCCTTGGTGGCTCTGAAGGACTCCCATTCGACATCTAGATAGGCGCTCCAATGCCCAGTCGGATCATAAAGGAAAGGATCCAATGAATTATCTATGACGGCAACTTTTATGCCCTTCTTCTCCATATTCGATATATACTAATAAAATTTTTCTTCCCCATTATATGGATTCCTGAAAAAAGCACAACTTTTTCTTTGTTTTTGAATCCTTGGTTCTGGTATAATTCATGTTCAACAGAAGGAGGAAGAAGTGCATAACGTATGGCTAGATACCGAACTTCATGTCACCACCCCCAACGAGCCTGGTATTATGGGACGCGTCTTGGGCACTTTGGCCAACGCAGGAGTCAATCTTATGGCCTTATCTGCTTATTCAGAAAAGAAGAAGGGAACTTTTTTATTGGTGACTTCTGATAATAAAAAGGCCGAAAAATCTCTAAAGGCCTTAGGATATAATGTAAAGACGAATAATGTGGTCATCGTCAAGATAGATGATCGCATCGGTGCAGGTGCGGAAATAGGTGCCCTTTTGGGTAATGCGGCTGTCGACATTGAATATTGTTATGGCACATCTTCGGGAACAGGAAAAGCCCTGCTCGTGCTCAAAACAAACAACAACAAGAAAGCTGTAGAAACGCTGAGTTAATGTGATGGGATTCTTGAGCTTATTTCAGTCTTTCAGAATAAGCAGCTTTATATCTGAATCGAAAAAGAATTAATCCTCTCTTCCAGAAAAATGTCCGTCTCTTCCCTCACTTCCATCCTTAAAGACGAGATACAGCAAAAATTAAACAACAAGGAAAGGTCTTTTTTTGTTCGATTCCTTAAAGATTGGGAAAAAAAGATTGGAATGTATGATACAGAGTCCCCTAAACTTATCTCTTATTCCATCGGTAATTTGAGTGGGAAAATCTCGTTCATATTGGTTCCACTTGTGGCATCCGAGGGCCTTGTTATTCCCCAGATTGTGGAACCTAAAAGTCCGGCAAGAAGCAGCCTTTACGATTACTTCCATTCTTTTTTTGGGGCTAAGACTTCCCTAAGCGCCGAAGAACTTGGCCTTCAGCTTTCTCAGAAAGGTGCGGCCGTGTTTTCTGTTCCCCCACTCATCGTCTCTTATCTTGATAAGCTGATAAAGCCGATAAAAAATAACGAATCTTCTATTTCCAAAGCTCACTTTGATTCTTTGGTCAAGTCTATCATAATTCTCATTTTTTTGAGTAGGGCTGATGGCGTTTTGTTCGATATCAGAATAGGAGGATCTTCTTTTCTCCAAGAAGTTCGAGAGGCGAGATATTTAGCTCGGTCGTTGAAAAAAATTTGTGTACAAATGAACATTCGCTCCTCATTCATCATGGTCAACATGAACCAACCTCTTGGGAAAGCACTCGGTGGTTCTCTTGATATCAACGAATGCATCGAAATCCTTAAAGGCGAAGGGCCTCTAGATGTGCTCAAGCTGGCTCTTGAATTGGCCACAGAAATGTTACTCATGGGCCGAACTATCTCTGATAGATCAGAAACAAAAAAATGTCTCAGACAAAAAATAAAAGATGGGAATGCTCTTGAAAAATTGGAAGAAATCCTCGAGAGTCAGAAAGGTCGACTTTATTTGGATGACAAAACTCCGTTTTTCCCCACCAGAGGACATAGAATAGGGATCTTTTCTGCCCAAGATGGTTATCTTCACAAGTTGGATATGAAGAAAATTTCTTATCTTTATAATTTGCCAAAAATCAGAAAGGGAAAAAGAAATGGTCCTTATAGGAAAGTCTCTGGACTCTTGATTCTTAAGAAAATCGGTGACCGCATAAAGAAAGGCGATCGTCTTGCTGAGATTCATTGGCCCAGTCCAAAGCCACCTCATCTGATACAGAAAGATTTTCAAGACCTTTTCTTAATCTCCTCTCAACCGCCTGAATTTCAGCCGTTAATCATTGAGAGATGGAGGGAAAAGGAATATTTTTAAAATAAAGTTTGCATAATTTCCGATAAAAAATAAAATAAGAGCATCCGATGCCAGAGACAAAAAGGATTGCTGTTGTCACTTCTGATGTCCCCTTTGTCACTGGAGGTCATCTGATTATTGCCCAGAGCACTGTGGAAGCTCTAAAAGACTACGGATATGAAGCCGATTTGATCCTTACTCCCCAGAACAGATTCGGTTACCAATTTAGAGCCTATCTAGCCACTCGCCTCACTGATGTTGGTGAAGACGGTTTGGGCCGCAAAATCCACCAAGTCATCTCCTTCCGGTTCCCGAGCTTTGCTGTTAAACACTCCTGTCACGTCTGCTGGCTGAACCATCGATTGAGAGAATATTATGATTTGTGGGAGAGGCTTTCTTCCCAGCTCAGCTTCAGAGGTCGTCTGAAAGAAAATCTAAAAAGAACAGCCATTCACATGCTGGACACTTATCTTCTCAAACATAATGTCACCAAGTTGTTCGCTCAATCGAGAACAATACAGGAGAGATTGAAAAAATGGGGAAATATTCCATCAGAAGTCCTCTATCCTCCCCCTCCTCTTCGAAGCTATCATACAGATGCTTACAATAACTTCATCTTCTCAATCTCTCGAATTCAGGAATTAAAGAGATTAGACCTTCTCGTCGACGCATTTCTCTATGTGAAAAATAAAGAGTTGAAGGCTGTTATCATAGGAGAAGGGCCTGAGAAAGATAAACTACGAGAGAAGATAAGAAGTTCTAAGCTTGAAAAGAGAGTCTTGCTTCTTGGGAAAACCGACGAAAAAACGGTCATAGATCATTATGGACGTTGCCGCGCTGTCTTTTTTGCTCCTTTTAGAGAAGACTATGGTTTGGTGACTGGAGAGGCCTTTGCTTCACGAAAACCTGTCATAACTACAGCAGACAGTGGAGGTCCAGCCGAGCTTGTCAGAAACGGTCAGACGGGTTATGTTCTTGAAGCCGATCCAAAGATAATCGCTGAGAAATTGGATGAGCTGGCTGAACAGAAGGACTTGGCAGAAGCCATGGGAGATAAAGCCTTTGATTTTATCTCAAGTTTTTCCTGGAAAGAGACAGTTCAAAAATTGATTCTCTGTGATTGATTAATCCCTGTTTTAAAAATTATATTGATGAAACATTGTTCGTAAAAGATCATTAAGGATATTTAAATGGAAGAACACAAGCCTTATGTTCCTGATGATACGTCCTTCAAAGACATCACTCTAAAAGCTGTGATTGTAGGAGCCCTCTTCGGTATCATCTTCGGCTCAGCCAATGCTTATCTAGGGCTCAGAGTGGGATTAACCATCTCGACAGCCATACCTTTGGCGGTGATTGCAGTGGCTGTTTTCAGGGTTTTGACACCTATCATAGGAAAAAGCACTATTCTAGACTGCAACATCGCCCAAACCACTGGGTCGGCAAGCTCTTCCTTGGCTTCAGGAATCATATTCACCATTCCTGCCCTTTTCCTATGGGGATTCAATCCAAGTATCTTTAAACTCGGGATACTGGCTCTTCTAGGAGGGACTCTAGGAGTGCTTTTCATGATTCCTTTGAGGAGAGCATTGATTGTCAAGGAACATGGCGTGCTTCCCTACCCAGAAGGGACAGCAGCTGCTCAAGTCTTGATTTCAGCAGACATAGGAGGAACAAGAGCTAAAAATGTTTTTCTTGGTTTGGGAGTCGGAGCGTTCTTCAAGAGCCTTGTAGGTTTCCTCCATCTATGGCCGGAAAAAATCTATCTCAAGATCCCGGTTCTCAAAAAAGCCAAGCTGGGTATGGAACCTACTCCTGCTCTCCTTGGCGTAGGTTTCATCCTGGGGCCTCGCATTGCAGGGATCATGGTCGCGGGCGGCCTGCTCTCCTGGTTGGGAATCATTCCTGCAATTGCCTATTTTGGGGAACATATTCCCATCCCCTTATTCCCTGAAACAGAGATCCCCATAGGCCAGATGACCGCCGAGCAAATATGGGATAAATATATAAGAGTTGTCGGGGCAGGGGCTGTCGCCGTTGGGGGGATCATCACCGTCATTAGATCGATTCCCACCATGTTTAATTCATTAAAGATGGGAATCCGGGAATTCAGCCTCAGAAAAGACATCAGCTATGCCAAAAGGAGAAGGACTCAGATCGATCTTCCGATTACTGCTCTTGGCCTCGGAATCCTTATTGTCGTAGCTATATTGATTCTATCTCCTCAAATCCTGGGAATGCAAACGGTCATTATCGTAAGGCTTATCGCAGCCCTCTGCATCGTCTTTTTTGCCTTCTGTTTTGTGACTGTTTCTTCACGAATTGTGGGTATGGTGGGTGTGACTTCAAATCCGACATCTGGGATGACGATCGTCACACTTCTGGGCACGAGCCTTTTGTTTTTTGCTTTGGGGTGGACGGATATTTTGGGGCAAGCCACAGCCCTGACTATAGGGACAGTCGTCGCGGTAGGAGCTTCCATCGCTGGAGACATCTCTCAAGATCTTAAGGCGGGATACATCATAGGAGCGACGCCCAAAAGGCAGCAGTCTACAGAATTAGTAGGAGTATTAACATCAGCTTTTGCTATCGCAGCCGCTGTCTGGCTTCTAGGAGAGTCCTTCTCATTTGGATCAGAGGCATTACCAGCTCCTCAAGCTGTATTGATGAAGACCGTTATTGAAGGAGTGCTTGGAGGAGATCTTCCTTGGGGGCTTGTTCTGATAGGAGGATCTTTTGCTATTGTAGCAGAACTTCTCAGGGTTCCTTCCTTGCCCTTTGCTGTAGGAATTTATCTTCCCCTTTCCACGATGACTCCTATATTTGTAGGAGGAATCATCAGACAGTGGATAGAAGGAAAAGCAACAAGCAACGAAAAACACAAAACAAAAAGAAAAGAGAGAGGGATTCTTCTGAGTTCTGGATTCATCGCTGGAGAGGGAATTGCCGGGGTCTTGATCGCGCTCTACGCCTTTATTGCCAAGGCCAAACCTAAGGGCATAGGAATCGTCTGGGTTTCCCCTATTGGGGAATTCATCGCCTTGGCTGCCTTTCTTCTTCTTGTCGGTTATTTGATTAAAAAATCTTTGAGATGACCGTTCCTAGTCTTGTAGGTACAAAGAGGGACTAAAATCGACTCTTCTCTTAAAAAGAAAGAAAGGATAGAATAGGATGTTATGATTCAATTCTCGGGAAAAAAGAGATGAACACGCTCATCATTGCCTCTATTCTTATTGCATGGCTCTTTCTTGGTTATAAAATCTACGGAGGATTCATAGAGAAAAAGATCGTTCGAGCCGACAAGTTCCGTCTCACTCCAGCTCAGGAATTTAATGATGGTATCGATTATTCACCAGCCAAAAAATCACTCCTCTTTGGCCATCATTTCTCATCTATTGCTGGGGCTGGTCCCATTCTGGGACCTCTTTTAGGCGTCCTTTATTTTGGTTGGCTAGGTGCTTTACTCTGGATAGCCTTAGGAAGCGTCTTTCTGGGAGCTGTCCATGATTACACTTCGCTTATGACTTCAGTCCAGAATAAAGGAACCTCCTTGGCTGATATCTCTGCGAAAACACTGAGATTTCGGACAAAAATCATCTTTTCTGTTTTTCTTTGGCTCGCGCTTTAGCTCTGGTCATTGCTGTCTTTGCAGTGGTTGCCTCAAGGACTCTTGTTTCCCAACCTGAGATTGTTATTCCCACTTTTGGACTGATTTTTATCGCCATGATTTTTGGTTCGCTTATCTACAAAAGGGGGATTAACGTCCTTTTGGCCACGATTATATCTCTGATCCTTTTATTCTTTCTGATTTATCTCGGAGAATTATACCCCATAAAGCTACCTGCCCAAATACTCGGCCTTTCCCCTCATAGCTTTTGGTTTTATATCCTGATCATCTATAGTCTATTCGCCTCTTCCCTACCTGTCTGGTTTCTCCTCCAGCCTCGAGATTATATTAGCACCTGGATACTCTTCTTAGGATTGGGATTAGGATATATTGGCCTTATTGTTTTTCATCCTTCTATCAACGCTCCCGCTTTTGTTTCTTTCTCGAGCAAAGGAGGCCCGATTTGGCCCATCCTTTTTGTCATCATTGCCTGCGGAGCGATCTCAGGTTTTCACTCGGTGGTCGCAAGTGGAACGACGGCAAAACAGCTTCCTGATGAAACCAGTGGAAAAATTATTGGTTTTGGGGGAATGGTAACAGAGGCTGCTTTAGCTGGACTTGTGATTTTCATCGCTTCGAGCGCCTTGATCTGGGATCCGAGCGGAGCTCAAAGCTCCTACGGTTTCCAATATCTGATGACTTCTCTGGGAGATCCGATTCAAGCCTTTGCTACAGGTTACGGAAGGCTTATTTCTTCACTGCCTGGACTTACCCTAACCATGGGGCTCTTCTTTGGTATGATTATGCTCAACGCCTTTGTTTTGACTACTCTTGATACAGGGACAAGGTTGGGCCGATTCATTTCTACTGAGCTTTTGGGTAAGAAGGTCTCTGTTTTCAAGAATAGATGGATAAGCTCAGCCTCCATACTTATTTTCGCGGCTTTTTTAGGAGGGACTGAGGGATATAAAGCCATATGGCCGGTGTTTGGAGCCTCAAACCAATTGGTGGCTGCATTGGCTCTGATCGTTGTTTCCTCTTATTTTGTCGGGATTAAAAGACCCAAAAAATACACGGTTTATCCAGCTTGTTTCATGTTGATCACAACGATTGGAGCACTTCTCTACCAGGGATATCATTTTTTCCAGTCCAAAAGTTTTCTTTTGGGAGGTATGACCATAGTCCTGATCGCTCTCGCTTCGATCGTTGTCTACGATGCACGAGCCATTCTGTTTGGTCTAAAGATCAAAGAATGAAATTGTCATCGGATGCCTTGAGAATTTTGTATGGGCCAAGAAGAAAGAAAATATTCTTAGGCCAAAAATCCTACCTTTAATAAAATCCTCTTCTTTTCGATATGAAGTACCTCTAAATTC
>JABAOF010006905.1_pt1 | contig 10984 bp, 9 predicted proteins | sample 7062171 | NCBI WGS metagenome assembly JABAOF01 (sample SAMN14538628, study PRJNA623070) | marine sediment metagenome | biome: marine biome [ENVO:00000428]; feature: marine pelagic biome [ENVO:01000023]; material: deep marine sediment [ENVO:00002113] | place: India: Gulf of Khambhat ... | reverse complement strand
ACGATGGGAAAAAGAGGATGTCGTGAATATTGCTGGGCCCACAACCACAATTCCAAGCGACATCCTCGTCTATGCGAGAGGGGTCGATGGTTTTCTCGATTTGCTGCTCTATCCAGAAAAAATCAAACAAATCAATCAGTTAATGACTCCAGGCATGATCGCCGTCAATAGATTTTGGGCGAGGACCACTGACTCAGACATTCAGAAAATCAGCGTTCAGAATTTCACGCCTGATCTTGTCTCTCCCAAAACATTTGAGGATCTCTGTTGGCCTTGGATGAAACAAATCATCGAAGCCTTCTTACATGGCGACCGTACGGTCATTCTCCATCTCGATGGCAATTGGACGCCTTTCCTCCCTTTCTTCCAGGACCTCCCTCCAAGGCGGATCATCATGGAACTGGAAAATACCCATATGAAAAAGGCCAAGAAGATACTCGGAAATCGCCTGTGTCTGAAAGGCAATGTCTCTTGCTCGGACCTCGCCTTCGGTACCAGGAAAACCGTTGAGGATTGCTGCAAGGCCTTGATCGATGATTGTGCCTTTGGAGGGGGATTCATCCTGAGTTCAGGCTGTGAGACACCAGCCAATGCCAAACCGGAAAACATCGAGGCGATGATCGAGACGGCGATGACTTACGGGAAGTACTAGAGCGGCTTCTCCCTCGTTTGTGGTCCGTTGTTGGTCATTGACCAGGGAGAATCTCGGCGTCAGAAAAGCCTTCAATACGGCGGATTTCATTCCACATCTGATGATTTCAGGGTTCCTTTGCAACCGACCACTGACACCTTCAGAGAGAGATACCGGCCCGATGAACTTACCGGTTCCAAGAATCTGCTGCCTATCACCGCAACTTCACATACGGGATCGTCTGGGGTCCCTGCGGTAAGACACAAATCGTGGCTGTTGGACCATACCGTCTAAGCAGCCTATCCACTGTTTCTTCAACTTGATGGCACGGTTTGAGGAGCACCCCTTCAATCTCCTCATCGCGGAGATTGTGGGTATGGAGGTAAACTTCGGCCTTTAGACGAACAAGCGCATGAATTTGTGCCTGCCACATGTCCTGCATCGCAAAGCCCGGCGTCCGAACCCTTTTCAAGAGAGACTCCGGACTTCGGACTTCGCGCAGTAATTGTCCATAGGCCCCGTGATCGGGGATTCCATCCCAGCAATCGGCTGCAATGATAATCGATCCCCCGTCCTTGACCACCTGAGCAGCCGCACTCATCCCCTTGACGGCTTGATAAACATTCATATCCAATGGATACCCCGAATTGCTGGTAATAACGATATCGAACGGCTCTGTCACCGTCACCATAGCCGTTTTTCTCACAAAGGCACATCCCCGGCGGTAAGCCCCTTCGAGGCTCCCGACGAACACCCCTGTTATCAGCTTCTCTCGGTTGAGGGCAATATTGAGAAGAAAGGTGGGGCGCACCATAGCCGCTGCTTCTCTGATTTCTTCCCACACCGGATTACCATCAGTGACCCCCCAACGAGCGAGTGGACTGTCGATATTCTTTGCGCTGTGGTTGCGCTGGACAGTCTCCAGCAATGCCATTCCCGGCATGACCGCCTTGCCACCCCCGGAGAATCCCGCGAATAGATGGGGTTCGATGAACCCGGTGAGGATTCGTCGGTCACATTCGACGAGCTCTCGGTGAAGCCAGATATCATTACCGGTTGTCGTTTTTCCGACCCGAGTGTAGGATGGCGTGTTTTTGGCGTCATTCTGCACGATTCGATATCTCTGCACGACATCATCGCCGAGGATGTCTCGAAGCTCGGCCTCGCTGTTTGCGCGGTGTGTTCCGGTTGCATTAAATAGCAGAATCTGCTCGTCGAGGAGATGCTTGAGCTGATCCAAAAGAACCGGCAAAATCACGTGATAGGGGGTAGGTCGCGTAATATCACTAAAGACAACGCCGACCCTGTCCTTTAATTTCACCCACTCTCTCAATGGCGGAAGGCCGGCCGGCCGACACAAGGCATCATGGACAGCCTCAGCCTGATCCGGGAAACCCTCCATATGCCTGGGTTCGACCACTTTTACACGCCTATCTTCTGGGAGATTGATTTCAAGCCCCCGTTTTCCATAGGCTAACCTCACCCTCACAACCTTTTCCCCTCTTCGATAAATGAAAACTCTCCAAAAATGGGAATGACAACCCCTGAGTTACACGTCGTCGCGTGTGGTCCGCTGTTTGTCGCTGGCATTCAGAGCGCCCTTTCAGAGTAGCTCTCGATAAATCTCCCTGACCTCTTCGAAACTGAAGGCCCTGGGATGGGCCTCAAGACAGCCGACCATATACCCCGTCGCATCCCTCGCCAATTGGTCAAGGTCTGATTCTCTGATATTGTAGTCTCGCAGCCGGGGCCTCATGCCGATCTCTTTCAGAAGCTTTTCCACCGCATCGACGCTTTTCTGGGCTGCCTCTTCCAAACCTATTCGAGAGGTGTCAACACCCATCGCTTCCGCAATCCTCGCAAACTTCTCCAGGTTGAGCCTCCAGCTGTGTCTCATCACCGCCGGCAGCCCCAGAGCCATCGCCTCACCGTGGCCAATATTGAATCGCCCGCTGATCGGGTGTCCGATCGCATGGACGAGCGTCACATTCCCGTTACTAATCGCCACACCGCCCAGAGTCGCCGCCCAAGCCATTCTGCACCTCGCCTCCATGTCACTTCCATCAACAAAAGCAGATGACAGGCTTGATGCGATGAGTCTGATCGCCTCAAGGGCAGCCATCTCCGTGAACCCGTGAGCCTCTCGATCGATATAAGACTCGATCGCGTGGCAGAGCGCGTCAACCCCGGTAGAAGCGGTCAGCCTCGGTGGGACGGTGAGTGTCAGTTTGGGGTCTATGATGGAGATCCTCGGGAAAATACAATCACTCACAAGACCACATTTCTCAGAAGTCCGTGGATTCGTGAGAATCGAAAATGGAGTCACCTCTGAGCCTGTACCTGATGTCGTAACAACTGTGACAACCGGGAGGGTCTTCCAAGTCGGCCGAGATCGGCTTTTTCCCCTCACACTCACATAATCCCAGATGTTACCCTTATGGCTTAGGGCGACGGCAAGCCCTTTCGCAAAATCGATGGGGCTTCCCCCCCCGATGCCCATGACAAAATCAATCTTTTCTTGCCTCCATGAGCTGGCCACATCATCGATCATCGCCGAAATTGGATTCGGCGTCACCTGGGTAAATTCCGCCGTCTGGACTTTCTGTTCTTCGAGGTACGTCCTGATCCGACCGACCAGACCCAACTCGGTGAGTCCCTGATCCGATATGAGGGCCGCCTTTTTGCCGAGAGGCTTGACGAGTTCTCCAATTTTGAGTAGCTTTCCTGGACCAAAGACGATTCTCGTTGGCAAAAAGAATTCGAAACGCTTCATCGCCATATCTCCCACGTGATCGGCAAAACGCATGACGCACGTGTCAAAATCTCAAATCCCCAAGGAGGATGCAATGCCCTACGGATACAACGGAAGGATTCTCCATGTCAACCTGTCTGAAAGGACGCTCAAAGTCGAGGAACCACCGGAGGACTTCTACCGCATGTACATGGGGGGAAGTGCCTTCAATCTCTCCTATCTCCTCAAAGAGATGTCCCCTCGCGTCGATCCCCTTGGTCCCGAGAATATCCTGGCCTTAAGCGTGGGTGTGACGACAGGCGTGCCCATTTCTGGACAGAGTCGCATGACGGCCACTGCCAAGTCGCCCCTGACCGGTGCTATTGGGGATTCCCAGTGCGGTGGGTTTTGGCCAGCAGAACTGAAATTCTCCGGGTTTGACGCGATTATCGTGAGGGGAAAGGCACGGGAACCTGCATACCTATGGATCCACAATGGGAAGGCCGAGCTCCGCGATGCGTCGCATCTGTGGGGAATGGTGACGGGCGATGCCGAGAAGATGGTCCGAAAGGAGCTCGGTGATGAAAAAATCCAAGTGCTCCAAATCGGCCCGGCCGGTGAAAAGATGGTGCGTTTTGCCGCTCTCATGAACATGTCCAATCGGGCCAACGGGCGGACCGGTATGGGGGCCGTGATGGGCAGCAAGAATCTGAAAGCCGTGGCCGTGAAAGGGAATCAAAAGCCATCCGTGGCCGACCGGGAAGCATTGAAGGAACTCGCACGCTGGGGCGCCAAAGCCTTTCCCAAATCGGGTGTGGCCGGTCTCGGCAAATTTGGAACGGCAAATGTCGTCTCAGCGCAACAGGCTGCAGGGGGGTTGCCGACTTTCAACTATCGGAGTGGTGTGTTCGAGGGCTGGAAGGATATTGATGGAACGACGATGTACGATACCATTCTCAGAGGTTGTGAGGAGGGAAAACAAGATCGAGAGGGACGCGATACCTGCTTTGGCTGTCTCATTCGCTGCAAGCGGGTCGTCGATATCAAAGAAGGTCCTTACACGGTGGATCCCCTTTATGGGGGCCCGGAATATGAGACCGTATCGACCCTTGGATCTTATTGTGGTGTCGCGGACCTCGCGGCCATCGCCAAGGCAAACGAGATCTGCAATAAGTACGGGATCGACACGATCTCCTGTGGCGCAGCCATCGCCTGGGCGATGGATGCCTTCGAAGCCGGTATGCTAACCGTGGAAGAAACAGGCGGCGTCGAGCTCACATTCGGCAATGCCGAGGCGGTGGTGAAGGTGACGGAGATGATCGGTAATCGGGAAGGTTTCGGCGATCTCCTGGCCGAAGGGTCTGCTCGAGCCGCAGACCGACTCGGCCGGGGGACCGAGTTGCTTGTCACGAGCAAAGGACAGGAGGTACCCGCCCATATGCCCCAGGTGAAACGAAGTCTCGCCTTGATCTATGCGGTCAACCCGTTCGGCGCCGATCATATGAGTAGCGACCATGACCCATCCTATGAAAACGACTTCAAGAAGTACGAGGCTCGGTTCACTCCCATGGGCCTGAACAAACCCCAGGAACCCCAGAGCCTCGGGCCTGAAAAGGTCAGATTTGCTCGAAAGACCCAACACATGCACAGCATGTTGGACAGTGTTAACCTGTGCCAGTTTGCCTGTGGCCCTTCCTGGCAACTCTACGGTCCAGGGGAAATCGTGAAAATGGTAAAGGCAGTTACCGGCTGGGAGGTGAATCTCGAGGAACTTCTCACCGTAGGAGAGCGCCGCCTGAATATGATGCGTGCCTTCAATGCCCGTGAAGGAATAACGCGGGAGCAGGACAAACTGCCCGAGAGATTCTTTCAAGAGGGACTCAAAGGCGGCGCGAGTGATGGGTGGAAGGTGAACCGGGCTGAATTCGAAGCCGCATTGTCGGAGTACTATCGACAGTCTGGATGGGACCCAGACACGGGGACACCGACTCGGCAAACCCTTGAAAACCTGGGTTTGGGCTGGGTCGCCGATACCCTGACCCTCTAAAATCCCTCTCAGGACCATCGGGAATCCAAACCCAAAAGCAGTGAAAAATGCCCTCGATCTCGATTCTTGCGAGGGCTTTTTTCCGTGACATTCCGTAAGTTCGATCAGGAGGAAATCGAAATGAAAACGGTGAATCTCGAGGACGAAAGCCTCAGTATTCTGGGCGGCTATGATAAGACTCGTGCCATTTCGGAAAAGTCTCTCTCCCCCCCGCTTTACCAGACCGTTTCCTACCCTCTGGAGAGTGCGGAGATCGCCAGAAAGATCTTCGACCGCAAGGACCCATACATCGACTACATCTATACCCGGCGACACAACCCCACCACAGATATGTTTGAGGAAAGGACGGCCCTTCTGGAGGGCGGTGAGGCAGGATTGGCCACCAGTTCAGGTATGGCCGCGATTTTCTGTATTGCCAGCTACCTGTTGGAGCAGGGTGCAGAAGTTGTGATTTCAAATCGGGTCTACACGAGGGTTTTCGAGCTATTCACGAAGACTTTCTCAAAGTTCGGCGTTAAGGTTCGTGTCGTCAACGACCCCACCGATCCGTCGGAGTGGGAAGAGAAGGTCACTCGAGCAACCCGATTGATGTATGTCGAAACGCCGAGCAATCCGGGCCTGGTGGTTGCTGACATCAGAAACCTGTCCGAGATTGCTCAGCGGTACGACGTCCCGCTTGTTGTCGACAACACCCTGGCCACGCCTATCAGCCAGAAACCACTTATGCTCGGCGCGGCTGCCGTGGTTGAGTCGGTGTCCAAATATATCACGGGAAATGCCACCACATTGGGAGGCGTTCTCGTCACCGGAAAGGACTGGATCGAAGAGATCCGACGCGCAGAGTATTTGCAGTACGGGATCGCGCCATCTCCCTTCAATTCTTGGCTTTGCCTCCTCGGTTTGGAAACCCTCAAATTGCGGATGGTCCGCCACACAAAAAATGCGATGAAAGTGGCAGCTTTTTTGGAAAACCACCCCAAGGTCGCACAGGTGAACTTCCCGGGCCTCGAGAGTCATCCTCAGCATGCGCTCGCCGACAAACAGATGAACGGGTTGTATGGGGGACTCCTGTCTTTTTCCCTTAAGGACGAACGAATGGAAAAGGCCTTCGATTTCCTCAATTCGCTCAAGACCATCACCCATGCAATTCATGAAGGCTCATCGAGAAGTGTCATTTGCCATCCACCGAGCACCAATTTTGCGGACCTGACCGATGAGCAGATGGAGAGAGCCCAGATTCCAAGAAGCCTCATCCGCTTATCCGTGGGAATCGAAAACTGCTCCGACCTGATTCAGGACTTGGAGCAGGCATTGGATACGATATAGATCGGCTGGAAAGCGATTGTCAATGTAAGGAGAAGCATTATGGCGAAGATCCAAACAAATGACCGGACTTTCCTCAGCACCCAGTTCCGGCGACTCTCCCACAAACAGTGTCAAAAGATCCATTGGGCGAGCCTAGAGGTCATGGAGCGGACCGGCGTGCGTTTGCACGAAGAAGAGGCAATTGGCCTACTCAGGAGGGCCGGCGCCCATATTTCTGACGGGAACCGTGCCCGTATCCCTTCCTGGCTGGTCGAAAAGGCGTTCACCACGGTCCCCAAGCGGATTGTGCTTTGCGACCGCTACGGGAACCGGGTCATGCCCTTGGAAGGCCATCGGAGCTTTTTCGGCCCCGGTTCTGATTGCCTGAACATCATAGATCACCGCACCGGAGAACGTCGCAAACCGGTCCTTCGAGACATCGTCGAAGGCATAATTGTGGCTGACGCACTGCCCAACATCGATTTCGTGATGTCTATGGTCTTGCCAACGGACGTCCCGCCAATGGTGGCTGATCGCTATCAAATGGAAGCCATGCTCAATCACACGACGAAACCTGTCGTGTTCGTCACGACTGGGTTCTCAGGCTGTTTGGACGCCGTGAAGATGGCCGAAGCCGTGGCCGGAGGACCCGAAAAGCTGCGCCTGAATCCCTTTGTGGCCTGTTATATTAACGTCACGACCGGTTTGCNNGTTTGCGCCACAACCAGGAAGCGTTACAAAAGCTCCTCTATCTGGCCGAAAAGGGCTTGCCTGCGCTCTACATCCCGGTGGGCCAGGGGGGAACTACAGCCCCTATCACACTCGCCGGCTGTCAGGTGATCTGGAACGTCGGTGCGCTGGTTGGCTTGGTGATTTCTCAGCTCAAGCGAGAAGGTGCGCCCTATGTCATGGCTGGATGGGGGGCCGGCTCGATAGATATGAGAACGACGGTTCAGCCGTATGCTGAACCTGACCGGCGCGGCATCGCTCAGGCTATGGCGCATTTCTACGGACTGCCGATGTTTGCCATAGGCGGGTGCAGCGACTCGAAATGCGTGGACCAGCAAGCGGGGATCGAATCTGCGCTGACCCTGATGGTGACTGCCCTAAGCGGGGGGCACATCGTTCACGACCTCGGCTATCTCGAGTCAGGCCTGTGCTACTCCCTCGTCCAACTCGTCATTTGCGATGAGATTGTCGGTTGGTTAGCGCACTGCCTCCGTGGCGTAGATGTGAATGAAGAGACGCTGGCCGTGGACTTGATTGATGAAGTGGGCCCCGACGGTCAATACCTCGACGCTGAACACACCTTTCGGCACTTCAGGGAACGTTTCCATTCCGAGCTCTTTGATCGCTACAATCACGACGACTGGTTCGCCAGGGGCGGGAAGACAATGGCCGAGCGAGCGGCCGATCGGGTAGAGGCTATACTTGCAGAACACACGCCGGAGGCACTGCCTAAGAAGGCGGCTGAGATTGTGCACGCCATCGTCGCACGGGCTGGAGCGGCACACCGGGAGGCTCGATGTTGAGGGAGGGAAAGGAGAGTAGGCTCCCATCTGAACATCCAGAGAGAATTAAGGAAATCTTTAATTTGTGAGACATATCCTTCGAGAAATGAGGAAACTCCTTCCAAGTTTGACGTTGACAACCGAATGTTTTCGTGATAAGGGTGGGCAGTCCGATTTGGAGGCGGCTAAGTTCCTCTGAAAACGCACATAAGAGGGGCCTATCCTCTGAGAAAGGAGGCGTCTCCATATCCTGGGGAGGGAGGAGAGGTTATGGACAAGAAGAAGAAAATTCACCCTTGGATTCCCGAGTTGGCGGAATACCTGGGGCAGGGCAAGCTGACACGCCGGGAGTTCGTCCGGTATGCGGCCCTACTGGGCATGTCCGTTGGGACAGCTACCAAAATGGCGCGTTTGACATGGCCGAAGAAGGCCTTTGCGGCGGAACCGAAGTATGGCGGTACCCTGAAGATCTCAGCGGCCGTCCAGAAGGTGACCCACCCGGCTCAATTCTCCTGGATTGAGCCTTCCAATCAATTGCGCCAAGTCGCTGAGTACCTCACTTACACGGACGGAAACAATATTACACACCCCTATCTATTAGAGAATTGGGAAGCCAGCGATGACCTGAAGACCTGGACCCTAAACCTTGAAAATGGAGTCAAGTTCAACAACGGAGACGAATTTACAGCCGACGATGTCGTCTTCACCCTGAACCAGTGGTTGAACAAGGATGTGGGGTCCTCTCTGCTCGGTATGATGGGAACCTATCTGGATCCGACAGGGATTGAAAAAGCAGACAAGTACAGGGTGAAACTCCACCTCAAACAGGCGGAGATTGGTGTGCCGGAACACCTCTTCCACTATCCTGCGCTCGTTCTGAACCACCGAACGTTTGAAGGAGACTTTATCAAGAGACCCCATGGGACTGGCCCATATACGCTCGAGGTCTATCGCGAAGGCGAACGTTGTGTTGTCCGACGGCGTAAGGATTACTGGCAGAAGGGGTTCCCCTACATGGATGCCATGGAGTTCATCGACATGGGACCCGAGTTGGCCCCCCAGATCGCTGCGATTCAGTCCGGGGAGACCGACCTGATCGACGCGAGCGACAGCTCACCCGTAAGTGCTTATCAGGCGCTAAAGAACGACCCGAATGTCAATGTCATTTCTGTCCCCACGAACCAGACACGGGTGCTCCGCATGCGGGTGGATATGAAACCTTGGGACGACAATGATGTCCGGATGGCATTGAAACTCTGCCAACACCGGGAAAAGATCTTGAGCCTCGCTTATATGGGACAGGGCTTGCAGGGACAGGACTTCCATGTTTCTCCGAAGCATCCCGAATACTGCGAAAAGCCTGTCCCCGAATACGATCCTCAAAAGGCGAAAACCCTTTTGCAGAAGGCCGGCTACCCCAATGGTGTCGATGTCGACATCGCCGTTGGCAGCGAGTGGAAGGACATCGTGCGCTATGCAGAGATATTGAAACAGGATGCCGCACCAGCCGGCTTTCGGATCAACATTCAGACCATGCCCGCGAGCCAGTATTGGGAGAAATGGACGGAGGTTGACCTCGGCATTACGACTTGGGCCCATAGACCCCTGGGTACGATGGTTCTGAATCTTGCTTACATTGCCGATGACCAGAACAAACCGGTTCCCTGGAACGAGACCCGCTGGGTGGACGCGGAATTCTCTGAACTGCTCAGACAGGCCAATGGCACCCTCGATCTGGAAGCCCGCCGGAAGATTTTCTGCAAACTCGAAGATATCCAGTGGGAGCGGGGGTCCATTGGAATCAGTTATTGGGTGAACTACTTCTTCGTGTTAAGCAAACGGGTTCAGGGCGTGAATGGTCATCCCAACGGCTATATGCTCTTTAACAGAGTCTGGCTCGCCTAAGTTCGTCAGAAGGGATCAGCCTGCCTGCGCAATAGAGCGGCAGGCAGGCTTATCTATTTCCGATCAACTTTATTTCGCTTTTCATCAGTTCCGCGGTAGGAGCACGTATGGCTAAGTTCATCGTCAGACGTTTCTTCCTTCTCCTCCTGACCATGTTACTTGTCTCTGTGGCCGTCTTTCTCATCACGGAATCTTCACCGGGTAATGTGGCCCGAAATGTCTTGGGCGCCTTCGTGACTCCAGAGCAGGAGGCCTCGTTTCTCGCGCAAACGGGGCTTGATAAGCCGATTTACGTTCGCTATTTCGCATGGCTCCTCGGCAATGACTGGTACGCGTCACAAAAGGTGGGCTTGCCTTTGAAGCGGATCACGACAGAAGACGGCTTCGATGAGTGGTGGGCTGTCCGAGAGGATAGTGCCTTGGTGCGCTGGAGACTCGAAGGGGAGAATCTGATCGCGATTACAAAACTCGAGAAACTGGGTCTCATCAGCGAATATAAGAATAACGAGCGATGGGAGACCGACGAGACCGGCAGGAGCTTATTCTGGGGTGTTGATGATAAGAACCATGTCGTCCAGTGGGAAAAGGGAACCGATCGGAAGGTCTGGACCTTTGTCATGGGTACCGGTTGGATGGAGAGCTCGGGTGGACCTGTGGAATACATCCCCTTGATGAAAGGGTTCGTTCGGGGAGACCCTGGCATCTCACTTCGAACGGGTCGTCCGGTTTCGAAGAGCATCTTCCTTCGGTTCCGCAACTCCCTGGTTCTGGCCGGGACTGCCTTTGTGATTGTCATGCCACTGGCTCTCTTTCTCGGTATGCTTGCAGGTTTGAAAGAGGGTAGTTTTCGGGAT
>JABAOF010008787.1_pt2 | contig 10989 bp, 10 predicted proteins | sample 7062171 | NCBI WGS metagenome assembly JABAOF01 (sample SAMN14538628, study PRJNA623070) | marine sediment metagenome | biome: marine biome [ENVO:00000428]; feature: marine pelagic biome [ENVO:01000023]; material: deep marine sediment [ENVO:00002113] | place: India: Gulf of Khambhat ... | reverse complement strand
ACGTAATCTTTCCTTGATCTCCCAGTGACATGATCACGTCGATGGCTGTGGTGACATTCTCCTTGAACACATCGCTTCTCATGTTATGAGGTGTCACCTCAACGTTCTCGAACTCTTTCCTGAAGGAATGACCTCTTATAACTACCTTCGGAATGATCAATTCTCCACTATTATTTTTCCGTCTCGTTACCTCCTCTCTCCATACAGAGTAGATATTTTCCAAGAGTGACGGATCTGTTTTCTCGAATCTCAGCGTTGTTCTGTCCTTCCATGGGTAGTGGTCAGGCCTGAATGCATTTCTTTCAGGCCAGCCTCCATCGTAATAGGTAATATACCACCAGTGGGGTTCTCCGTTTATAGAATTTATGACATGAGCTTTAATTAGTCCGCGAAGGATGTATAAAACTAATTGATCAATCGAAGCATGTATATAACTCATTGAGAATGTTTGATATAGACTGCGTTAGGGAGGTATAGGATGCAGCTTCCACGGATGGTTGAGGTTAGACAGAAGATTCCAGCCCCTAAGATCGAAGATTATGTCGGTGAAGTGAAGCGCCAACTGATTGCATTAGGTCTTCGTTCGAGGATAAAGAAAGGGATGAAGATCGCTATCACTGCTGGGAGTAGAGGGATAACCCACCTGCCCGAAATATTAGCCATAGTAGTCGATGAGGTGAAGACTGCTGGTGGTGAGCCCTTCCTCATACCGTCTATGGGGAGCCATGGGGGTGCGACACCTGAAGGTCAGGTAATGGTTCTGTCTTCACTTGGTGTAACAAATGAAACTGTGGGTGCACCGGTCATTTCCTCATTGGAGGTGGAGGAGATCGGTAGGATAGATGACTCACCTGTTTATGTGGATCGTAATGCTCTAGAGGCTGATGGAATCATCGTTGTGAACCGGGTCAAGCCTCATACAGACTTCAAGGATGAGATTGAGAGTGGGTTGATGAAGATGTTGGCTATAGGCTTGGGTAAGCAGAAAGGGGCAGAGACGGTTCACGGGTATTTGGGTGAAGGTTACCATAAGTATATGGTTCAGATGGCAAGAATGATCCTGGAGAAAGCTCCGATCACGCTTGGCCTCGCAATCGTTGAGAACGCGTATCTTGACCCCACGATAATAAAAGCGATTTCACCTGAGAGGTTTGAAGAAGAGGAGAAGGAGCTTCTAAAGATCGCAAAAGAGATGATCGCCAAGATTCCGTTTAAAGATATAGACGTATTGATAGTGGAGCAGATGGGCAAAAATATTAGTGGTATAGGTATGGACACCAATGTTACGGGGAGATTCTGGATACCTGGTGAAGCCACATCTGATATGCCTAAGATCAAGAAGATCGTGGTCCTCGACTTATCTCCGGAATCCCATGGTAATGCTGTAGGTATAGGTTTAGCTGATATAACTACGAAGAGGCTCTTCGACAAAATCGACCTAAACAACACCTACATGAATGTCTTGACACAGAACTTTCCTGAAACAGGGAAGATTCCGATAATACTCTCTACGGATAAGGCTGCTATTCAGATGGCTTTGAAGACATGTGGTCCCATAAAATCTGAAGAAGCGAGGGTTGTGAGAATAAAAAATACCTTGGAGTTGGAGAGATTCAATATATCTGAATCCATGATAGAGGAGGCAAAAGCAAACTCAAATCTCAAGGTCGTTGAAGAGCCTAAGGAAGTACTGTTTGACCTCCTAGGAGGACTCGTAAGGTAAATTTAGCCCCGACATATTCTATTAGTCCTATGTAGGCGTTTATCATCTCTGATTTATTGTGAAGCGCCGGTACCGCCTTTACTCCTGAGCCAACTTAATACCCAGGAATGTAAGGGCCATGCCGCCGAAGAAGGGGAGACCTAGATTCTCTCCTAACAAGAGGAAAGAGAGGATGGTTGCGAAGATGGGCACCAGATAATTAAAGGAGCCAGCCTTCCTGGCCTCCATCTTCTTCAGGACCCAGTAGTAGATCACGTAGGCGAAGGCGGCTCCTACTCCCCAGTAAGTGAACATGGCCTTCACAGGGAAGGAGGCCGCCACGATAGGCTGGAATCCCAGAGTCTGGGCTACCAGGAAGCTCAGTAGGATAGAGCCCACTAGGTGGGCTAGAGCCGTGGCGGCTAATGCATCCCCCTTACGCATCACCACCCTCCCCAGGATCGGGTATGTTCCTGCTGTGAAGGCGCCGGTGAGGGAGATGTATACTCCAAGGAGGTCTAGGCGCTGGAGGCCGAGCTCCGATGTACCCAGAATCACCGTAGCCAGCCCTAGAAAGGCTAAGGCTACGCCAAGTAGTGCGCGCCCTGTGGTTCTCTCTCTTAGGAGAAGCCATGAGAGGAGAGTAACGAATATGGGGTTGGAACCTATAATTAGTGAGTTGAGGGAAGCGGGGATGCGGGCTAATGCCGAGAATGTGAGGATAGGGTAGAGAGAGAACATGAGAAGCCCCGCCATAAAGATGAAGAGGAAGTCTCGTCTTTCAAAAGATCTGAGGGTTTCCCACTTCCTTAAAGATAGGAGCGCCAGCCCTATTGCGGCTAATCCAAGCACAGAGCTAAGCATCGCCATGTGCAGAAAGTGAATTTCCTTAAGGACGAATTTCGCCAAGGGATGACCTGAAGCCCAGATAAAGTTAGCTACTACCAGGCTCAGATATTCCTTCTTCACGTCACCACCTTCACACAAGTCTCCCTTTTATTATGTCTAAGTAAAGACTCATACGTTTTGAACACAAAAAAAGTCAGTTCGGTAACTTATCATATGGAGAACTTATTTCTATGTTTTTAAACTCATAAAAGCAGAACATCAATCTTAACATAACAGCACTAGATGTGCGAAAACATTATATTTGTCAATAATTATTGTCTGTTACATGAGATTTGGAATTTTTAATTTGCAGTATTATACATCAGAGACACAGTTGACCTTGTTCGACGATGTAGCTGTGCAACTCCAATTGATGGAGAAGTATGGTTATTATTCATCGTTTATTGGCGAAAGGCATCTATACGAGGACGGTTTTCTGGAGCTAATGACAACTATGACCGCAATGGCTGCCAAGTCTAAGAAACTCAAGATAGGATCTAATGTGATTCTCCTTCCATTATACAACCCACTACTAGTGGCAGAGTGGGGAGCCACCCTAGACAGGATTTCCAAAGGTAGACTAATCTTAGGAGTAGGGTTGGGTTATAGGCTCGAGGAATTGGAAGCGTATGGCATTTCTCCTAAAGAAAGAGTCTCGAGGCTTGAGGAGGCTGTGATGCTCCTTCGCCGCTTCTGGTCCGAGCTTAGGGTCACCCACAGTGGAAAACACTTTAATTATAACGATGTCTACGTTTCTCCTAAACCTATCCAGAAACCACATCCACCAATCTATATAGGGGGCGAAGCTAAGGGGGCGATTAGTAGAGCCGCCAGAATAGGAGACGGCTGGTCAGCAGCCTCTGCTTCTACAGAGTCCTTTATAGAGGATGCAATAGGGTTTTATCGGGAGAAGTTGAGGGAATACGGTAAAGACCCCTCCCAGGAAAAAATTTTGTTGATGAGGGAGGCTTACATAGCAAGAGATCATGAAACCGCACGCCGCATATTGGAGCCTCATCTCACAAATCTATACTGGAATTACGCAAAGTGGGGTAATCCACACATCACGGCGATGGAGGCAATTGACTTCGATAAACGAGAAGAGGATACATTCATTGTTGGAAACTCGGACGAATGCATCGGCAAGGTTGAAAAGTACAAAAAAATGGGTGTCGACCACTTGGTATTAAGGTTCCAGTTTCCTGGGATGAGTCAAGAAGATACCTTAGAGGCAATCAAACTGTGGGGAGAGAAGGTCATACCCTACTTTAAAGAAAGGTAGGGTAAAATTCCTTTCTCTATGGGAACAGTTCTTTATCTGTGTTTGGCGAGCCACGATATGTAGCCACTTTACTATGATAGAGATTTTTTGTCTTCTTTAAGTCTACAAGCATCTCCGCGAACTTGATTCCGGCTTCAACTGGATCAACTACAGGCGCCTCGACTCCCTGTCTTATGTAATCAGCCAGTCCCACAAATCCAGCGGAGGCAACCAGTATAACTTCAGCCTTATCTTTGTTAACGGCTTTCCTTGCCTCAGCTAGCATCTTCTCCTTTACTTTATGCTCAGCTTCTCTACTCAAGAGTTCCTCAAGTTCCACGCCGGCAGGTCTGATTGAAACACATTTGCTCTCGAGATCGTAGTCCCTAAGGGTTCTTCTCAGCCAAGCTGCAACCTTGTCGTTGTAGGTGAGCATCGAAAAGTTAGGCCCTAGCATTTGGACCAATAGGAAGCATGACTCACTGACGCCCGCTACAGGGATATCAAGCACTTCTTTCAAGCAGATCTCCGCTTCCACAGCGCCAACACATCCGATTACCACCGCATCGAATCCTTCTTTTTCAGCTTTTTTAGCTTCCACCATCATGTCTACGACTACCTGGGGATGGCTATACCAATAGATCATCTCCAGTTCTTCCATGACCTTTTCTGATAACCCTTTTATCTCAACCTCTGTGTCGGGCCTTGTGACCTCCTCGATGCTCTTCTTGAGGGCGGCGAAGTAATCCGGAATTTTCTCCTTATCCGACTCTTTCCCCGGATATAGATACAGTATTCTCATAGCATTCACCAATGGAACGATATCATTGAGTTAGCTATAAACCTAAATATTGATTATGTCTATCAGTGAACAATGGATGTTACAGTATGCATCTTTCCGTTTTTTTGTCGAAGATATGTATCTTATCTTTGTTTATGTTTACCCACACCATATCTCCAATTTTGGTTGAGAAGCTCGGCGGCATCACGGACTTGACTATTTGATCACCGATTTTTATGTCTATAATGATCTCCGTTCCTAGAGGTTCCACGGCGTAGACCTCGGTCTCAAATCCTTCTTTCACCCGCCTCTTGGAGACACTGATGTTCTGCGGCCTTACACCCAGGACCAACTCTGAGCTAGAGGCCTGGTCCTTTATGATTTCTGCGATGTCTTTTGAGATCGCAAGGTCGAAATAAGCCGTCTCTAGGAATTCTTTCCTATTCTTCTTCTTAATATTGCAGTCGAAGAAGTTCATGGCTGGGCTTCCTATGAAACTGCTGACGAACAAATCATTAGGATGTTCAAATATCTGAAGGGGCTCTCCTATCTGACTCATTATGCCATCGTTCATCAAGGCGATCCTGTCGGCCATGGTCATGGCCTCCATTTGGTCGTGGGTGACGTAGATAGTAGTTGTCTTGAGCCTCTTTTGCAGCCTGATTAACTCGGCTCTCATGTAGACCCTCAGCTTTGCGTCTATGTTTGAAAGTGGTTCATCGAGGAGGAAGACCTTTGGCTGTCTTATGATAGCCCTTGCCAGCGCGATTCTCTGTCTCTCTCCGCCGCTCATCTCGTATGGCTTCTTTGGAAGCAGATCGGCGCCTCCTATTAGTTCTGCGACTTCCTTCACTCGTCTCTTGATTTCATCTTTAGGGATCTTTCTGAGTTTCAGTGGGAAGGCGATGTTGTCGAATGCGTTCTTGAATGGATAGAGAGCATAGCTTTGGAAGACCATAGCAACATCTCTTTTTTCTGGAGGGATGTGGTCCACCGGTTCATCGTCGAAGTATATGTGCCCTTCAGTGATTGGCTCAAGCCCAGCGATCATGTTGAGGGTTGTGGTTTTTCCACATCCCGAGGGACCTAGAAGGAAGAAGAACTCTTTATCCTTTATCTCCATGTTTACACTGTTGACTGCTACAAGGTCGCCAAACCTCTTAGTTACATTTTCCAATGTGACTTTAACCATCCTATTATACACCTGTCAGGAATTATGTTATGATAATATAAAAAAAAAGATGGTGAGTATTAAACCCATCCACTACATAAAGGGTTTTTCCTCGGTGACAGTTACTGGATCAACAATCTTTAGCCTTGTTATGTATCTCTGAAACACTGTGGCTATGATAACTATGGGTACAAGGCCGAGCACGGTTGCGGTGGCTAACAATGTCGGTGAAATGACTCCTCCAAGCACTTGGGCGAAGGATGTGAGTACAGGAGCGAACAGTGCAACTGGGGATCCAGTGCTGATGATAAGGGCCATTAATAGCTCGCCCCAAACCAACAGGAATATTATCACAGCTACTGAGACAATGCCGCTTCTAGCCATGGGCAGGATAACTCTGAATAGTGTCCCAAATCTGCCGCACCCATCGATTCTGGCGGCTCTCTCGGTCTCTATTGGTAGCGCCGCGAAATATCCAATGAGAACCCAGGTGGCGAATGGTATGGTGAAGCCCAGATAGGTTATGATTAGGCCTTGGTAGGTCCCTATTAAATTGTAATCTTTAAACAGGATAAAGTATGGGATTATTAACGATGCCGTCGGGAGCATCCTACTCATGAGAAGGCCTATGAGCCATCCATTCTTTGCCTTGAATTTGAATCTCGCGAACGCGTATGCCGCTCCGCTCGACACTAGGATGGCTATGATTGTGGTTACTCCGGCGACGAAAACGCTTCTAAACAGGCTCAATCTAAACGCTCCAACTTGGCCTAAGTGTTTAGTGGGGTCAACTCTATCGAGGGATATAACTCCGGTCATCAATCCATAGTTCTCTAGGTTTGGTTCCTGTGGGATCCAGTGTGTGGGTGTTTCGAGCATCTCCCTATCGAGCATAAATGAGAAGTTGATTGCACCGTAGATTGGAAACACGCACCAGAATACGAATAATACAACGATTACATAGGTCGCTACTTTTCTCTTTGTGACTTTAACCAAGGCGCCGTCACCTCTTCCTAGTAAGGATAATAAAATAGATTATGGTTATAGCTAATGTTACTACGACGAGGATCCAAGAGAAAGCGTTGCCGAGGCCGAAGTTCAACGATCTAAACACCTCCCTGTAAATTAAGTACGTCATTGTCTGCGTCGAATCGACGGGGCCACCCATCGTCATCGTAAAGAATATGTCCCATGCTCTTAGCGCTTCAACGCTTGCGAGCACGAGTACAATCAGAAGTGAATACTTCAAATGGGGGAAGGTGACTACACGGAATCGTGTGAAAGCTTTGGCGCCGTCCACCTTTGCTTGGTTGTAGAGGTCTTGCGGCACCGTTTGTAGGGCTCCAAGGAAGAAGAATGCTGCAAGGGGCATGAAGTGCCAAGACCATGCTATGCTAACTAGGTAGATTGCCCTGTCCGGAACCAGCCAAGACATATATTTATCGATAATACCGATAGTCACCAAAAGTCCGTTCAAGGTTCCAATGCTATGAGAATATACAAAGCTCCATAGGATTCCGCCCATGAATTCTGGGATTGCCCATGGAAGAAGACACAGCACTCTCACGATTCCTCTACCACGGAATTCTTCATTTAGAAGAATGGCAACGCCTAATCCCATCAGAACCGTTATTGTAAGGGCTGTTCCAGTAAAAAGGAAGGTGACTCCCAAGGAATGCGTCAGATGTGGGTCGGTAATTGCTTCGGCGTAGTTGGAGAGCCCTGTAAAAGTGGCGATTGTACCCGTGGCATCATATTGGTTCAGACTCATCCAGAAAGCCATAGCCATTGGATACGCGATTATCGCGAAGGCGAAGATGAGGAGTGGTACAACTAGTATATATGCAAACTGGGCGTCTGTTAAGGATGTCCTTCCAAGTCGCTTGGAACTGGCGTTTTTACTTCCAGACCTCAATTCCGCCGTATCTCTTGTACATATCGTCCGCTAGTGTTCGCATCTCTGTGATCGTGTCTTTCACCGACACGTCGCCTACGACAGCCTTGGCGAGTATATCAGGTATTTGCTCTCTCCAGGAAGCGTACCAAACGGCGCTCTGTTGAGCCATAAGTGGTCTTCCCTCTAGGTCATTCTTCAACGCGAATTCCCTGTCTTTTTCACTTGTGAACTTATCCCAAGCGGTACCCGGACCAACGACGTCAGGGTCTGTGAAGAAATCCGTAAAGGCTTGGCCGAGTAGGTAGTCCCTCATCCATGTTTTTGGGACCTGGTATCTTCCCTCCTTATCCTTCCAAGCGAAGAACTGGTGGAGGTCTTCAACCCTCTTGGCGTCTTTGGGCGACCTGTTAAAGTATTTATGGTTGGTTATGACATACATGGCTGGGAAGACCATGTTAGCACCTACTTTCCCAGGGGAAGGATTCATATAGTGATACCAACCAGCGTCCGGCGCTATATCCGGGTTGTTAAAAGACGCGATGTCATAGTCGATCTGCATACTGTAAGCGATTCCGCCTTTCGCGAAAGTCAATATGTTTTCAGTAAAAGTCTGAGCCATAGCCCCCTCGGGGGTGATTTCAGCTTCCCAGGCCCTGCGCATATTCGCCAGAACGTCGTGGGCGGGTGTATTGACGTCGAACGTCGGTTCATGGGTCTTAAGATCAATTAGATCCTCACCTTCTGTTGTACACATCCATTCAAAGTGCAACGCGATATTCCATGATATCTCCTGGTTATACCTCGGAAGCCAAGGGTATTCGGAGATACCTCTCTTCTTCATTTCTATGCACTGATCAACGAGTTCATCCCACGTCTTCGGTCGATCGGTGATCCATCCATCCTCGTCGGCTAATCCAGCCTCCTTCAGAATGTTGCCGTTGTATGTGCAGTTGAAGCTTCCGAACCAGTAGATCCATCCGATATGCTTTCCATCGGGCATCTTCAGATAGTCCCACAGGTAAGGGACCATCTCAGCCGCAATCTCTTCCGCGTGCTCCTCTTCGTCAACCGGTTGAATCCACCCCGCCTTATACCAGCGGCTCAACCAAGCTGAGTGGACGTATAACATGTCCAGATTTGTCTTGGCAATCATCTTAGTCTCGTTCACGGCCCAATAGTCTCCAGGAACGACATCTAGAATAGCATCCTCACCATATTGGTTGTTAAATATGTCCAAGTTCGCCTGCACGACCTGGGGATTCCAAGCCCAAACCGCGAACAACAACGGACGGCTCGGCGCATATGTGGGAGTAGGGGTAGGTGTGGGAGTAGGTGTGGGAGTAGGGGTAGGAGGTGGTTGTGTAGTAAGCCAATAATATCCACCGAGACCTGCTGCGATAGCCACTATTGCCGCTCCTGCACCATATTTTAACGCTCTTCTTCGTGAGACAGCTCGTAGTAGAAAATCTTCAGATAATGCTTCTTTTTCTTCGTCAGTTGATAACTCTTTTTCTTCTTTATCACTCAAAAATATACCTCCATTTGTGGGGTATAGTAGTTAAAAGTAGCTTAGCTGTATTAATAAATTTTTCGATGTAGTTCAAATATTTTTTTTACACAAGATTACGTTAATATCAAAAGTTTTTCGCGGAAGTAAATTTCATCTAGTTAAATTAAATATTTTTGTGCGGTTTCGTACACTGCTAATATATTCTTCATTGAGATATCAGGGGTTATCATATTGGCCGGGGCTAAAACGAATCCTCCTCCATAACCACATGTCTTGATCCTTTCTATGACCTCTCTCCTCACATCATCAACAGTGCCGAAGGGGAGGGTTTCTTGTAACGATATGGTGCCGTGTAATGTCAGCTTTTTCCCATATCTTATCTTTATTTCTGCGGGGTTCATACACTCTGGCTGGATGGGGTTAAGGATATCGACTCCTATTTCAATTAGGTCGGGAATGACAGACTCAATGTTTCCATCGCTGTGGTAGAAGACATATACTTGTCCCCTTTTCTTCGCCTCTCGTATTAGTTTTTCCATTCTTGGTTTGAAGAAGTTTCTCCATATGGTGGGGTTGATCATCATACCCTTCTGAACTCCTATGTCGTCGGCAAAGCCGATAATGTCAATGCCTAATTCAACAAGTCTTTTAACCTGCTCGATCCTGAAAGCCAAAAGTTTGTCCAGGAGTTTGTTCACAAAACCTGGGTTACCATAAAGATCGCGTATGAAGGTTCTATATCCTCTGAGAAACCATGCATAGGTAAATAGAACCGAAGAAATTATTCCGTTAGTGGCAAACTCGTCTCCATATATCTTCACAGACTTATCTGCCTCTTCGAACCTACCAGGCGCATTGATGTCAGGGAACTCGTATTCATCTATGGATTCAAGGTATTGCATAGGGTGTTCGACGATGTGATAGAAGTCGCCGGTGGCGCCCACCCTGTATTTGACCCCGAATTCATCATGATATAGACCACCTGAGAGAGGGATTACATCGAACCACTCCATATTACCAATCTTCAGTTGGTCCGACCTCTCTCTGTACTCTTCAGAGCCACGCATTGTAACATAACGGAAGTCAATTCCAAGTTTTTTATTAACCGAGACGTCATCTACGACGTCAAAGTGTTTCTTGAGAGAGTCCATCCATGCAAACCCGAACCAGCCATCAAGCGGGACCCTATCAGGTTCTCTATGTTCCAAAGCGGTGAGAACCCTTTCCCTAGGCCTCATTTAACCAACCTCGACCCAAGACATAATTAAATTTAAGCCTTCTATTGCATCATCAACTGCCGCGTCCACACCGAACTCCTCCTCATACCTCTTTCTGACAGCGGCGCCCCCTAGGATGACCTTAATTCTCTCCCTCAAACCTCTTTCCTCCAGCATTTTCACGACCTCTGACGCTCTAGGAATCGTTGTAGATAGCAGCGCCGATATCCCAATGACATCCGCATCCATCTCCTTGGCCTTCTCGACAAACTTCTTAGGTGGGACATCTATTCCGAGGTCGTAGACGTCGAAGCCCGCCGAGGTGAGTAAAATCAACACGATATCTTTACCTATGTCGTGCAGGTCGCCCTCTATTGTTCCAATAACGATCCTTCCCTTCAAAGAAGGGGCTGTAACCTGTAAGAGAGGCATTAAAATTTTGAGAGCGTCCTTCATCATCTCCCCAGCCATGATGAGCTCGGAAAGGAAGTATCTTCCTATCTCAAATCGCTTCCCCACTTCCGCCATTGCACTGCGAAGCGAGTTCAAAATCTCGATTGGT
>JABAOF010005801.1_pt1 | contig 10992 bp, 12 predicted proteins | sample 7062171 | NCBI WGS metagenome assembly JABAOF01 (sample SAMN14538628, study PRJNA623070) | marine sediment metagenome | biome: marine biome [ENVO:00000428]; feature: marine pelagic biome [ENVO:01000023]; material: deep marine sediment [ENVO:00002113] | place: India: Gulf of Khambhat ... | reverse complement strand
AAGGCATCCTGATTTTCTTTTTTCTGTTAAGCTTCATCAAATCTTCACCCATAAGAGAGACGATTTCACCACAAAGGACGTGGACGATTTCAAGTTTGGCATCGAACCTTTGAGAGCTAAGCACAAGCTGGCGGCGATTCTCATCCAATTCCCCTGGTCATTCATCGGAACATCTGCCAATACCGATTATCTGATCAACCTGTTCGAGTCATTCTCGGACTATCCCTTGGCTTTAGAGATTAGACATTCTTCCTGGAACACCCCTCAATTCTACACACTCCTTTCCGATTATCACATCGGCTTCTGCAATATCGATCAACCCCTCTTCCAGAATTCCATCCCCCCCACTGCTATCTGTACCAACCCTCAATTTTCCTACGTCCGACTCCACGGCCGCAATTACAAGAATTGGTTCAAAGAGGATGCAGGTCGAGATGCCAGGTATGACTACCTCTATACAAAAAATGAACTCGACGAATGGATCCAAAGGATCAAAGAATTAGGAAAGAAAAGTGACAAAGTCTACGTCATCACCAATAATCACTATCAGGGTCAGGCTCTCGCCAATGCTCTCCAGATCAAGAATAAGATCACAGGAAAAAAATTGGATATCCCTCATGACCTTATTAAAAAATATCCACTTCTTCAGGAAATCATAGATAAAATAAAAAGCGGACAGCTCGATCTTTTTGGTGAGGACAAAGGCTAGCTAGCTTTCAGGTAAAGTGATGTGGTGGGAAAATAATTTTCTTGAGTGCGAAGAGGGGAAACTGTATGTCGGGAAGAAGGAGGTCTCAAGATTAGCCGACAAGTATGGAACGCCTCTTTTCGTCTATAGCCAAACTCAGATCTTGACCAATTTCCAAAAGCTCCTTCAGGCCTTCTGTTCCCATTCGTCCTTAGACATCAGAATTCACTATGCGATGAAGGCCAATCCCAACCAAAACATACTAAAAATACTCAAAGAGGCTGGAGCCTGGATTGATGCGGTTTCTCCTGGGGAAGTATCGCGGGCTCTTAACTTAGGATTCAAAGGTGGTCAAATTCTTTTTACCGGAACTTCTGTTAGCACTATGGACCTCCAATCAGTTTTTGAACACGAACAAGTAATTATCAATATAGATGCCGAAGAGCAACTAGAGCTGATGAAGGAGACTAGAGATAAGCAGTTTCCAGGAAAAAAGTTCAAAGTTTCTATCCGTTGGAACCCGGGCATTGGCTCAGGTTTTAATCCTAAGGTCGTCACAGCAGGAGAAAGAGCCCCGGATGACACTCCGATCAAGTTTGGAGTTGAGGAAAAGAAGGTCATCCCTGTCTTCAAAAAAGCCGTGGATTATGGATTTATCCCTCTCGGCCTCCACCAGCATCTCGGCTCTGGATGGATTAAAGAAGATTATGAGGAAGTCCGACACGCTGTGGATAAAATGATCGAAAAGGCTGTGGCACTACAAGATGAGGGATTCAGCCTCGAGTTCCTGGACTTCGGTGGTGGGTTTGGCCCGAGATATTCCGAAGATCAGGAAGTTTTTCCTCTTGAAAAATATGCCGAGCATATCTGTCGAAAGATATCCCAATCCAAGATCAATATAAAAGCCATTGCCTTAGAGCCTGGAAAATATCTAGTCGGAGATGCAGGGGTTCTGCTTCTCAGCGTGGAGTACTTAAAAGAGAGTTATGGAAACCTTTTCGCTTCTGTTAACGCGGGAACGTTCAACACCGTTCCCCGACTGGCTATTTACACCCAAGCCCAACACCCAATCATCAACTGTTCGAACCTGAAGACTGAGGAGAGAGTAAGAATAACCGTGGCCGGGAATCTCTGCGAAACTGGAGATGTCTTCGGTAAAGAGATTCTCTTACCACCTACCAAAAGGGGCGATATACTCGCCATCCTCTGTGCTGGAGCCTATTGCCGCAGTATGGCCTCCACTTTTAACCTGAGAGATATCCCGAAGGAAATTATAGTCTAAGAGATAAAGACACCTATTTTCACTTGAACAGGTTGAGTAAGGCGGAGTCTCGGTATGAAGACGTTTTGGGATTATCCCTGCTGAACCGGGAGTTCTTTATTTTTATATCAGACCAAGCAGAATTCTGATAGAAGCTGGAGAATCAACCAGCGTATGGCAGATAACCGGACTTAGAGTGTTCTCTGTTTTAACGTAGCTTAGAGAAACAATGAGACCGGCAAGAAACGTCAGGATAATCATCAGGCTTCCCTCCAGCCACCCTTTACTCCAGTAGCTGTAGTGCCAGAGAGCGAAGAGAATATTCCCGAGGATAAGGGCTGCTGGCCACTTCCATTTTTTTGCCAACCTGTCCAACAGAAAACCGATAAAGATGATTACTTCAATGATTCCTTCGTAGACGATATAGAGATATTCAATCAAGCGCTCGTAAAAAGGTCTAATCTCTCCATGAGAAATTGCTCCCGAAGCTTGGATGATGTTTTCTGTAAGAGGCTTAACAATGAGAAACTGGTAACCCATCAAGACAATTCCAGCGATCCCAAAGAATACAAAAGCCCAGAGGATGTTTTATCCGAGCCTCTGGAAGGCAAAATTAAAACCAGTAAAAAAGGTCTTTTTCTCATAGTTCAGCACAAAGAGATATGTGATAAAGAACATGAGAGCCATCCTAATAGTCGGGAGAATCCATTTGTTGATACTCCGGAAATCATACAATCGGTTTATCCATGGAAGGAAATAATCAACAAGAAGCCATGAAACGTAAACGAGGAAAACAAGAATGATATGTGATGTCCTGATTCTTCCTTCCATAAGCCTTCTTTTTACTCCTATATCAAATAATCACATTTTGATGGTGTACAGGATGCATTGTTTCACTATTTCCACCTCCACAAAATCAATATCTTTTCCACGGCAGCACCCCTGGATTCAGAGTGGGTCTCAACCAGGTTCCTCGGCAGTGATTAAATAAATAAAAGAGCAAAGAGTATTAATAAAACAACAATAAGAAATATCTTCATCATTTTACCCTCCTGACTTCACTTCTTCTTGAAATTCCTATCATTCATTTATTATGTTATCAGCAAATTTCATGCCTCAATGACAGTTCCCTCTTTTGATTCAAACTTATCAAGGCAGTCCTATTTTAAATCTGTAAAATTTCTTTACGACTTCTTTCTCAAATATTTTCTAATTACCCAGTCGCTGGTGGCAAGAGCCAATTTCTGGTAAAAATCAACCCCCCAATTTCATATCAAAGCAGAGAATTTGCCACTTCAACCATATGTTCAAAGGCATTCATTCCCTCGGCAGCAAGTCCAACGTGAGCCGTTTTTCCTCGTATCGCAATTTGACAGGTAAAGGCTCTTTTGTTGGCATTCCAGACAACTCCACTGGCCGGCTCAGGCATCAGCATTCCAAACCGAACTGAGGCAAGAGCCCTGATTCGATGAGTTAGTGTGTTCCTAGTCTTCCGCCTGTTTCCTCATCAGGAACAAAGGAAAAGACGACCCTTCCTTTAAGCCTCACGTCGAGTTCCTTTATGGTGAGGAGAGTAAAATGGAAAAACGTGGTATAGAAGCCTGTCCCGTAACCAAGTGCTCGGGCTGCAATCATCAGGTAGCCTGCTGCCAGAGTTCCATCGTAAAGGATATAGTCCGGATTCTCAACTTCGGAATCAACGAGCACAGCGACATAAACCGGAGCAGAAAGGGCGTTTTCCAAGGTCTTTTTGACAACACCCTTAACCCGGGCAAATTCTTCCTCTGAGGGAAATTTCTTCTGTTGATATATCTCCAGATACCACGAAGAAGCAGCCTCTTTTAAACGATCGAGCCTTTTCCTGTCCTGAACAACGAGAAACTTCCACGGCTGCTGGTTTCCGGCTGTGGGAGCAAAGTGGGCTGCTTCGAGAATTTTCATGATATGCTCCATCGGTACAGGATCTGACTTAAATTTACGTACCGTGCGCCTGTCTCTTATGACATTTAAGACGTGCGTCTGCTCTTGCGTATATTTAATCTCAGATTCGGGATGAGAAAGATAATGGCTGATTGGCGTACAAACGTCTGCGACGACTTTCCACATCTCGTCTTCTCTATGGAATATCAAGGTGAAATAGGAGTCGAGGGAATACGTTTCTCCACTGGCTATCTTTTGCCGGTAATAGAATAGCGCTGTCGTGTATCCATAATCCTTCCCCTCATGAACCTCCAGAAGTTTAACTGGCATTTCCCAGTCTTTATCCAGAAACCAATCCTGATGAAACTTATAGTATTCTCTTCGAGAATCGATGAGCTCTCCTCGGCTTGTCAAAAAGAAAAATTTCTCCTGATCTGTCACCGTGGTGAATAGGGTTTCTAAATCAGATTCCTGAATGGCTCGCACATAAATCCCGAATGTCTCTTTTAAAGATAATCCAGGACGATTCCGATTCGTGGAGTAAAGCGAACCTGGGCTAAAAACAAGGATCATGAATATGGCCATCCATAAGGAGTATTTTTGTCGTCTAATCATCTTAACCTCCTTTTCCCGATTACCAAGATTTTGGATGCTATGAATACCTTCTCTGTAACGTCCCCTCTTTTTCATTTCGCAATGACAGCAGATGGAATTTGAAGTGAGCTATGAACTATATAACTCATCCTCAAAAAGAAATTTCCTGCCGATTATTTTCTCTTGAATCGATTCAAGAAGGCATACTCATCGAATGATTTTCTCGGTGGCCTCTGTTTCTCCAAGGCCACTTGTTTTTCTGATAGTATCGGGCTCAGCTTATCCGCATGCCTGCCGACGATAATCAGGGTGATCACCTTATACTCCTCTGGAATCCCGAGGATTTCCCTTGTCTTTTTGGGACTGAATCCAGCAATTGGATGAGCCACCAACCCGAGCTCAGTGGCTCTAAGGATAAGAAAAGCTGTGGCCAAACCACAGTCGAACTGATGATACTCCCTGTCTTTGATGAGGCAGTCGTCCTCTTTCCGACTGAAAACGGCGATAATCATCGAAGCGGCTTGGGCCCATTCATTTCCCTTGGAGAGAGCTTCGTGCATGTTCTTCAACGATCCGGATTCGCAGACGAACACAAACCGAGTGGGCTGATTATTGAAACACGAAGGCGCCAACTGCGCACTCTGGGCTAAATCCTTGATTAGCTCTATTGTGATCTCCTCATGCTCTAAAGACCGGTAGGCCCTTCTCTCATGAATGGCTTGGATGACATCCATTTATGTCTCCTTTCATCTCAAACGAAGAAATATTACTTTTTAATAAATCGAAGATAGCCTCCAATTCAAGAAGATGAGGAAATTTTAATGCGTCTTCCCGAAAGACTTATTTTTTTTCGTCTGACAACCTCGGGCAGAATTTCTTCACCTCGATCGTTTTTAAGTCTAAGAGCATCATGAGGACACTGGACGATGCAAGCCCCACAACCGATACACTGCGAAGCACCAGGCATCGTGGCTCTATGGCTCTCTTTTTTCATTTCAAAACAGGCCCTCGGACAAACCTCTTCACAAACACCAGCTCCTTGACACTTTTTGAGATCAAGAGTCACTCTAAATAAACTCTCCTTGCTGTAAGGACTTTTGTAAAAAGGACTGGTTCCCTTCAGCTCCAGACTGAGCATGACCACAGCCACAAAGGAGATAAGTCCCCAGCGGACAATAAAATTCCAATCGATTCGGGCAAGAAAAAGGCTGTACCCAAAAAGAACAAGAAGGATCATGCTCCAAAGGATCATCTGGAATCCACCTAGACCAAAAGTCAGATGAAAGAATCCGATTCGTTTTCCTTCTGAACGGAGGAGAGGGCTGTAGATTGGGAAAGAGATAAATATCAGGAGCCCTAATCCCCATATCAAAATTACTGTAGAGATGAGTCCCTCACGCCAGAAGAAAAAGAGAGCCAGAACCACAATGATGGATACCGGAAAAGCCCAGGCAACTCCCATCTCTAACCGTTGGCCAACAGGGAATTTCACTTGTCCCATTATCTGAGTCTTCTTCATACCAGATTCAATGTAGAGAGGAATATCTTTAGCATAAACAGGGCCCCAGGCGATCTGCCAACCGGTTTTTTCCGTGATGACTTTAGCTTCGATGCCGCAAGCAGCCAATTGAGGGAGGATGACAATCTTGCTCTCAACAAGTTTCTCGATACCACTCGTCTTTATCACAGAAACGACATCATGATTGGTGAAGTGCCCTCCCGCAGAGGCACACCAGACATTGATGCCGTGGCTGTCGGCGATAAGCAGATAGGCGTCCATGCCGTCGAGGGCGCGCTTCACCCTTTGAACGGTCAGGTGATAATTACAGGTGAGAAAGACAGGCGAATCTTTCCCCGGGTTCCCGACTCTCACCAAACCAGTCTTACATGGAAAGGGCAGAAGCCTCAGAATCGTTTCACCAATGGTAGTGAGTAAAAACATAAGAGTTTTCATCGCCCCTGCTCTACAGGTTTTCTGGCCACCAGTTCAAGAAAATTCTCCCCTCGGTTCAGCCTTCGAGAGACGATACCCAATCCTGAATCTTTTACTCTATCGGGAAATCGCTCTAGAGCCTTTGTCCTTGATCCTGCAAATAGAAAAACAACGATAGATAAAAAGAATCGGATGACTTGATGTGCAAATTTTTTAAAAATCTTTTCTGGCTGCACCTCATCGGCAACGAGCAACAGGCCACCTGGAATCAGGATTCTTCCGATTTCCCTTAGAGCGAATTGAATCTCATCCTCACTCAGCTCCGAAAAGCAAAGCCCACTCATGACAACGTCGTAACATTCATCCTTCTCTATTTCTAATTCTGCTACTCCCATCTCANNAGAGACGTTGGCTTTTTCAACCCGGGTCCGCGCTACATCTAACATCCGAGGATTGACATCGATTCCCTTCACTCGAGCCGCCCTTGCGGCAGCGCGAAGGGTTAAGGCTCCGGTTCCACATCCGATGTCAAGAACGCGGTCTCCATTTTTGATATGAGCGGTCAAGCGATCGTAAGCGCCGCTGATTTTGCCTAGTGTGAGAAGACGAATTCCCCAATCATATCTTTTGGGCAGGAATTCAAGGAGTTTCATCAAAATGTAAATGCTCACTCGGAAATCCTCAGGAAATTCCCAAAAATGATCCTAAAACATTTATATGAGCCTAAGAATTTATTGTCAATAAATTAAAAAGGCCGAATAAATACAAAGATTTAAACTTGTTTCAATAAAAACAATTTGGATTTGCCAGGACTCCAATTTATTGACAATGAATCTTTTTTTTGATATTCAATAAACAAACTGAATATGGTATCAGAAAGCTTGAAGGAAGCATATAACAATCAGGGCTAGGTTAAGTTCCCTCTCTGAATTATGACATATTTATTAGGGAATGCAATCTATTATCAAATGCTTCTGCCTAGAAGGAGGTTGACATGAAAATCGCTCTAAAAACTAGACTACAGATAAGCACGGTATTTACCATTTTCTTACTGATTGTCTTTATGCCGCCAGGCGCAAGGGGAGACTATTACAATTATGTCGAGATTTTCAGCCCAGCCATGGTTGGACAGGAAGATCATCCCGAACGCATCACCAGCGCTGCTGTTCCAGGATCGATGGAACTCATAAACATCGCCTTGGGAGCGGTGACTTCTCCCGCAGAAAAATTCAAACATGTCCGCCTGAGCTTTCGGCAGGGCGCTTTGAGCCTTAGTGTCCATCGATACGATATGGTGTGGGCCGACGACGGCTCCCTGGCCTGGTATGGCCGCATTGAGGAGGACGGAGGTTCTGTGTTGTTTTCGGTCTTCGAGGATGCGGTATTCGGTCTAATCGAGAGCGTATTGGGAGTATACAAGATTGAACCTGCAGGGAACGGCTCTTATTGGATATACGAAGTCGACTTCTCGAAAGCAGATAAGTTTGATGCTGGCGGGATTGTGCCACCTGTGCCGTACGAGATTTTTGGGGTAGAGGAAGATGAAGAGGCAGAGGTGGCAGCGAAGACGACTGTCACGATACTCGTTATTTACACAAATGGTTTCAAGGCCGCCTATCCAGGAGCTCAACTGAACGCCCAGATCAATTTCCTGATTGGGGTAACGAACACAAGCTACAACAACAGTAAGGTGAAACTTCAACTGAAAGTGGTAAGAAAGAAGAAGAGGAGGTACACCGACGAAGGAACCCTCCTAACCCCTCTTAACGACCTGACCGACGGTAAAGGTGTATTCAAGAAAGTCAATAACTGGCGTAACAAATTCAAAGCCGACGTCGTAACCTTACTGCGCGTAAAAAAGCCGAGCAACAACGGCTTTTGCGGCTTGGCCTGGACTATGACAGTTCTCAGCGCGGGATTCGCCCCCTTTGCCTATTCTGTTGTTCAAGTCGGCCGATACACAGAAGACGGTTGGACATATTTTTGCTATGATAGTACTCTGGCCCATGAGATCGGCCATAACATGGGCAGCAACCACAACAAGGGGGATATCGGTGTTTTTCCGTATTCCCTCGGACACAGATTCGTCCCCGGACAGTACATGACATTAATGTCATATGCAGCCAATGGCGAACAAGCGGTGAATTATTGGAGTAATCCCAAAGTCGATTATCTGGGTCACAAGACCGGGACACCGAAGCTTAACAACGGAAAGTCGTTGAAAAAGGTCAAGAAGACAGTTGCCAAATGGCGCCAATAATTGATAAAAGGGACAGGCAACTTTTTCAGTAAGGTTTGAGGAAGAGGCAGTTGAAGATCTTCGGCCGGCCGTTGCCGTCGCTGCGGACCTCTTTCCTTAAATAACAGGCCGGCGGCGAACCGAAGGTCAGACACTTCCTCTCTCCCACGCCTTCCAGAAGTCCGGTCTCATCCTCGAACAGGAAGAAATACTTCTGCCCCTGGGCCACCTTCTTCAGCCGCGCATCCACCACTCTAACCACAAATATGAAATTCCAGGTATAGGTTGACATATTTAAGATTGGAAACAGACCAGGATCAGGAGAAATGGATTTATGACAAAAACAGAAACAGACGTAAAACAGAAGCAGTGTGTCTTCAAGCAGGCTCTATAAAACATAATTGTGGTTAGGATATGCAGATAATTCGCCTTATTTAGTCTGCAAATAAGTTAATCCTGACATATGTGAAGGATTTAATTTTTATCATTTGATAGAAAATATTCTCTGTGATATAAGCTTTGTGAAGAATGATTAAAGAATAATCAGGAGAAAATTAAGAAAATGAGAATATTGTTGATTTCACCATGTAAAGACTCAAAGTCGAAGACTCCTAAACCATACATGATGCCTCAATTATCTTTGCACTTACTAGCAGGCCTAACACCTCCTGAACATGAAGTGAACATAGTTGAAGAGGAGATTGAGGATATAAATCTCGATGCAGAATGCGATCTGGTGGGAATAAGTTGTATGACTTCAAATGCTCCCAGAGCATATTACTTAGCTCAGGAATTTAGGAAAAGAGGGAAAAAAGTAGTTCTTGGAGGTGTCCATCCTACGATTCTTCCTGAAGAGGCTCTTTCCTATGCTGACGCCGTTGTTGTCGGGGAGGCTGAAGACGTTTGGGAACTTTTAATTGAAGATTTTCAGAAAGACAGACTGCAAAGAAAATATAACCATTCTCAACCTGCTCTGGACAGATATATTTATTTGAAATTTAGAAAATTAACTAAGAAAAGGCTGTTTAATGTTCTGCCAATAATGACGACACGCGGATGTCCTTATAATTGTGAGTTTTGCTGTGTTTCTGATATTTATGGAAAAAAAATCCGGCATATCCCTGTCTACAATGTGGTTCGTGATATAGAAGAATCACAGGGGAAAATATATATATTCTTAGATGATAATATTATTGGACATGCTCAATATGCCAAAGCACTCTTCAAAGCAATAAAGCCTTTAAATATCAAGTGGATCGGACAGGCTTCAATTTCATTTGTTCACGATGCTGAATTGATGAAACTTGCAGCTGAAAGCGGATGTGGGGCTCTTTTCTTTGGGATTGAAACCGTATCAGAGACGCAATTAAAAAGAATGCAAAAATCTATAAAAGAACTTGTAAAAGTAGAAGACGCTATAAAAAGGGTTAAAGACCTGGGCATACATTTTCATGCCTCTATGATATTCGGTTTCGATGACGACACAAAAGATGTATTCCCGCAAACGTTGGAATTCCTGCAAAGAAATAATATCAGCACAGTTTCCTTTAATATTTTAACCCCGTATCCCGGCACCAGGGTATATGAACAATTTAAAAAAGAAGGCCGGCTTCTTACTACTAACTGGAAATATTATGATCATGCCACTGTTGTTTTCAAACCAAAGCATATGACTCCTTATGAACTTCAAGAGAGACAAATCTGGATAAAAAAGGAATTTTCAAAAATTTCATCTATATTAAAAAGATTTCCACAAAATATATCTCATCCTCTTCTATATCTAGCCATGAACTTCGCAACTAGAAAAAATGTTAAATTAGATTATAATAAATTATCCTGGCTGGAGTCAGAGATATTCGAACCAAAGTAAAATATGCCAGAATCTAATTAACCAACTATCTAATTTTATGCATTCAGACCTTATTTAATCAGAGAAAAAGTAGAAACCTCTAAGTAGCCCAAAATTGCCATTAGCCTCTTCAAAAAACCTGTTTATAGTTTTTGATCATTTTCTAGCTATAAATAGGTGAATACAAGAAAGCCATAAAATATCATCAGATAGCGCTTGATTTTCATAGGAAAATAGGAAGTCCAAGAGGTGAAGCTATAGATTTAGATAATCTAGGAATTGTTTATTATGCCCTTGGAGAATACAAGAAGGCATTAGAACATCATCAGATGGCGCTTGAGATTAACAGAAAAATAGGAAGTCTCAGGGATGAAGCTAATTCTTTAAGAAATATCGGAAATGTTTATGGTGACTTAGGAGAATATGAGAAGGCCTTAAAATATCATCAGATGGCGCTTGAGATTAACAGAAAAATAGGAAGTCCTAAGGATGAAGCTTTTACTTTATT
>JABAOF010011841.1_pt4 | contig 10994 bp, 9 predicted proteins | sample 7062171 | NCBI WGS metagenome assembly JABAOF01 (sample SAMN14538628, study PRJNA623070) | marine sediment metagenome | biome: marine biome [ENVO:00000428]; feature: marine pelagic biome [ENVO:01000023]; material: deep marine sediment [ENVO:00002113] | place: India: Gulf of Khambhat ... | reverse complement strand
CAGCACCATCCCAGTCTTCGGCGCGGTTGACGGCCACGCCGCAACAGCGCTCGCAGAACTCCGCCAGCTCACGCATCGCGTACTCGAGGCAGCTAGCAAGCTGCGACTGGGCAACAACAGTAATGCCAGTCACTTCGAACGCTGAGCCCGCTGACTGACGCATGCGTCGCCTCTTTCTAGATCAAGTCCGCAACACGCGCACCCGCACGCGGCGTTACTCGATCGTTACACTCGAATTGCAGTCGGAAGCTTGCGATCTCGAACGGCTGCAGTTCAACTGGCAATGCGTTACCACGATGTGTCGTAGTCTGCAATGCTTCCTCCGTCATACTGCACGAGGCCGCGCCGCGCAAGGGAAAGGCGAACGTGACCTCCGTGGCTGCAGGCTGATCACTGACATTGAAAACCCTCAGCACATATCCCGCGCCGTCGTCAGCTTGCTTGAGCGATGTCACGACCACACGGGGATCGTCACAGCGCAGATACTCACGTGCGTCCGGAAGGAACGCGCGATGCGGGACGCCGAGCAATCGGGGCTGAACACGAGCGACTCGCAGGGGCGACCACTGCTCCCAACCAATGCCGTAGGCACGATCCGCCTGCCAGTTACCACTGTGGGTCCTCAGCCCGAATGAGAAGCGGTGCCGCCCGCGGTTGTAGGTCCAGTAGTAAGCGTTGCCCCGGCAGTACGTCGTGCTAATCAACAACGGCGACACAGTCGCGCCGGAGAAGTTCACCGCGCAGCAGCCCGCCGCAAGGACAATCCCAAAGCCCTGCTCGGACAGATCCACCCACTTCTGAACCCACCGTGTCCCATCGCCGCGATAGGTGTTCGGCATCTCGTCCCGACCGAACACTACCGAGCCGAAGGGCGTCTCGTAGGTCACCGTCGGCTCCCGCAGCGCGAAGGGCAGCCGCAGTCTGACTTGGCGGTTCTTGCAGCCGGCCCAGTCAATGACCACGTTCAAGTGCAAATGGGGCATGTGTTCGTACAGAACGATCTCATGCAGAACCGGCGAGTCGAGCAGTCGCCCGGGGGTTCGCAGAATCGTGCGGACCGGTCCGTGCTCGACGATCTGGGCCTGATCGGCAAAGGCCTCCGCCAGCCAATAGCGCCCCGTGAAGTTCGGCGGATTGTCGCGCTGGTCCCACGGATCATATCCGTCTTCCAGGTTGCCGCGCAGGTCCTCCAGCGCCACAAGGGAAAAGAACCCCAGCTCATCTTCCGGGACCAACTCACGACCTGATCGCTTGCAGATCAACGAAGTGATCCTTCCCGCTGACAACTCCACGCGCCAGTGAGGCGTCTCAAACACGCCGTCGCCGTTCTCGCGGAGTTTGCCAGTGCGGCGGGGTCTCTCAGCCTCCGGCGACTTGCTGATGTAGAACGCTTTGTATCCGGTCGCCGGCACGTCGTCGGCAACGAACGACACGCGGGCTCGGAACTGCACCTTCTCAGGATCATCAAGCTCATAGTCGATCCGCTCTTCGTCGGCACGCTCGACGCCCAGCAGTTGACACGGTACCGTCCGTCCGTCAGGTGCCTTGATTTGCACGCCTCCCACCGTCGGACCGGGAAGCTCCATAGTCGTTTCGACCACTCCACTCCTGCGCCACGACAGGGGGTTGAACACCAGCACCGCCGTGCCAAGCGTATCGTCCGCCTTCACGTGAACAAGGTAGGACGCCTCTATCTTGCGTAGCACGCCCTCGGCCAGCACTCGTGCGTTCGTCGCCCGGTGTTGTCTGACGGAATCATTGATTTCGCCGTCCTTCCCGGCAATATTGTGATCGTGGGGCCAGAACAGGTCTGCCCATCCTTGATCCAGTTCCTTTTGTTGGAGCCGACCCAGTTGATCAAGCCATCGGAAAACCGAAAACCGCTCGGCTGCCACGATCGCGTTCTCGGCAAGCCGACACTGCTGATACGTCTGCGGCTCGAAGGCGGGTATCGAATAGAACCCGTACGGCGATTCGCCTCCATAGCTGGGCAATCGCGCGGTATCCACTGACTCGAAGAACTGACGCAGCGTGGCCGTTTCGATCGTCGCTGTGTCACTATATTTCTCGTTCCACTTCTGAATGCGCTCGACCATCTGGGGAGCAATCCACTCCAGATCATGCTCTTCCGGCATGAGCACCTGTTGTGCCGGCCAGAAGGACGGAAACCGGCCCGTCAGTTTGCGTAGCAATTCCTCGCGGGCATCTTCTTCGTCCTTGCGGAATACCCGACCCCAGTCGTAGTGATACACGTGATTGCAGGCCAGCACGCGCGACCCGTCCGGCGCTTCCCACCAGTGAAGTGGGCACGGCGGGCGATATCGGCTGTACGCGATATACGCGATGCCGCACTTCCTCAGTATTTGCGGCATTTGGATCGTATGTCCCGGCAGGTCGGTATGCTGTGCGCAGACGGGGGTGTAACCAAGATCTCCTCGGAGCCAACCGATCCCGTGCGTAAGCTGTCTGACCAGGGCTTCGCCGTCGAGGATCTGCTCCATGGCGCCGGTGCTGGTCGCACACACTTCGAGTCGGCCATCGCGCAGCAAGTCCTCGCATCGCTGGCGATAATGAGGAAACGTATCGAGGAAGTGCCGGAAGAATGCCGTATATTCCACCGTGAATCGGAATTGCCGCTGCGAATCGGTGATCAGATCCACAGCCTCTTGAATGATGTAATCACCAACAGCCAACGCGCCTTCGGGATGCAGACACCAACCCAGATCGAAATGCGAACCCGGTACAAGAAACACACGGAAGGGCAATGCCGTGGGCGGCGACAGCGCTATGTTCGTCACTTTCAAGGCATCCTAAACAACAATGGCCGAAAGCGCGCCTCAGATCACGCCGTTTGTGCCGATGGCCTTGTCGGCGAAGATATTGTCCTCCAGCAGACAAGGCGTCGAGGCCTCCAACAATAGGGCCGGCCCTACCCCGGTGAAGCTATGTTCCACGCCAGCCGGCATCGGGACAATCTCTCCTTCGCACTTGTCCACGACCTTGCCATTGAGGATCATCTTGACGCGCCCTCTGACCACAAAGAATGTCTCGTGCTTCTTGCGATGACAATGAGCCGGACAGGTCTGCCCGTCGAAGACGAACAGGAACTTGCCGCAGTACCCCTGATCGACTTCGTTGGCCACCCAGAACTCGATCAGCCCTTGCCTGTCAAAATCGTCAAGCCCGAAGTCAAGCACCAGGGGCTCGACATCCGGCATCGTAAGGCCCCATTCGGCGATCTGCACCCGGCAACGGGCCAGCGCTTCACTGCGGCGCCGGCCGGATAGCTCAACCGAATCGTAGCTGCCCATCACGGAACTCCTCGACCAGCTCCGAGTCTTTCAGCCAACTACGAGACATGCTCGAGCCTGGCATACTCGGCGCGCCATTCATCATACAACCTCGTCCGCGCGTCGTCAGGCTCGAAGCGTCGACCCACACGCGACCAGTTCCGGACGGTGGTCTGCACCGAGTCGAACCAGCCTGCTGCCACAGCGGCGTACATGGCTGCACCGAGCGAAGTCGGCTCTTCGCAGTCCAGTCGCTCGACAGGAATGCCCAGCATGTCCGCCTTGACCTGAAGCCAACAGTCTGATCGCGCCCCGCCGCCGAGCGAACGGATTACACCCAGTGGCCGGCCGCCGCAAAGCCTCTCGAGCATCCGGTGAAGCTCGCAGGCAACCGCCTCCATGACAGCTCGCACAGCCACCCCGACGCCAGGTCGCTCCCGCGCTTGCTTGTGAATCAGTCTCGGCAGCACGCGCGGGGCTGCGTCCCGAGGTGCCACGGCGCACCAGCCTTCGCTGCCGACGGGAGTAGCCATGGCGGCCTGATCGAGGCACCTGTAGGACAGGTCGGGTGCGTACGCGGCGCGCGCCGTTTCCAACCAGACGCCGGCCCGCTCATTCCAGAGTAAGTGATAGAAGCGGCCTTCAACAGCGTGCGGGCCTACCCAGGATTCGCTTCGGCGAGCCGGGAAGTCGGCGAGCGTCTGCATCGCGCACAGCGCCGTGCCGGTAGTCTCTGAGACGTCCCCGGCATTGCAGTTGGCTGCCGCGACCGCGCCGGCAAGCTGGTCGATCGAACCTACAGCCATGGGCGTCCCGGCCGCCAATCCCAACCGCTCAGCAGCCTCACACGTCAATCGACCACACAACTCACCCGGCGACCGGATGACAGGAAGCTGCTCGGCAGCGATGCCGACCGCGCCCAACGCTGCGGGCCACCACCGCCGGCGCTTGACATCCAACAAGCCGGTGAGCGACCAGAGCGACCCGTCGCTGCACGGCGCCCCGACTAACCAGTTCACGACGTAATCATGCATGAGCAGGATGCGCCGCGAACGCCGCACCAGCCCGGGATCGCGCCGCTCGATCCACAGAAGTTTCGCCAAGGCCATCTGAGCCACCAGCGCGGGCAGGCCCGTGGCAGCAAACAGACCTTCGTGGCCGAACGCCGCCAGCAGATCGTCGGCCTCTCGTCCAGCCCGCGTGTCGAGCCAGGAGATCATGGGCATCAGTGGCTCGTCGTCTTCGTCCAGCAAGACAAACGTGTTCGACTGACTCGCTAGTCCGAGCGCTGCGATCGACGACGGGGCCGCCCCGCTCCTGGCTACCACCTCACCAACGCCCGCAGCAATCGCCCCGACCACGCGGTCCGGCTCGATCTCGATTCGGCCGTCAGGCTGCGTGCTTTGAGGACACGGCTGACGTGAACACTGCAACAGCCGCCCGTTTCGATCAAACAGGCCGATCTTCAGCGCGCTCGTACCAAGATCGAACGTCAGGAGATAACTCACGGCTCTTCGGAACCAGGAAGCTTGAAGCGATAGAACTCGCCGAGGAAGCTCGCATAGGCCTCCACCATCAGGTCCATGCATTGTCTGCCGGTCTCGGCAGAGGCCGTTGTTGGATCGCCGAACGCCCCGCTCTGGCTGGACTGCAGCCCCCACGTGCTCCAGAACACCTTGCTCCCGCCCGCGAGGCTGTCGGCCCCGACAAACTCGCTGCGGTAGCGGAACAGGTCCCGGTCGTCGGCAGCGGATAGATCGACTGGATAACCGAAGTGCATCATCAGCGATGTCTCGAACTCGCCGGCGTGGATCGCGCCACCGGGGGGGCTCTTGCGCACCTTGGCAAAGTGCGTCCCGATCAGGTGGTGCGGCGCCGTCACCGCGACATGTACACCCGTGGCGTCGGCCACTTCACGCGCAACCACGACGGCCAGGTGCCAATGGTGGCCGTGCGTGTTCACGATCGCCAGCTTCTTAAAGCCCATCTGGATCGCGGAGACGCACACATCCAGCAAAAGGTCCATCACAGCCCGCGTCCGGACCACGAACGTTCCCGGCCACTTGGTCATCACGCTGGAAGAGTAACCATATTGGATCGACGGTAGGACCAAAGTGCGGATTTCGGGTGCGAGGCGTGCAGCCACGGCCTCACAGACCCGTTCAGCGATGATCGAGTCGGTCCCGACGCCCAAATGACGGCCATGCTCTTCCGTCTGGCCGAACGGCAGCAGCAGCAGCGCGTTCTGCTCGATCGCCTCACCGATCTGTGGCCAGGTCAGATCCCGAAACGAGTGATTCACGAGCCTGTCCTCGACCGTCACGAACTCGGCGCCTTGCAGGTTACGTCCGCTTGTAGCACCTCAAAATGCAAATATAATGCCCGCAGCAAGAGCAATCAAACCAGATAATGCGGCCCTGTCGCCGTCCGAGTCGTCGGGTGGTGGACATCTTGACCGGCGAGCTGATCAGGGCGGGCGGAAAGGGATCGGAGCCAATGAGCGAACTGATGACGGGCGCCGGGACGTGGCCTCTTCCTGAGATCAGTTACGACCGCGACTGGTGCCGGATTGACCTCGAAACGGTGCCCAACATGGTCACCAAGCCGCCCGGGCCGCGCTCGCGCGAGATGCACGCTCGTGCCGCGGAGGTAATGAAGGGATATTCCGGCCAGGTAAGACTGTTTCCCGTTTGCTTCGAGAGCGGGCGGGGTGTCACCCTGCGCGACGTTGACGGCAACACCTATCTCGACTTCAGCAGCGGCATCTACGTGACCGGCCTCGGCCACTGCCATCCGAAGGTTAGCGAGGCCGTCGCGCACTGGGCAAAGCGATTGATGAACGCCCACGACTTCACCACCCCGGTCAAGATGGCCCTCCTGGAGAAGACAGCACAGATTCTTCCAGGCGATCTCAACGGAGTCCAGTTGTACGACAGCGGCACGACGGCGGTAGAGGCTGGCCTGCGACTGTGCCGGGGGGCAACCGGCCGCAGCGAGTTCATCAGTTGCTACATGGATTTCCACGGCAAGAGCCTCGGCAGTATCTCGTGCGCGCGCATGACCCGCATGAGCGGCTCGACGCGCATGCCCGGGTTCTACATGGTCCCCAGGCCGGACGTGTACCATCCCCTCTGGGCACGCGACGACGGCAGCCTCGACACTGAGAGGTACCTGGCGTTCTACGAGCAATTCATCGACGAGGCCACGACGGGACAGATCGCAGCGTTCGTGCTCGAGCCGATTCAGGGCTGGGCCGGCACCATCATGCCGCCGGACGACTTCTTCCCGAAGCTGCGCCGATTCTGTGACGAGAGGGGAATCCTGTTGCTGGCCGATGAGGTCCTGACCGGGATGGGCCGGACCGGAAAATGGCTGTGCATGGAGCATTGGGGCGTCCTGCCGGATGCGGTCACCATCGGGAAAGGCTTCGGCAACGGATTCCCCGTCACGGCGTGCGTGGCGCGAGAGGGAATCAAGGAGACGTTCACGCGGATCAGTGCCTCGACCAGCTACGGGGGAAACCCGATGGCCTGTGCCGCGGCGCTCGCCAGCATCGAAGTAATCGAAGAAGAGGGACTGCTCGGAAACGCTTTGATGCTCGGTCGCTATTTCACGCGTCGCATGGCCAAGATGCAGGAGGCGCATCCGATCATCGGACACGTCCGCGGACTGGGATGCTTGCTGGGGATCGAGCTGGTCAAACACCGCGCCAGCAAAGAGCCTTTCGAAGAGGCCGGCCGTATGGTTTACGTCAAAGCCTTCGAGAAGGGCCTGGCGTGGATCCCAGCCGGGCACATCCTGCGCATGAGCCCTCCCATCGTGATGAACGAGGCCGAGGCGGCCAAGGGCATGGACATTATCGATGAGGCAATCGGCGAGACCGAGCGGGAGCTCGGGTACTGAGCCGCAAAGCACAGCACGGCGCCGAGCAAACAAAGAGCGCCATCCGGGTGGAGAGTGCTGATGAAGGGATCATCACGAACCTCACGACGCAAGTTCCTGCAAGCCGGCGTGGCAGCGCCGCTGAGCCTGACGCTTCTTCACGGGGGCGCTAAGGCAGACAGCGCGGCGAAGCGTCGGCCTAACATTCTGCTGTTCACGTCAGACGATCAGGGCAAACTCGATCTAGGCTGCTACGGCAACGACCGATGCACCACGCCGAACTTGGATCGCCTGGCCAAACAAGGTGCCCGATTAACACGGGCGTTCACGCCGACAGCTATCTGCACCCCGAGCCGAGCGTGCCTGCTGACCGGGCTGTATCCGCATACCAGCGGGGCACACGGCTTCCTGCCGATCAAGCCGGGAATTGAGACGCTGCCTCTGCTGATGAGCCGGGCGGGGTATCGAACCGGCATCATCGGAAAGGTGCACGTCGGACCCGACGAACAGTTCCCGTTCGACTTCAGGATCGACGCACGGAAGCTGGACGCGGGTCGAAATATCGCCCAGTACGCCGAGGCTGTGAGCGCATTCCTGGAGGGCACGAAGGACAAGCCGTTCTGGCTGATGGTGAATTACTGCGACCCCCATCGGCCGTTTCCCGAAAAGGGCGTTACGAAGGGCAAAAAGGCCGAGGTGCCGGACTCCCACGATCCGAACAAGGCGCTCATCCCGCCTTTCCTCATCGACACGCGCGAGACCCGCATCGAGTTGGCTAGATACTACGATGCCATTCGCCGCATGGACACCGGCGTCGGCCTCGTGCTGAGAATCCTCGAAGCGGCCGGCCACGCCGACAACACGCTCGTAATGTTTACCAGCGACAACGGCATGCCGTTCCCGTTCGCCAAGACAACGCTGTACGACGCCGGGATCAACATGCCGTTCCTCGTCAGGTGGCCCGGTGTCCTCAAGCCGGGCAGCGTCATCGACGCCATGATCAGCTTCATCGACGTGCTGCCGACCTGCCTCAACGTTGCGGAAGCGCCGGTCCCCGCCTCGATCCAGGGACGAAGCTTCTTGCCCGTGCTTCGAGGGCAGAGCAAGGAGCTTCACAACGTCATCTTCGCCACGCACACGGATCACGCCAGAAGGCCCAGAGTCCCCAGCCGGGCCATTCGCACGCATCGCCACAAGTACATCTACAACTTCCGGCCCGACCTGGCGTTCAAGAACAACGCGATGAACAGCCTCACCTGGCGGTCAATGCTTGAAAGGGCCAAGACCAACAAGGATCTCGCGGTACGTGTCAGACTGTTCCAGCACCGCCCCAGGCACGAGCTTTTCGACCTGCGGTCCGATCCACACGAGCTCAGGAATCTCGCAGGAGATCCTGAGAGCGCAAACATGCTCGCCCATCTGCGAGCCCGACTGATGCAGTGGATGAGCCGTGTGAACGACCCCTTCCTGCCCGAAATGAAACAACAATTGGCCGAGGCCAGCAGTGCCGGGTAGGCGGATCCCCCCCGCCTTGCATAGCCTGCCTGCCGGAACCGCACGCCGTCTGTCGTTATGTTCTCCGCGCCACCAATCCGCCGATCCGTGACGGCGCGCGATGCAAGACGATGAGCTAAGACCTCAGGACCTCGTCCCAAGTGACGATCCGCCGAGCATCGACCGCCTTTCGCACAAGCAGGCCCACGAGCACTGCATCACGACCGTTGCGCACGCCGCTAAGCGGTTTTTTGCCGTTGCGCACGCACTCGAAGAACGACTCGACCGAGAGCCGCGTATCGTCCACATCCTCCGGCACGATTGTGCGAGCTGGCTTGTCCTTTTCCTTGTACACGAACTTGCCGGCGCCCAAATCAACGCCTCCCTTGAGCCCAGCGAAACGCTCATAGACCCCTGTGAACGCGCCGTCCTTCGGACAGAACCAACTGTGCAGAAAGCTGACGGTCATGCCGTTGGGATACTCGATCGTAGCGCTGTAGTAGTCCGTGACGTCGCGGCCGGGATCGACGTCGGTGTAGATGTCCCGCCTGCCCATCCCGAACGCGCGTACGGGCGTGCCCTGGGCCACCCAGTTCAGCACGTCCCACGTGTGACACGCCTGTTCGAGCATCCAGTCGCCGCTGCGTGCGCGAACAGAGAACCATCCCTTCAAGGGACCCCAGGCGTTGCACCAGGCTGCGCGCGCGTCGATCGGCTGGCCGATTTCGCCCTCGTGTACCAGCTTGATCGCCTCCTGATACCTGGGATTGCAGCGCCTCTGAAAGCCGATCTGTACGATGCTCTCGCCGCGTGCTTCCGCCGCCACAATCCGGCGACATTCCTCGACCGTGAGGCACATGGGCTTCTCGCCGTACATGTGCTTGCCAGCCGTGATCGCATCGAGATACATCGGAGCATGCAGGTCACAGGGCACCGCGATGACAACGGCGTCAAGGTCGTCCCGGGCGAGCAGATTGCGGTAGTCTGTCGGCCCGGCGGAGTAGCCTTCGGGCTTTTTCGAGTGCGCTTTCTCCACGATTCCGAGCGCGCGCTCCAGATGCTCCTTCTTGATGTCACAGATGGCCGGGACTTCTACTCCCGGCACCGTTACCGCCACCTTCAAAAGCCCCGTACCGCGCCCGCCGACACCGATGAACCCACACCGCACACGCTGCGGCGTCGGTTCCTGCGAGAGCGCGCTACGGCCGAGCCCGACGGCCAGCCCTGTCGCCGCAGAGCTCATCATGAAGCTGCGACGTGAAATGTCCGTTCGTTCATTCATCCCTGCAATCTCCCGACCGCGTGAGCCAGCCGCCTCTGGCGGCTGCACGCGCTCAAACCGCCACCAGATTCGCAGATCGATCCACTCAAGCGTACGCTAACAGCCAATCAGGGGCAACGCAAGTACGTTCGGGCTCTGCCGAGGATCGCTTGACGCTGAAGGGCAACCTGGGCAGGAATCGGCCTCATCGATACGCCGCACGGTCGGCCTCTATGAACAGATCGTCCAGCAACAGTGGCACCTCCTCCATCGGAAGAATCCTGGAAAGGCTCAGCCGGCCGTCACAATTGCTGGCGCTGACCGCGCCACCGTCGGCACGCAGGACGTCCGCGACCCGTCCTCGATGATTGTACCGTCCAATGCTTTCAACATTAATGTCCAAGGCCAGCGCCAGGACCGGGTGGCCCCGAGGGTTGCGGCCCAGGTCCTCAAGGCAACTTCGGAACGCGGTCTCGGGACTGCGGGCATCGAGCTGGCGATAAACGTATGAGCAGTACGCATCCCGCACGGTGCCGAGTCTGGGCAGCTCTTCGTCCAGATCCTCCGTATCGTCCGCGGGACAATAGAAGATTCGCGGGTCGTTCGCTTCAACGGGGAGCAACAGGCCGAGGCCGTCCCAGCACGCCGGCTCGCCGAGCCAGATCCGGTTGGTCGCGATCTGACTGAACGCGCCAGCTTCCGGAATGGTCGGCCCCACAGGGACGCTGTTGCTGTTCGTGGAAGCGTAAGCATGGATTGCCACACCGAGCTGGCGCAGATTCGCCAAGCAAGCCGAGACATCCGCCTGGAAGCGAGCTGCTGCCAGCGAAGGCAAGAGTATGGCGACCAATAGCGCGATGATCGCAATTACCGTCAGAAGCTCTACTAACGTGAATGCCCGCGGCTGCCGCGAACGCCCTTCCGCCATCAGCTTACCTCCACTGAACCTGCCGTACCAACTGCAGCGGCGCCGCAGCTGACCAGTGACGGATCACCGCCACCCCGCGGCGCGCCGGGGCGTGCCGCAGGCCGCTGGGGCGGGAGAGTGTATCGTGCTGTCCGTCGCC
>JABAOF010010029.1_pt2 | contig 10995 bp, 5 predicted proteins | sample 7062171 | NCBI WGS metagenome assembly JABAOF01 (sample SAMN14538628, study PRJNA623070) | marine sediment metagenome | biome: marine biome [ENVO:00000428]; feature: marine pelagic biome [ENVO:01000023]; material: deep marine sediment [ENVO:00002113] | place: India: Gulf of Khambhat ... | reverse complement strand
CCTTTATGACCTTCTAAGACCCGTATAGTCTCACCCTTTAAATTCCACAATCGTGCGGTTGCATCCATACTGGCAGTCACAATGTATTCCCCGGAGGGCGAAAAAGCAGCGGAATTCACATCCATTTCATGCCCTTCCATTCTCCATTCTTTTTTGCTTTTGGTATCACGCATCAGTGGTGCTCTCATCCGCTTATAAAAAACAGTATATCTCTTATCCGGGGAAACGGCTGTTTTAAAATCGTGAGGTTTTTTACCGGGAGTAACTACTTTTTTCCTTTCCTCTTGCTCTGCTATTCGCCACAGCCTAGCCGTATCATCATAGCTGGCAGTGGCTATATATGCTCCTTTTCCTTTAATTGAGAATACGGCAAAATCTACAACTTCATCCGTATGCCCTTTAAACTCTTTGACTACATTTCCTCTCGAATCCCGTAATTGTACAGTTCTTTTGGAATTCCCGGCAATATTTAAGGTGTTACCATTTATTTTGGCATTGCGGGACCGTATAATTTTATTCATTTGAGAACCTGGTCTTACCGGATTCCCCTCGAAGTCCCAATAATGTGTTCTTCCTTCTACATCCGTGGTGATGATATATTCCCCGTCCCTGGAAAAAGAAGCAGAGCTAACACTATCGTCATGCTTAAATTCCCGGATTTTCTCTCCTTTTAAGCCCCATAATTTCGCGGTTTTATCTTTACTGGCCGTCACAATATGTTTCCCATCCGGGGAAAAGTTTGCAGAATTTACATTGTCGTCATGTTTGAAAACTGCCTGGTAAAAGGGATCGTCAAGATAAAACGTTTTCAACAGGGCGCCGTACGCATGGGGATTGGTTTCATCGAATCGATACGCCTGTTCTGCCAGGCGAAAACTCATGGTGGGGTTTTTATCCAACTCCATTTGCGAATGCACAGCCAGTTCATTAGATCTGGCTCTCTTTGCTTGTTTTTCAGCTATTGCTTTTTGATTTTCAGCAATTGTTTTCTGTTTATCCGCAGTGGCTTTCTGGTTAAACGCATACAAAACCAGGAAAAAGAAAATAATGAGTGCAAAAGAAAGTCCTGCAATTATCTTATTTTTCTTTCTTTTTTCTCTTCTTTCTTTTCTTTTATAGATGATGGGAGCCAATACATCATGAATGATTTCAATATGCTCTCTTTCACTATAGTACACTTTTCTGAGTACCCTCCGATCCACTAATTCATCCAGGTGCTCCCGCAGCTTGTGTTGGTGGCTCAGGGGGCGGGCAATTCTTAAGCCTTCTTCAGTTAGTAATTCCGATTCGATAAATCGACTCACTTTGCCAGGAAAATTCTTCAATACAGAACGGTAGAAATCTTCCAGTATTCTGCTTTGATCACTTTTAGTAATCGATTTGACCTCCTTTCTTTCAAATAATTGGAAACATAATAAACTCAAAAGCGAAGGTTCAATCTCTAATTCTTCCTCTTTGATTTTTTCTTCTTTTTCAGCTTCCCTGGGATAAAATAGGCGTAAAATATCATCTATTATTTTCCCCTTCTGAATACCGCCCGGCATACCGATAATTTCCCTGGCCTGTATTCCGTTTAAGTGGATGACATGAAACATTACCCTATCGATGGAGGGGATCCTGGATTTTAAAGAATTTAAGTGTGGCAAATAATCTTCTCTTAAACTGATAATCACCCGAACCTTTGGGCGTTCCCTGGAAAAAGAAAATCCATTCTCTTTCTCATTTTTCTTTAGTATTCGCTCTCTAACGGAATCCGGGAATTGATTTTCGATCAACCAATAAAGTTCATCAATCAATTCCTTCCTGCCCCTGTGATGCTTTCCCAGGGTGAAAAGTTCTTCAAATTGGTCCAACAGCAATACAGGGGTTACCATTGTTTCTTTTGAAGTATCAAAATGGCTGAATTTATGGAAGTATTCCCATAAGGTCTCTCCTTGGGCCATGCCCACCGCTGTCCCATTGTCACCGTCTTCGTTTCTTTTTACTTTTACCCGGGTTCCTTTCCTTTGGATTTCCCTTTGCAGCGCAAGTCGGATTTGTTCTGGCAGCGAAGGCGCGGTGGCCGAGTAGTTCAATCGCACCCGAATAGGTAGGAACTCCTCCTCCCTCAGCAAGGGAAACACCCCCGCATTTAATAGAGATGTTTTACCGAATCCCGCTTTCCCAAACACAACAGAAAGAAAATTGAATTTCACTAGCTGAGACAGTTTTAGAGCCTCCTCTTCCCGTCCACGGAATACATCCTTATCTGCCTCCTCATAGGCATATAATCCTTTGTACGGGTTTATCCGCTTTTCTGGCAGCTTATCCCCTGGTTTTCTTTTTTTTTTCTTCCCCTTCATTTCATTCTCTGTCACGTATATGCCGCTGCACATTTATCAATTTATCCTTCAATTTTTCATAATCACCTGTCCTGAAGCCTCCAGGGATTGAAATAACATTGAATTCCTTAAAGTCCTCGTATATCCAATCACTATCATCGATTTTAACCGGGATGATAGTTGGCTTTTTTACTTTATCACCGGATTTCATGTTTGTATAGGCTCTTTCCCATTCCCGGCGGTGATACCTCAATTTTCCATTATCCCCCTGGCCCCGTTGGGAATTCCCTGAAATAAGTGGAATGAAAGCCGGGCATTTATCAATGGCTTTAATAATGTTTTCATCCACCTCGTCGCCCGGTTCAAGTTTGCGTTCATCCAACCACACATCGATGCCATCCTCCCTCAGATAGGATGCCAGTCGATCCNNTCAGAGAGGTTGCCAATCGATCCGCGGCCGGTCTATCATCCCACGCATAACTAAGAAACACAGTAACAGGAAAATCCTCAGGTTGAATAATTTCATTATCATAATCCTTTTCGATTTTTTCGAACAACAGGTCCACAAAATCAGTGTGGTCACAGGAATAGAAAACTTCCGTTTTATAATCTTTCAAAAAAACCGACAATTCCTGGCGAGGGTACTTTTTACTATTGCCAAATTCATCTTCTACAAACTTACAGCTCCGCGGAGATCTGGACAAGTCATAGGGTTCGTTAGCTAGCGAACGGATAAAGAAGCGAAACAACCAATCATTATATCCGCATCCCATAAAAAGCAAGCTGCTGTTTTCAAGTTTTCCAAACAGTTGGTTTTCAGAACGATTGTCTGCCATATCTTTCTGAAACTCGATGATGGTTTCCAGGATATCCTTTTCCGTATACGCAGGTACCACATTTCTTTTCAGGTTCCCCAAAATATGGTATACTAAAGTACGTTCAGATTTCATAAGAGAACCCAATAATTGGTAGTCCAATAAAGAAGATACTTTATCAAACACTCCATAATACCGCATTTCTGTGGGAACGGTTCTGACGGTATTTATAGTATCTATCAAGAAATCATCATAAGCTGTGGTTAAAAAGATATTAAACGCCTTAATCCTGGCCAGCTTCCGTAACGGATTGGCAGGAATTAAACGGACCTCTTTCAATGTGTCTTCCAGGAATAGTGATAGTTTCTTGTAATCGTACCCTTTTTTTTTCAAAAAATTAAAGGCAGCTTTTGAGAACTTGTGATTCGCATCGGTGGGTTCTTTTTCCTTGCACTTTTCCGCAATTCGTTTGGCCAGGAAGTCGTACAGCAAACATTCGCCGTTCTCTCCCGCTTTGATCTCGACCCGGTATAGTCCATGTCCGATAACGGGAATGACGTTTTTAAACCTGATCTGTCCCAGTAATTCTTCCCAATTAAAATCCGCTTTATTGCTTGTTCCCATCTTTTATGCCTTAGCTCCCATATATTCTTACGGCGTAATTCTCATTGAAGCTCCATTTACTTTTTCCATTGCCCGATACTCTTTACCTCATTGACGGCAGAAAAAGTTTTTTATTTGCGGTAAAATTTTATACTAAATAAAAAAGGATTTCAAGAAAAAAAATTTTTTTTACCCCGGCAGACTATTGACTTTTTTTAATCCATTTAATAAAATCGAACTTTCTTAAAAGGAGAGCCAGACAGAAGGAGGTGTGAAGATGAAGCATCTACCATTTATAATTTTCAGTTTTTTTATTTTTTCAAGTCTATTGTTTTCCCAGGAGGAAGCCATACATTGGATTGAGACTTTTGAGCTCCAGGGAGAACAAACGTTTCGGGTTTCCATTGAAAGTAAATGGGAAAGAAATGGGGGCACACCGGTGGTTTTATCTTTTGGAGGGCTGGAAACGTCACTGATGCTCAATGCCGATGACCTGGCCGCGGCAGCGGAGATTGAGACCGGGATAAGTAAGATACTTTTGGGAAACATGAGCCTCACTTTCACCATTTATGAACAAAACCCGGTGCGCACCCGAATGCGGCTGCTGGACAAAAATAAACCGGTTATTCTAAAAATAAACCGGGAAAACCAGCAAGTTGAGTTTTATATCGGGAACAAACGATTGAAATTGAATCCGATTCATGTATCCTTTAGGGTAATTGCCCCGGCGGAGCGGGGGCTGTACGAGTTAATCTTTGAAGGAACAAATACGGAAGTTTATACTTATAAGAGGTTTATCTTCCAGTCCGCTTCCGGCGCCATCTATGCAGTTCCTCCCTATAAGGCCATCGCTGATTCCGACCTTAATAGTTCCCGGATATGGGCCATTGAAATTAATCAAACAGTCATTAAAAAAGGAGGGAGAAGATGAAAAGCAAATCCCTTATCCGTTTAATTTTTGGCCTGTCTGTATTACTGCCGGTTTTGACTACACAGGTCAACGGCGACATACAAGAAGGACAGAGGAATGCGTTGATTGCGCTTTATAACAGTACCAATGGGGCCGGCTGGCTTAATAACACCAATTGGAACGGCGCACCCGGCACAGAAAACACCTGGTATGGTGTCACTTGCGACAAAGCCAACACAGTTGTGCTGGAATTGGACCTGAGCGGCAACAACCTGTCCGGCGCAATCCCCACAGAATTGGGAAATCTTTCCAACCTCATCTATTTGAACCTGAGTTCTAACCAATTGACCGGACAAATTCCCCCGGAACTGGGAGACCTTTCGAACCTTACCATTCTTGACCTTCACTCCAACCGGTTGGCGGAAATTCCCCCGGAACTGGGTAATCTCTCAAGTGTTACCCATCTTTACCTGGACAACAACGAGATAGGGGGAAATATCCCATCAAGTCTCGGTAATCTTGCCAATCTTGAAAAGCTCTCCCTTCATTTTAATCTGCTGGGAGGTAGTATTCCCCCGGAGTTGGGAAATCTGGCAAACCTTGAAAAGCTCTACCTTTATCGAAACCAATTAACAGGAAATATTCCCCCGGAGCTGGGAAATCTAGCAAATCTAGAAAGTCTTTACCTCCGTTACAACAAACTGACAGGAAGTATTCCCCCGGAATTGGGAAAGCTGGGAAATCTTGTCGATCTTGACCTTCACTCCAATCAACTGACGGGAAGCGTTCCCCCGGAACTGGGAAATCTTGTAAATCTTGAAAGACTTTACCTCCGTTTCAATACGCTGACAGGTAGTATCCCCCCGGAGTTGGGAAAACTGGCAAATCTTACCATTCTGGATCTCCGTTTTAACCGACTGTCAGGAGGCATTCCCCCGGAACTGGGAAATCTTTTATATCTTGAAGCCCTTTACCTTTTCGGCAATCAATTGAAAGGAGAAATTCCTTCCAATGTTGTTTTTCTTACAAACCTTTCTGATGATATATCTGATTTCAGGTGGAACGCTCTTTATACAAAAGATGAAACCTTGAGGAATTTTCTAAATAAAAAGCAGGTGGGTGGGGACTGGGAAAGCACCCAGACCATTGCGCCGGAAGATGTTTCTGCCCGCCCGCTTAACTCAAATTCAATAGAGTTGACCTGGCCCCCTATCCCATATTCCCGTGATACCGGTGGTTACCGGGTGTATTACAGTACCACTCCTGGCGGTCCTTATGATTGGTTTGGCACCACAGATGACAAAACCGTATCGCGGATGCAAATTACAGGCCTCAGGGAAGACACCACCTACTATTTCGTTATTGCAACACAAACCGCTCCACACAAATTTAATCAAAATACCGTTGAAAGTGACTACAGCGCAGAGGTATCCGCAAGAGCCTATGATGTAACTATTTCAGGACGAGTGACCACCGCCGAGGGGCAGGGGGTGGTGGATGTTATCCTGAACTTTTCCAACCATGGAGGAACTGCAATCACGGATCACAATGGCTATTATAGTCATATACTTACCCCGGGGTGGTCAGGAGAAGTAACACCATCAAAATACGGCTATGATTTCCACCCTGCCAGCAGGCCTTATAGAGAAGTATACTCCGATCAGGTCGACCAGGATTATACGGCAGACGCCATTAATCCGGTCATTTCAGGGAGGGTGACTATTTCCACAACCACTGGTAGTGAAGGACTTTCCGGTGTCACACTGACTTTTTCTTCCGACAGCGGCGAAAGTGAAACAGTAACAACGGACTCCAACGGCTATTACAGCCATGTAGTGGATTTCGGGTGGACCGGGGAGGTGAGACCAAAAAAGGAAGGGTATGACTTTTTCCCTCCTTTTCAACCCTATAAAAACGTAGATTTCGATAAGCCCAATCAGAATTATATAGCTTCCGCTTTTCAACTGGTTATTTCAGGTCGAGTAGCCACCACAGTAGGCGAAGGGGTCCCGGATGTTACCCTGACGGCTTCCGGTACCAGCGGAATTGACACTACCACAACAGACACCAATGGCAATTATAATTTTACCTTCAGTTACGGATGGTCAGGAACGGTCACTCCATCAAAAAGAGGGTATGAATTTAACCCCCCAAGCATCCCTTATGAAAATATAACATCCAACCGACTCAACGAGAATTATGAAGCCCTAGAAGTTATCCTGGTCATTTCAGGGATAGTGACTATTTCAACAGACACTGGTATTAAGGGCCTTCCCGATGTTATGCTGAAATTTCATGCCGATACCGGTGAGATCAAGGAAGAAACAACTATGTTCGACGGCTCTTATGCACATGAGGTTGACAGGGGATGGTGCGGGACCGTGACGCCAATAAAACAGGGGTATCATTTTAGCCCTGCCAGACAGGAATATAAAGACGTAGATTCCCACTATGCCAATCAGAATTATGCCGCCGCTAAGGATAGTGTGATTTTGGAGATTACTGCATGGCGGGAAGTGGAAGGCACGGTGGCAATAAAAAAAGACTATGGAAAAATAGAGTTAAAACTTATCGAAGTAAAAGGAGCCCTTGCTGACCACTACATTATTTATAGAACATCCTCTACCGGTGAGGAAAAAAAGATCGAAAGAATTCCCGGTTCCAAACTTCAACGTGGAATACCAGAGTACTATTATGACAGGTATCTTGAAGAGAATGTAAGATATACTTATTCTGCCAAAGCCTATGATTCCCAAGGGAAGGTGCTCGGAGGCGCAGTAGGGAACCCAATATAACTTTTTGGGAGGGTAAGAAATGAAGCGAACGATATTTATTTTATTGGTTTTATTATTTGTGTGGGCTCCCGGTGCGGCGTTCGTGTATGTGTACGGAGAAATCCCGGATCATGAGTACGAAGCGCTGAAGGCTCTCTATGATGCCACAGGGGGCAGCAATTGGTATAAAGACGACAATTGGTTCACCGGCGATGCCCCCGTAAACACCTGGCATGGAATAAAATGTGACAGAGAAAACAAACACGTCCTGGAAATAAGGTTGTCCGGGAATAATTTGAAAGGTAAACTCCCTTCTCAATTGGGAGCGATTAAAAATCTTAAAGTACTGATATTCAGAAAAAACAGGCTAACCCATATACCGCCGGAATTGGCAAATCTTACGCATCTGGAGATCCTCGACGTGGGTGATAATTGGCTCAAAGGAAATATCCCATCCTGGATCGGTAATCTCAAAAGCCTTAAAGAACTTTATCTTGATTTGAATGAATTCACTGGTCCTATCCCTGCATCGTTGGGAAATCTATCAAATTTGCTCCACCTTAATCTTTACCGCAACCGGCTGTCCGGGAACATCCCCGAAGAAATGGAAAACCTGTCAAACTTGGTTACTCTGAACCTGGGATATAACCAGGTTACCGGGATGATTCCCACCCGGATCGACAGACTTTCCAATCTTAAGGAACTCAATTTAAGTAACAACAAAATGGAAGGACCAATTCCAGGGAATTTGGGGAACCTCCCAAATCTCACCATCCTTAAAATTGAAAAAAACCAACTGGAGGGTCAAATCCCTCAAAACCTTGCGTATCTGACCCAATTGGAAGATAACAAATCCAATTTCAAATGGAATGCCCTTTATGCAAAAGAGGCTGATTTGAAAAATTTTTTGAACAGGAAACAAGAGGGCGGCGATTGGGAAAGCACCCAGACCATTGCTCCTAAAGTTATCAGGGCCACGCCGCAGTCTCAAACAGAGATAATAATAAAGTGGAAATCTGTAGCTTATACGGTTGACAGGGGGGGGTACCAGGTTCTTTACAGTACCTCTAAAGACGGACCTTATAAGGTCATTACCACGGTAAATGGTAAAGCAGAAACCGGGGCGATGATTGGAGGACTTCAATCACGTACGACCTATTACTTTATAGTTCAGTCATGGACCAATCCCCACGACAACAACCAGGAAACTGTTTACAGTGGAGACAGTAACAAGGTGTTCGCTACTACCCACGGCACCACTATCTTCGGTTCTGTAGAAACAGAAGCAGACAAACCTCTTGAGGGTGTAACCATGACTGCTTTCAAAGAGGATAGGAAAATTACAGAAGAAGATACCACCGCTGAAGATGGTAAATACAACCTGAGCGTGGACCGTGGGTGGACCGGCAAAGTCAAGCCGTCAAAAAAAGGATTTGCTTTTCGTCCACCCCAAAAAGAATACACATCTCCGGTACGTGAAGACAGGGGCGATGAAAATTATATAGCATGGATCACCACGATAATTAAAGGAAAGGTGACAAACCCAAAAAAAGATAAAGTCATTCCAGGTGTTACGTTTGTTTTTTCCGATATGAAAGAAAGTGACAGCAAACCTCCGAAAACAGAAACGGATGAACATGGAGAATATGAATTCCCGGTAAATTATGGTTGGACAGGCACAGTCACACCACAAAAAAAAGGATATGAATTTTTTCCTGGAAATATTCCCTACACCAAACCAGTTGAAGTCGGTATAGAAAACCAGGACTTTGTGGCCTATAAAATGCCGAAAATTAGCGGCAGCATAACCAATAGAAGAGGGAAAAAAGTTATAGATAAAGTGAAGCTGATTTTCACAGGTAAAAAACAATCTTCCTCCTGGTCATCTGAAAACGTCCTGGAGGAGAATGGAAAATTTGAAGAAATAGTTGATATTAAATGGCCCCACATCTGGGCCGGCACTGTAAAACCGGTAAAAAAAGGATACATATTTTACCCCTCCAAAAGGCAGTGCGATGAAACAACCGCCGACGGTAAAATAGAATTCCGCTATAAAGCTGAATTGGACCGGAAGTTCTTTATTGCTGTTACCGGGAATCAAATGCTCCCTTCTGAAGGAAGTTTCGATGATGTTTATGGAAAGAGCCTATTCTCCCCAGAAATAAAGGCAGGCTATAAATTTTACCGGGACTTTTATGTATGGGGCGGATACAGTTTTTTATCCAAAAACGGAAAATCTTACCCCGAGTTCAAAGAACCGGCAAAATGGGAAGAGAAGTTTTTATCCCTGGGATTGGGATATTTTGGAAATTTTTCCATTACATTTGGCTGGAAAGCGGAAGTAGGGCTGATTTACGTTAGTTTTACAGAAAAAATGAGCCAAATAGAAGAAGGAGAAGTTGTTGATACGTTCTCGGAATCAGGCAATGCCCTGGGATTGCGGATCGGCGGAGCCAGTATTTTCAAGTTCAGTGATCGTTTGTTTACTGAGATTTCTCTGGGTTACCTTTTCGCTTCTGATAAGGTCAATGAAATATCCATAAAATTGGGAGGTTTAAGAGCCGGCATCGGCCTGGGGGTGAGGTTTTAGTAAGCTCCAGCCCCAAGCCACAAGCACCAGCCAAAGATAAAAGCTGGTGCTTGAGGCTGGCGCTGGTGCTAACAACTGCTGGGGCTTGAAGCTGGAGCTTGCATCTTAACTACTATGCAAAGGTGTTTTAGATTTTATCACTGATCTGCCAATACCCATTCCGGGAAGAACCGATTCGCTTTAATGTGCCTTGTTGTTTAAGATTTTTTAAGTGGTACCTTATTCCATCCTTAGTCATATTTAATTGTTCTGCCAATTCGATCAAGCTTACACCGGGATTCTTTTTACTAATATTCTGTAAAAATGCACAAAAAAAACAAAGTTTTCCGGATGGTACCCTTCAAATGTCATGAACGCCGCCTATAGGGTGGGGACGCCGTCCCCTTTTTGATCAATTGAATAAGTTTGGCAGTGGATTTCGCGGTAGTCTTTGCGGTAGTTTTTGTGGTAGTCTTTGCGGTAGTAGGGGCAAACCTTGTGTTTGCCCGCTCTTTAATGGGCAAAATTAGAATTGCTGACTTTTAAAAAAAATGATTCAAAAAAAAGTTGGTTTCTGGTATAATTAATACATGAACTATCTAATGTACTATATTGAGGGGTTTATTAAAAAATTTCCCTTGAGTAAGCCATCCATCACCATTGGCAGAAGTCCCGAAAATGACCTGGTGATACAGGAAGATTTTATTTCAAGAGACCATGTTCAAATCAGCAACCAGGGGGATTATATTATTGCTAAAGACCTGGGGTCCACCAACGGTATCAGTTTTCACGATGAAAAAGTCAAAGAAGCCCTGATCCGAACCGGGGAATCCTTTATCCTGGGAAAGATGGAATTTTTTCTTAAACGGGGAAGCCTGGATGAATTTAAACTGGCAAAAGAACTGATTCCTATTTTTGATACCATTGGCAGCGAAAATGAAAAGAAGTTCGATAATGTCATCACCCGGTACATTGAAGATATCTATAATGAAACCCTGAAAGT
>JABAOF010034828.1_pt3 | contig 10996 bp, 7 predicted proteins | sample 7062171 | NCBI WGS metagenome assembly JABAOF01 (sample SAMN14538628, study PRJNA623070) | marine sediment metagenome | biome: marine biome [ENVO:00000428]; feature: marine pelagic biome [ENVO:01000023]; material: deep marine sediment [ENVO:00002113] | place: India: Gulf of Khambhat ... | reverse complement strand
GCCGGTCTGGCAACAGTACGAGGAATGGATCGAGGCTGAACGGTCCGCGGCCGCTACGGTCGCTGCACTGGACGCCCGCATCGCCGAGCAGGGCCGGATCATGGATGCCTTGCGGACGGATCCGGCGGTTGTCGCCCGGCTGGCCGTCCGGGAACTGGGTTACGAAAGGCCCGAACTCGAGATCGTCGATCTGGATCCGCCGGGGATGACCATTGAGTCGGTTCAGAGTCCGCCAAGCCGACACGCGCATTGGCCGGCCCCCCCCCACGCAGCCCCGGGCAGCCGGATCGACGATGCGTCAGCGCCGCCGCAGCCGGAACCGTTCGCCGGAGTGGTGACCCGGTTGCACCGGTGGTTGCCGGACTGGCCCTGGCGCCAATTGTTCTGCGAGTCGCCGACGCGATACGTGCTACTGGCGATGGGGATCGGTCTGATCGTCACAGCATTCGTGCTGTACAGCAACGCGACCAGCGGCGGTTCGGCTTCGCAGCCAGTCCTTCCTTCGCAGGGCCGCAGCAAGCGAGCGCGCTGAAACGCAAGCCGCACGCCTGACGCCGCAGAGAGCGCCTCCACGTGCTCACCCGTGGCTGTTGTGGTTGCCTCGGCAATTGCCAGACACAGGCTACGCCTGACGGCTCCGGAACTGACCAACGCATCGCAGCCCCAGCAGGCCCAGCGGCAGTAGAAAAGCCACGCTGAAGCCAAGACCGCCGCAGGCCGGGGCGGGGAAAACCGAGAAAGGATCGGTGTCGGGCTCGGAGCTCGAATCAACAGGCGGCTCGGGGTCAGGGTCCGGTTCAGGATCGGGCAACGAGGCAGCAGCTTCCTCAACGCCCACCACCAAGTCGTACTTGTTGGTCGCGCCGGCGTAACCGTACACCTTGACGTAATAGATCCCACTAGGCGGGCTGCTGAGCACAACTTCTTCGTCGTTGGTGACGCTGATGGAACTTTCCAACTGCTGCACGCTGCCGTCGTAGATAGCCAGGTCGATGTCACCTTGGCTGTGAGTGAACGAGACCTTGATGCGCAGTTCCACTGCCGCTGCGTGTAGGGTGAGCTTGTAGAAATCCGAGTCGTAGGCGTACAGGCCGGCGTAGGTCTTGGCAGCGACGGGCCTTGCCTGGGCGACGGTATCATTCGGCTCGTACCGATCGTCGATGGTCACCAGGCACGCGGCGGCTGTCCTGTTGCCGTCGTTGTCCGTGACCCTTAGCGTGACCCTATGGGTCCCTGTCTGGGAGAAGGCGTGCTGAACTTGCACGCCCTGTGCGTCCGTCTGTCCGTCGCTGTCGAAATCCCACTCGTAGGAAACAATAGTCCCATCCGGGTCGGTCGAGCCGCTCCCGTCGAAAGCGACAGCTAGGTTCTGGGTTCCGTCTTGGTTGCCCCCGGCGTCAGGCAGCGGGAGCAGGCCGTTNNTGGCATTCGCGTCGATCAGCCCCCAGCCGTAATAGAGGTCGTGCCCGGGCGTGTCCTCGTCCTGGCTGCCCACGCCATCGCGTGCGGTGACGTACAGCAGGCTCTTTAGCACGTTCGCGCTGAGCTGAGGATCGGCTGAGCGTGCCAGTGCCGCCGCGCCGGCGACGTGCGGAGTGGCCATCGACGTGCCGGACATCAGTACGTAATCACCGTCGAAGTACGTGGAAATGATGTCGACGCCCGGTGCAACCACGTCGAGCTCCGGTCCGTACGAACTAAAGTACGCCCGTTGATCAGAGGAGTCCGTCGCGCCGACGCCGACGACGCTCTCACAAGCACCCGGATAGGCCAGACCGGCCTCGCCGGAGTTTCCCCCCGCCGCTACGACGATCACGCCGGCATCAACGGCGTCGTTGCAAGCCGACTCGATCAAGAGCGAGGGCCAGTCACTGCCGAGGCTCAGCGAGATCACGTCCGCTCCGTTCTCGGCCGCGTAGCGGATACCAGCCGCCACGCTGCTCGACCAGCCCTGCCCCGACTCATCGAGGACCTTGACCGGCATGACGGTCACCGAAGCCACCCCCGCGATTCCCTTCGCGTTATCGCGGACGGCGGCGACGATGCCGGCGCAATGCGTGCCGTGGCCGTGATCGTCGGCCGGGCTGTTGTTTCCCGCCACGAAGTTCCACCCGCTGGTGTCATCGACGTACCCGTTTCCGTCGTCGTCGATGCCGTTGACGGCCTCACCGGGGTTGGTCCACATGACCTGGGCCAGGTCTTCGTGGTCGAGTTGAACGCCCGTGTCCACGATGGCCACGACGATGCTGGTGGCCCCGGAATGAATCTGCCACGCCTGGGGCGCAAGAATCTTCTGAGGCCCGTACTGGCTCTGCCATTGTGGATCGTTCGGCTCGGCCTCCAAGCCGTAGCAGCGGTAATCGGGTTCGGCCCAAGCCACGTCCGGTCGGGCGCAGAGGCGCTTGCAGACAGCCACGATGTCTGCGCCGGGTACCACGGAGGCAATGAGGGCCCTGCGGCTCGCTTTGGTCTCGCGCAGCGCGACAAGTTCGGGAGCAAGCGACTGAGGACTCATCCGCGCCGCCGGGGTAGGCGGGTCCACCTCGCCCGCGCGCCCCTGGCCGGCCTGCGGCGGGATCGAGCCGGGAGCATGCCCGCCGAATCGAACGATCACCCGGTGAGGTGAGACCTCCATCGGCTTGGGTTGCGCTTGGGCCCCGCTTGCGCCGACGAACAACAGGATCAACGGTGAGATGGCTACGCTCGTCGGAGTCATTGCGTCTTACTGCGTGCACCGCGCGCGCGGCGAACCACGTCCGGCCGGCGCGACAGACCGGACCGGGGGACGGACCGAGCCTCGTGAGCTTTGCCCGGAGGGTCATCCGGGCCGGGCCCGCCTCTCGATCGCTAACTACGGGTGATGGAAGGGAGTATCTTGGTGGGCTCCTGGGCGCCGCGATTCATTCCCCTCTACGGCATCCCCGCCTATTTGCGGGCGCCAATCAAGCGATTGGCGCACTGTAGCTGCTGGGCCTCTATCGGCAGGCCGGACCCCGAGAGTGAGCAGATTCCGACAGGTTCGGTGGGGTGTCTATCGTCAGCGCTCGAAGCGGCTCGAGCATGCCATCCAGCGCCGGCTCAGGCCGCCGATTACCGGGCCCGGCGCAGCGGACGCTACCCTTGACTTACCGGACATCGTCCCGTTCGAGCCGGCGGACTCCCGGCGGCCGTTTCGACCTGGCGGGCCTCCCCTACAAATCGAACAACGATTCCTGACGGCCGGAAGGCGTCCAGGCCTGCTCCGCGATCGGTTCAAGAAACGCAAATTGTCGGAGCATGGGTGCCGGGACGGCGACTTTGCCCTGCTCAAGCATGGCCCGCAGCTGGAGGGCGTTGGCCGGCGCCTGGCCGCGATAGTGGTTGTTGGTGAAGACGTAAACGCTGTCGGCTTCGGCGGCCACTTTGCGGGCCAGACCGGCCAGTTCCTTCAACTCCTCCTCCCGGTACAAGTAATTGTATCGCTCGTGCGGCTCGGTGTTGTCCGCAAACCATGTCTCGCGCCGTCGGCCGTGCAGACGGACGTACCCGACCGGCCCGGTAACATGGGACGACGGGGCCAGGCAGTCTCGCAGTTGCGGCTGATCGATGTTGCAGTAATTGATCCCCATTTCGCGGATTCGCTTTCGTACGTCGTGGCGATCNNTTTCGCGGATTCGCTCTCGTACGTCGTGGCAATCCCATGACGCATGGCGCACCTCCAGTGCCAGAGGCAGCTCCGCGAAGTCTTCGCGGAGGCGCTCGAGCCAGTCCATGGCTGAGGCCGTGCAGCGAAACGACCACGGGAACTGCATCAGCACGCATCCGAGCAGCCCGGCCTGGACAACCGGCGCGAGACCCTCCTTGTACAGCTTGACGTCGTTGCTGGAGTACTGCTCTCGGCGCTGATGCGTAAAGCGCTGATGAAGCTTGAAGACAAAGCGAAATCGGTCGACATGATGGACGCGCCGAACCCAACTACCGGTCATGCGCGCCGCGGGCGGTCGGTAGAAACTGGTATTGACCTCCAGCGCGGTGAAGTACCGGCTCATGTAGGCCAGTGCGTCGAACCCCGCAGGTTGAGGACTTGGATAGACTATGCCCTCCCAGTCGGGATAGCTCCACCCGGATGGGCCGATGTAGAGAGCCGCACGCTTCGTATCGGTCAAGCTAACACACTACCTTATCGCCAGCAGTGTTGCGGAGGCTGACGGCGCCCGCTGATGCCGGGCCGAATCTGCCTGCCGAGCGACGGGCCGGCGCGCGATCTGCCCATCAACACGTCAGGGGTCACGGTCGGGCCCCGGCGTCCGGACCGGGCAGCTGGATCAATTGCCCCTCAAGGAGATTGCGAGGATCCTCATCGACCTTCTCTTTGTTGAGCTCGAAGATCTCGGGCCAGCGCCTGCCGTCACCAAGTACCTGCTCGGCGATTCTGTAGAAGGTCTCGCCCTGCTTGACCCGGTACATCCTGGGCTTGGCGCCGACCTGACCCCTGTCGCCGGACACCGCACCCTCATCAGGCAGCGGAGGTATCTTTAGCCTCATGTTGATCCGTAGCCTTCGGGGGTCCTTGATCTGCGGATTGGCCTTGAGAAGGAACTCGGTGTGGCGTTGGCTGCCATAGTATTGTTCCGCCAATTCGGAGATTGTGTCGCCTTGCTCGACGATGTGAGTCCGGAGCTTTGGGCGCTCGAGCGGTCGGATGGGCTCTTCAAACGGCCGAGTGGCGGGCGTCTCTGCCGGCTTCGGACCGTGGGTCTGTTCAGTTGTGCCGGAGTCCTCCGGGCGAGAGGTGGGCGGTTCCACAACTCCGGTCAGCCCTGGCGGCTCGGTCCCCGGCAGACCAGTGTCCTGACTAATATCCGTCTCGCCCAACGCGCCGCCCGCTGGCGGCGGCGGTACCGGCTCGACGGGCGGCTCGCCCTGTTCACCCGGCGGCCCGACACCTTGATCCGCTGGCGCCTCCGGAGCGTGGGCTGGAGGGGTCTTGTCGCGTCCGCGCGTCGAGCCTTCCGGGGCCTCAGCTAAATCAAGTGTAGGCTCCGGGCCAAGCGAGTATTGCGGCGGCTGTTTTTGGACGGTTGGCCGGTCGGGTTCCGGTGTCAGCGGCGTGCTCTCGTCCTGGGTTAACCCTTCGCTGAAGCGAATGTCTTCCGCGCCGCCGTCCCAGTAGAACAGGTAACCAGCCACGACGACAACGATCAAGCCCAGCACGACGCCAATTTTGATGTCTGTACGCATGATAGAACCCTCGTGGCGATGTGCTCTACGAAGCCTGCAAATACTCCGCCCTAGAGGCTGCCACCGCCTCGGACGCTCGCCCCAGCAACGCGCAACGAGGAAGGATTCTCAGGCTATGCGCAACCATAAATCCTAAGCGCTGCTCCCCGCTTGGTCAAGCCGCGCGGGTTCGACGGCGCCTACCGGTAAATGAAGGCGTCGCTCTCGGCGGTGCCCGGTGCGCTGCACCGGCGTGCGATGCCCCAAATCCCCACGAGCCAGCTCGGACCGGACCGGAGGTTATCGGGCGGTCGGCGCTGCCCGCCGCTCCAGGAGCAGGGGCAGCTCGGCTCTGGCCAGCACGGCGAGGACCAGCGCGATGGCCGCTGCGAAAACAATCTGAACGATCCGGCTCTCGAAGGATGCGAGCGCCCCGGCCAGGGCGGCCACGGCAATGGCACTGAGCACCAGCCGAAGCGCCCGCGGCTGCAAGACCAGGGGACTGGCGATGGCTACGGAGCTGTAGGTGCCGACCAGCACGCCGGCGATCAGCGCGAAGCTGAACCCGTGGATGCCCGTCCCGCCGAAGGCGTACATCACCACAACCACCGTAAGCGTGGTCAACGAGGTCAACACGGTGCGCGACAGGGTCTGATTGATGCTCGTGTTGATGATCGTCGGGGACAGGGTGGCCAACTTGCCTCGGTTCTCGCGGATTCGATCGAACACGACGATCGTGTCGTTCAGCGAATAGCCGATGATGGTCAGGAATGCCGCGATCATCGGCAAATCGATACGGAACACGGCGAGCGCCAGCGCCTTGCCGACGACCGTCTGGTAGATGAAGTAACTGGCCGTGACCAACCCCAGCGAGATGGACACGTCGTGCACCAGTGCTACGATCGCCGCCAGTCCGAAGATCATGTTCCCGAACCGGATCCAGATGTACAGCACGATCGCCGCCAGGGCCAGGACGATCGCCACGCCCGCCTGCGCCTTCGCCCGAGCCGCCACCTGCGGGGCGAATTGGGTGACCTTCTGTAGAGACCTAGCGCTGCTGAGGGCGGCTTCGGCGAGATCGAGCTCCGAGTTGGCCAGGTTCTCCCGCCACGGGTCCACGCCGTCCAAGTACAGGAAGTTCTCGTCCACCGCGAGAATAGCCACGCGCGAGTAAGCCGGCTCGTCCGATGAGCCGCTGAGTTCCGCGCGTGACAGGCCGATCACCTCGTAGTCGCGCCACTGATACATTTCGAAATCCGGCTGGAGACGCATGTCCCGCAGCCTCTCGCGTACGCTGCGTTCCGTTTGCGGCGGGTCGAGTTGGTCGAAGACTAACGTGACGCCGCCCTTGAACCGCCGAACGTCGTAGCCGCTGCTGCCGCCGATCACGTCAGCCAGTTGTCGGTGCTCCCGCCTGACGGGAAACATGCCCTGAGGCGCCCGCTCGGGGTCCTTGAGGACAGCGTACTTAACGGCCTGCTCGATGACGAGCTCTCCGGGCTTGAACACGGCCAGGATGGCCTCGCGCACCAGCTTCTTGTTCGTCTCCGTGGTGATGATCTCGAAGTTGGCCACCTTCTCAGCCGCCNNCTGGACTCGGGCTGAGGCGAGCTTTTCCGCCGCCCCGCGCACGTAGTCAGCCACCTCGGCGCGCTGGCTTTGCATCGTCTCCAGCGTGACCTTGGCGTCGGTCTTGGCCTCTACCTGAACCGAATTACCTTCGGCGTGGGTCCTATCCCGCGCGATCTTCTGACTGAACGTCGTCAACAGGAGCGTCTCAAGCTGTCCCCCGGAGAGCCGGGATGAGTGGATCTGGAAGTTGTCCTCCTCGATCGCGCGGATCGTAGCCGTCTCAAAGGCGTCCGCCGCTCTGTCCAGCCAGGCAGGGCAGCCGGTCTCGCGGTCGGTGATGCGCTTGCGGACCTCGGCGTCGGTCATGGAGCCGGGCTCAGCCAGCTCGATCTGAGCGCTCGTCCCCCCAAGAAACTCGATGTCGTAGAGCTTGTCACTCGGCTGCGAGATGAACAGCGCCAACCCGCCGACCACCAGCACAGCCGATACCGGCCAGAAGGCCCTTCGCTTGGCCAGCCAGTTCACGCTTGGCTGCCGGATCAGTTGCAGCATGGGCACCCGTCCGGGGTGGGCGTGGCTTGTGCCGCGGAACAGGACTCGCAACGCCCACATAGCCACCACAATCGCCACCGCTGCGCCCGCGCCGAACAGGATGAACTCGCCCAATCCCCGGGCGCGTGAAGGAGCGTCCGGGCCGCCGAGCAACCCGCCCAGCCCGTACATGGCCGCGCCGAGGGCCGCTAGACCGAAAGCACCCCCCCAGCAGTAGAGCACTTCCTGCCTGTTGAGCGAGGGAAGGACCATCACGGTGAAGAACTGGCGCGTCACGAACAAAGCCGTGAACATACTCGTTACGACGCCCAGGCCCAGCGTCAGCGCAAAGCCCTTCACCTCCTCGCTGCCGAAGTAACCCAGAATCACGCACGTTACCAGCGTCGTCAGATTGGCGTCGAGAATCGTGGAGAAGGCCTTTTCGTATCCCGTTCTGATCGCCATCCGCAGCGTCGTGCCCCGCGCCATCTCTTCGCGGACGCGCTCGAAGATCAGAACGTTAGCATCGACGGCCATGCCGATCGTCAGGATGACCCCGGCGACGCCCGGCAGGGTGAACGTCGCCTGAATCATGGCCATGACCCCGAGCACGATGATCAGGTTCAGGACCAACGCCACGTTGGCAATGAGGCCAGCGTAGAGGTAGTAGAACAGCATGAAGACCACCACGAGGTACAGCCCCCATTTGGCAGCGGCCAGACCCCGCTCCCGGTTGACCTTGCCAAGGCTGGGGCCCACGCTCTTGATCATCAGGGGCGGTTCCTTCAGGCGGGCGGGGAGCGAACCGGCTTCCAACGTGCTGACAAGCCGGTGCACCTCCTCCACGGTAAAGTCGCCGGTGATCGTTCCCCGTTCCGCGATTGCGTCCTTGACCACGGGGGCGGAAATGGCCTCGTCGTCCAGCAGGATGCAGAGCCGCTTCTTGATATTGTTCCTTGTCAGCCTCTCGAAGAGCAATGCGCCCGAGGCGTCCAGGAAGAAGTCCACCGCCGGGCGGCCGATGTCATCACGTCTCATGTAGGCACGCGTGAGCGACCACTTCTTCTCGCCCGCCGCCGGACTCAGCAAGGCCGCCCTGGGGCTGGCCTGTGCGAGCACGTAGTAGCCGTCAGCGTACTTGTCGATGATGATGCCTTGCTGCTGCTTGATCGTCTCGAAGTCTTTGAGCTGATCCACGTCGTCCAGATTCAGGAAATCCACGGGGTCGGGCATAAGGCACCACTTGAACGCGCCGCCTCGATATTGCGGTCCCCGCTCTTTGAGTTCCCTGACGTAGCGGTCGTATTTGCCCGGCTCGCCCGCCTCTCGTTCCGCCAGGATCCGGAACTCCAGGACGCCCGCCCCTCGCAGCAGACGTTGAAGGTCGTTTGGATCCTCCAGGAAGCCCTTGTTCTTGGCCCACGCGTCGTACTTGTCGCGAGCGTCGTCGATCAGACTCGCGCGATCCGGATGGCGTTGCCGCAAGCCGGAGAGCTCCTTGCGCCTCTCGTTCTTGTTTTCAATGGCCAGGATGCCGGTCAAGTGGGTCAGATCGAGATTCGTTGCCAGCACGCGGCCGACGGCCTCATCCAGCTCCTCGTAGGCCTGGTCCTGTTCTTTCGGAGATCCTTGCGCGCGGGCGGTCTGGTAGCTGTCGTATTTCTTGGCTGCATCGTCCAAGAGGGCTTGCCGCGAATCAACGCCTCGAACGAGCGCACCCAACGCATCCCGACGTGGCGTTCCTGTTTCGGACANNCCGACGTTCTTGGTTCTCAGTCGCGTGGCGGCCTGCTCCCACTCCTCGCGGCGTGCCTGTGCCTCCTTCGGGGGCTTGGGCATGCGGATTTCCAGTCGGTTGCGTCCGATGGGGACCCACTCCAGGTTCCGCTGCCCTCTCGGGTCCACGCGCTTTCTGAGCACACGCATGACGCGCTCGGCTAAGTCGCGCTTCTGTTCTTCCTTCAACCCCGCGTCGTCGATTTCGTAGAGCAGCACGTGGCCGCCGACGAGATCGATCCCACCCTTGAGCCTCTGCTTCGGCGGGTACAACTCGAACGCCAGCAGCCCGACAACGACAACGATCAGAAGCAGTTTCAAGTAAAGGTTCTTGTCAGTCATGGCAGACCTCACCAACCTGGCGGTGTACGGTTTGGTTTCGGCGGTCACAACCGGACCGCATCGGTGCTGACTTGTCTAGGAGAGGCGAGGCGGGCCGCATGGCCGGCAAGGCGCCAGTCCTCGCAGTACCAAGCGGTGCGGCACCACGGTCGGCTCCAGCCTGAGCAACGGTGCCGCATCCCTCGGCGGCAACAGGTCGCCGGACAACGCGGCTCGTGCCGGGACCCCGAGCTGAGGGTGACTCGACGCGCCGTTCAGCCGATCCCACACGTCGCGTGCCGGCGCTTTGACCTCGGCACGCTGCTTATCCTTCGGGCCGTCTGGCGCCGTCCTGTCCGACTCGGCGCCAGCCTGTGGCTTGTCTTGCACGGTCGGATCCTTGGCGAGCGCACCGATGGAATAGAGCGGCGCCATCAAGAGCAGCCCTACAAGCACCCCGATCCCCCACAACGCATAGCGATCGCGAACGTTCATGGACCAACATTATAGCCCGCCAGGGGGGCCAGGCAACCTCAGTACGATTCCTCCGGCCTCGTCGCGGCTGGACGTAGAATATCTCCCATCCCTCGAATGCCCAAAGCCAGTGCCGCCAGGGCGAAGGTGCCTGCTCCGGTCACCACGACGCAAGCCGTCTGGAGCATCGCCGAGCTTTCGTACGTCGGCCAAGTTCCGAGCAGCCGATCAGCCGCAAGCACGGCGCCAACCATTACCGCCGAGGCGAGCATCGTTCTTGACGCTCCCGCCGCGATCCCGCGCCATCCGAGCCCGCCGATGCGCCGGCCGAGCTTGCCTGCCAGCAACGCACATTGGATGGCAGCGCATATCGCCGTGGCCAGAGCCAGGCCTGCCTCTTCCAGAGGGGTCAGAAGCACGAACGTCAGATTCAGCGCCAGATTCAGTGCGACCATCATGGTGGCCGTGCGCACCGGTGTAGTCGTCTCACGCAGCGCATAGAAGCCACGAACCACGATGTGTTGGACCCCGTATGCCCAGATGCCGGTCGCGTAGAACACCAGAGCCCACGAGACACGACTGGCGTCAGCTTGGCGGAACTGCCCTCGCTGATAGAGCAGCTCGACCAACGGTCCGGCTACCAGGATCAGGCCCAGCGTGCAGGGGATGCCCACGAACAACGTCAACCCCAGGCCGTACTGCAACACGCGAGCCATGCCACCCATGTCTCGCTTGGATGCCAGCTCGGACAGTTGCGGAAAGATCGCTGTTGCCAGCGACAGCCCGAACACGGCAAGGGGAAACTGGTACAGCCGTTGCGCGTAGTAAAGAACTGCCGGCGCCCCTTCGTGGTCCACCAGCCAATACGCTACCAGGCTGTCGGCGAGCGTGTTGAGCTGAACCGCCGCCAGTCCGAGCATCATCGGGGCCATCATACGTGTGATTTGGCTCACGCCTTCCTGTCGGTGATCCAGGTTGAGGGCAAGTGGGAAGCGCGCCCGTCGAACGGCCCCGAGCTGCAGAGCCAGCTGTAGCAAGCCGCCCGCAATCACCGCCACGGCCACGATGAGGACGTGGTACTCGGCCCCGACGTCTGTCAATCGCGATCCGATCCATGCTCCCG
>JABAOF010015790.1_pt1 | contig 11000 bp, 12 predicted proteins | sample 7062171 | NCBI WGS metagenome assembly JABAOF01 (sample SAMN14538628, study PRJNA623070) | marine sediment metagenome | biome: marine biome [ENVO:00000428]; feature: marine pelagic biome [ENVO:01000023]; material: deep marine sediment [ENVO:00002113] | place: India: Gulf of Khambhat ... | reverse complement strand
TTTTCCCCTTCCTGCCCGCCCTCGATGGGTCCCCCAACGCTTCCGCAAACGTCCCTCAGGGACATGAGGGTCCACAAAACTGAGGAAACTCCAGCCGTCTTTTCTCTTGACAGACTTCTTAGATCAATGTTAGAAAATCTGGTGTTTGGTCGTATACCGTTTGGTAGAGCTTTTCTCATACTAGAGGCATATCATAGCTGAGTCATGCGGATAACGGATTCTGAACCTGTCTTTTCCATTGGCAGCGCAGCCCGAAAGCTCCAAATCGCCATTCCTACCCTTCGGCTCTACGAGAAAGAGGGGCTCATCTGCCCCATGAGAACCTCGACTCACCGCCGCCTTTACTCCCTTAATGATCTAAGGATAGTCGAAACAGCTCAACATCTCATCCATGAGGACGGTTTGAATTTCGCCGGCATCAGACGGCTCATGGCTTTTCTTCCGTGCTGGAAAATCAGAGGCTGTGAACCGAACCTATATCCCGCCTGTAAGGTCCCTTGCGCTACCGATAGCCCATGCTGGAGTAGCGGACTCGCGCTCTGGCGAAAATGCGATGGAGACTGTCAAACCTGTCCGGTCTACAAAATGGCATCTCAGATTGGCGATCTCAGCATCCTTGATTTGATCAGCGCGTGATCCCCTAGCCGAGGTCAAAATGTCTTGCCCGTGGGCTTTCCTATGGATTATCCCTTTGTACTTTATGGGGCTCCTGCTGATTCTCTCTGTTTTGGGAGCCTTATTCCTGCTATTCTGTGGGGGAGGCGACGAGAATCCAGAAAATTCATCCATGAAATCATAAAACCCATATTCATGGAGCATTTTTTTCTCTCGGGGAGCGATCAGCGACTGACTCAGAGAGAACTTCCTCTGGATTGGGAAGTGGCCAATCCAGAAGTCTCCGTCTATGAACTCTGTCGCTGTGCGAACTCCGAGAACGTGAGCGAGCAACGTGAGGGGTGTGAGATTAAGGAATGCTTTTTCTCATTTGCTATCTCTGTGCACCATGTGATGCGTTGCCTAGGATCCGTCTCAATCGCTTCTCATTGATCTTGTACATGAAAACCTGTTTTCCATTGATGAAGATAACAGGAATTTTCTCCTTGAATTCCCCGTACAGGTCCTCCCTCGATTCGATGTCGATTTCCTGAAGGTCGAAAGGAATCTCCTCACGTACTCGATACAGCACATCCTTGGCCACATCGCAGAGGTGGCAATCCTTCTTTCCATACAGCTGGATCGTGATTGTGCCTCGGATACCGGTTGATTCTGTTTTTCCCTTTCGTAAGAGGTCCAAAATCTTTGCACAGGATCCAGCCATTACCAAGGCCACCCTCCGTTGCATTTGTCATTCTATTGAATGGGGATTTCAAAAGTTACGGAGGGATCTGGGGAGGCGGTCTCTTAGGAATGCCTGAGTATTTCGTTGACTCTCTCCACGATCCCATATGGACTGAAAGGCTTCGTAACATAGTCCGCACCGCTCAGTCCCCAACCCTCCCGCTCGGGTATCTCCTTTCCGATCGCTGTAAGGAGAACCACCGGGAGATCCTTGGTCTTTGTGTCCTCTCTGAGGCGGCGATAAACCTCCTGACCCGATATTTTGGGCATCTTTATGTCCAGAATAATGAGATCGAGTTTTTCATTCCTCGCGACCCGTAAAGTCTCCTCTCCATCCATAGCCGTTAGAACCTGATAGCCCGCTTCCTCCAAAACGAGTTTGACTGATTTGAGGATGTTAGGTTCGTCATCGGCAACCAGTATTCTTTTCCCTCGCCCGGTGACCATCTCCTCTCGCTTCGGGTCTTTCACGCCTCAACGTTAGCTTCATCAAGATTGATGCTATCCGTAGCCTTAGCCAAAATATCACGAATAGCCCTGTTCAGCGTCTCTCCGTCTACGGGTTTAACAAGGTAATCCGCTGCACCCAATCCCATCGCTACCTTCGAATCCTCGGCTCCAGAAAGGACAATGACCGAGATGTCTTTGGTTTTCTCGTCCTCTTTCAGAGCCTTCAATACGGCGTATCCGTCCATACCCGGCATGACTGCGTCGAGAAGAATCGCAGTTGGGTTCATCGTCCTCGCCAGTTCAAGAGCCTGGATTCCGTTTTCGGCCTCATACACGGTGAAGCCCGCCTCTTGGAGATAATATCTCAGGAAATCCCTGATTCTTTTCTCGTCATCAACGACGAGAAAAGAGGCCTTCTCCCGCAACTCCCCCCGATATGGACGTTGGTTAGCAGGATGAACATCAGATATCGGCTTGATCCTGATTCTGCTCTTTTTCGCGATCGGCAGGGTAAACGCGAATGTGGTTCCCTCTCCTTCTATGCTCTCTGCCCGGATTCGTCCGCCATGCCTTTCCACAATGTATTTGCAAAAATACAATCCTAAACCTGTGCCGGTCTCATCTCCGCCTTGGGGTCGGGCGATTCTGTAGAATCTGTCGAAAATTCTGTCCAGGTGTTGAGTTGGAATGCCGATGCCATTGTCTTTGACCTTGACTTCTATCTCTTTCGAGGCGCGTGAATCGACCCGTAGGCGAGCAGCAGAAATCTGAATTTCCCCACTCTGAGGGGTGTATTTAATGGCGTTGTTCAGAAGGTTTGCCAGGACTTGGAGTAAAGTGTCCTCGTCCGCCCATGCCTTCGGGATACGGTTTTCAACCTTCATCTCGATTTCAATATTCTTCTTCTGTGCATAGGAGCGGAAAGCCGATATCGACTTGTCGATAATCTGGGGCATGTTGAGGGGTTTCTTTTCTAAGTCGACTCCCCTTTCCTCGATCTTTGTGATGTTCAATATGTCGTTAATCAAGCGGGTCAGACGATCGGTTTCATCATTAATGATACTCAGGAACTCGACCTGTTGGCCCCTATCGCGGTCCGGCCTCTTCAACAAGATCTCGGCATAGGCCTTGATCGACGATAGCGGTGTCCTGAGCTCATGAGAAACCAGTGAGACAAACTCCGTCTTCAAACGATCGATCTCTCTTTCCGAAGTGACATCACTGAATACGTTGATCCGTCCAAGAAACTTTTCATGCTCATCGAATACCGGTGAAACAGCGACCTTCAATACCCGGTGTTGCGGTTTTGTTAGCTCCACCTCTTCGAACTTCACTTCCCTCTTTGCACTCAAGGACGTACGGAACCGCTGATAAACATCACACTCAGCGCACTCCTTGGATTTTTCGGTGTGTTTTGCGGCGATTTCATCACGGTGGAAAGTTCCAGACGTTAGCCAGCAATGTGGATCATCACTCCTGAATGCGGGACATCCTCCTTTGTCGTAGTCAAAGTGTTTCCAGCACTGGATCAGGTTCTCGATCGGTTGTATCATCGCGAGCATGTAGAGAGGCTCAAGCGAGGGGTCTTTCGGCTTTCCGACAATCTGGCGCCCCTTGATTTGGCCCTCCTTGATTCCTAACCACTGCTGAGCAGTCGGATTGATGAGCACCACCCGCTGATCCGAGTCGAATAGGATGACCCCACTGCTCAAATTGTCGAGAATGGATTTGCTGATGTTTCTCTCATCGGTGACCTTTTGGTAGAGACGGGAGAGTTCATCCATCCGCTTTTTTGCTTCATCCTGGGATTGTCTCAGTTGGTTCACCATGACATTGAAACTCTCTCCCAACCGACCGATCTCGTCTTTTGTCTTAACGGCGACCCTCACATCCAGGTTACCCTCTGCGACTTGCTTACTTGCTGAAGAAAGGTCCATGATCGGCTGCGTGATCCGACTCAAGATGAGGTTGTAGAGAAGGACCACGCCTATGAGGATGATCGCTGTGATCAGGATGTTTTGGAATACGATTCTTCTCTTATTGAGCAGGACCTGTCTCAAAGATTCGGAGACCGCGTAAATGCCGAGGTTCTTGAAATTGACAGAGAGGGGGTTAAAGACAATTTTCCGCGGATTACTCGGATCGGGTACATCCCTGATCACCGTCCCCCTCCCACTGACAATCTCCCTTTGGAGTGTTTCATCGAGGAGGTCAAATAGGGACTCATTGTAAAGAGGAGCCGTGATGGTGCTCGAGAATAATCGGCCCTTGTAAATCAAGGTAAAATCTGCTCCAGTCTTTTTCTCAACTGCTCTCAAAAATTCATGATCCAGCGGATATTCAGCGATTATGACCTCTCGGATATCCCCCGCCCTCTCAATCGGCGCTACGGCGGCGATGTTCAATACAGACTTTCCATGGGTATGCTCCTCAACGAGTGTTGTGGTGCGAATTCCGAGAAGCCCTTTCCGTACCAGCCTCCTCCTTTCTTGATCAGTGGTAAATCCTCGATAGAGGCGTATTCTGACGCGGTCCTTTTTGAGCGAGTCCAGAAGATATATGAGCACAGACCGGCCGACGCCCGTATCTGTGAGTTCATCCGAGAGCTTCGTCACGTCTGCCATGAACTGAGCATAGAAGGAGACCTTATCCTCGTGCTCCTTGATGACTTCATTGAGAAGGCGGGTGTAACCGTGGAGACGATTAGTCGTATGGGCCTCAAAGTCTCTGCTCATCCTTCTGGTAGTCCACAGAGTCTGAGCAATGGCGAAGAAGAGTACGAAGCACAAGAAGGTCACGATAATTTTGAGATGAATTCTGTTCTGCCTGTTGAGAAACTCTTTGAAAAACATCCTGAATGACCTCTATGTTTCACTTTTTTTTCCGTAAGGATAGCCCCTCAGATCGATTCCCAGATCCTCGATCATCCGGTAGAGTTCCCGATAATCGTCATGGGTCGTCTCGACGAATCTGTCAGCACCGAAGTTCCGCAGAATTTCCCTTCCTTCAGGTGATTTGGAAAGGGTCAAGAGAATTTCTTTGAGTCTGTTTCTCAAATTGACTGAATAGTTCTTCTCCAGCTGAAGCTTCTCTCCTCCCTTCCCTGCTGTCGGCTGATGGCAGTTGAAGCAGACAAAATCAATGTCTCTTCGAATCACGAGGGCGTTCTCGGGCACCGGATCGGATTCGGCCAGGATGACGAGCTCCCGCTCAATCGTGGGGTCCTCTCGAGCGAGCTTCTCAAAGATCAGATCTTTCGCCGCGCCGGCCTCGATCTCTCCGTATAGGACCTTCAATATCGCCACATCGTGGCTTCCCACATACTGAATTGCCCCAAAATAGTCTTCAACGTTCTCCACCCCCTGATCCTTAAGGAACATCCTTGGAAAGATCTCCCCTGCCGTCGTTGCCCTGATCATGGCAAAATTTCGTCCTTTCAGATCTCTCCAATCCCGGATCCCGCTATCCTTACGGGCAAAGATGAGGCCGCGATATTGAGATATCCCATCTTTGACTGGACGCGCCACAGCATCTACACCCACTTTTGCGTGTGTGAGGGCGTAGACGAAGCTTCCAAAGAACGCAGCATTTACACGCCCGTCAAGGAACTCGTCGACGATTTCTTGATAACTCGGAAGATGCCTGAGCCCGATCTTTACCGGGGACCCGAGCTTCTGTGAAAGATAATTCACAAGAGGACGATACCGTTCTTCCTGCCTGAGGATGTTACGCTCCGGTATGGTTGCGATTACGAAATGACTCATAATCGGTGTATAGCCGTTGGCTTCAATCAATCTTAGCGCTGAGTTACTGTAAACAAAATCAACGAATTTCATCACCTCTCGACTGGGGGTCGGATTGATGACGATGCCAAAAGGCCTCGAGAAGGGATACAGGTTTTTTTTCACATTGGAAGGAGTCGGATGAATCCCATCGACATTGAGGACGTTGACGTCCAAATCCGAGGAGAAGACCTCTCCCAGAGAGGTGTATCCGATAGAGTAGGGTATGGCCGTAAGAGATTCGCTCATCTGGCTCGGCCGCTCAAGAAGGACAGCACTTTTCGTAACTCCCGTGTCTTCACCGAAAAGCTGACTTCTCAGGGTGATCTTCGGGGAGGTGTGCTCCGGTCTATCGAGGACCGTAATAGGCTTATTCTCTCCTCCCACTTGTTGCCAATTGGTGATCTTCCCCGAGTAAATCTCTATCAATTGCTGGCGGGTGACATTCTCAAGCCTTACACCTTTGTGGGTGGCAAATACCAAACCATCCTGGGTGAGGTGCAGGTACTGGAGACCAAACTTCGACTCTTCGGGCGTGAGCCCTCTGGAGAGTAACCCAATGTCTGCGTCGCCTTCGCGTGTTGCCGCCAAGCCGCCTTTTGTATGGGTTTCCGGAAGAAAGACCATCTCCACTTCGGGATGGTATCTTTCAAATTCCTGAGCCAGCAGTCTGACCAGGGGAACGACCGAGGCCGACCCCAGGACCCGGATCCGTTCTTTTACTTCCTGCGTCCCTTCAGTTTTTGGCTCTTGTTTCTCTCTCTCGCACGCAGAAAGAACGAGAATCACGAGCCCGATGAGGACAACCGTCTTCGTCCATGCCTTTTTTGGAATTTCCACCGTGAACTTTCCTCTCTCCATGCTACGCTTCATACTCAACCGTCTTGAACCACTTGAACCCCTCTTCCAGGCTACGGGTCTCCTTTACAAGATCCTCGACGCTTTTCTGAATCTTCCCTGCTTCCCCACCCTCTTTGACTCAGGCGATCGCTATTTGGGCTTGCGGAGAGACGGCCGAATTCTGTGTTTGAGGACGGATGACCCTTTCAATGAAGTTACTTACCATTCTGTGCAGCTCATCGGCAAGTTCGTGGAACTCAGCGCGGCTGTGGAACATGAGCCGCCTAGTGAAGTCGCCATCGGCTATCCTCCCGATGTTGATGCCAATTCGATGTTTTGGCCCCGTAACGTGGATTCGCCGCACGCTATTTTGGTACATTTTTCATCCCCTTTATCGGTTCTTGGGATTATGGGAAGACAAGCAGAGCTCTCTCTTCCAGTTTTTCCGCAGAAGATACTCATCCAGACTGCGATGGGGTTCATGGCATGTAATACAAGTGATCATCCCATCTTCTATCCTGGGCAGATCCGGTGATAGCCTCACCGGATCCTTGAGATCGATCCGAACGGGATGGTAGGAAATTCCCAAGAGCCCGGGATAACAATCGTAGCAGCCATCGATGTTTCTCTAACTATATCAGATAAGATGCCTGGGTCAAAGGAGGAGGCGTTAAATGGAGTACATCCAAGGTACGCCACGCGAACAACATCCTAGGGTGATTCGAATCGTATTCGCTGCTGTCGCCGGCTTGAAAAGCAAACACATCGTCACGTGGAACTTATATGGCAGCTACGGAAACTGAGACAAGACCTCACGACGATGGCTGACTTCCGAAAAGACAACATCAAGCCATTTAAGCCGATTTTTGGTGAACGTGTCCTTTTGTCGGGGGAACAGGCGCTTTTCGGTGGCGAATTGATTGCCATTGACGGCAGTAAATCCAAGGCTGTCAACGGCAAACCGCGTAACTTGACCAAGGGGAAGCTTAAGGAGAAGCTGGAAGAAATCGAGGCGAAGATCGAAAGGTAGCTCAACGAACTGGATGCTGCTGACCCTGACGAAAGCCGATACGCACAGAATGACGGCTGCGGAGCTGAGACGAAATCCAGCGCCTGAAAGCACGTAAGGAGCGCCATAACGAGTTGAAGGAACAAAGGAGAAGTTTACGGATGATCGTCAGGGAGACTCCGACTGATGTCCGGCGGGACACGAGTGGACGTAGCCGTTTGATACGTTTGAACTTGGACGTCATATGGGTTTTTACACGACCGCGGCCTGCCGGAGCTGTGAGATGAAAGCACAATGAACACGGAAAGGGGCGGGTGAATGTGATTGGGTTGCATGGCATTCTTGTTTACAGAGAGATGACAGGATGGAGATGTGCAGTGGTATGGGTCTTTCTCGCGGAAATTTGCGGAAAGCGTAATTGATGGGCTTTCGGGAAAAGGCAACGCTCTATCTGCTATGACGTCTCTAGATAGTTCTGAGGAGCTCAGTGACTTTGTCAACTACGGAGTAAGGACTAAACGGCTTGGTAATCACGGTGGCGATACGCGACTTCAGCGCTTCAAGCTTTTCATCTTCATCGCCCAGGGAGGTCACCACCACGATGGGCATGCCTCTGGGAAAGACGTCGGACTGAAGCCTCTCATAGACTTCGTAGCCATTCATCTTGTTCATCTTGATATCCAAAATCAATAAGTCCGGTTTTTCGTCTCTTGTCTTGCTGAATGCCTCCTCACCATCCTTGGCCGTAAGGACATGATACCCTGCCTCCTCTAAGACCAATCTTAAAGATCTCAGGATATTTGGCTCGTCCTCAGCCACGAGGATCTTTTTACCCTCCATTCACCCTGTCCTCCTTCTCCGATCATTGCATCAAATCGACCGGAATTCGAGCCACTTTATACTCCCGGCATCCCCAAGTTGCAGCGCTTCCTCCCCCCTTCCCGCGCCATAAATTTCATAACCCTCCTTTGGGAGAAGCTCCTCCAGGCTTCAGAGGATCAAGCTCTCATCATCGACAAGAAGATTTTTGCGTTTTTCATAAAGCAGGCCGCCTAGGCAGCCGGACTCGCAAATCCTCGTGAAGGGACCTGAACTGGTTACAAAGATGCAAGCGTCGTACCATAGAATCCACTTCGGAACAGAAAGGAACGCATCCGGGAAATTGAGCACAGTTGAAGGAAAATAGCGAGGTTTCATCTGGGTTTATGCGGCGACGGCCAGCGACCCAGGTAAGACTATCGAAGGGTGCCGGAAAGAGAAGATGTGCGAAATGGCGCAGCGTTGTGGGCAATATCGCGCACAAAAGGACCATAAACAGCATTCTACAACCACCTAACCAGCTGTTTTCTTTAACTTTTGCTTAAGTTCCAAAGTGGCATAGTCATTGCTCCATAACATTGACCGTTGACCGCTTCAGAAGCCTGATCTTTGATACAGAAATAGAGGATCTCTGGGCTCACATCAAACCAAACTAAGCCAACAAATGGAGGAGAAATCATCCTCGGCCGTGGAACTCTGTCAAAAGGAGTGAGAATGAGAGCGAGAGTCCCATTATCCCTCTTAATCCTAACGGTAACGGTGGTGGTTGTTACGCGGCCTTGCTATGGGATAGAGCTGTTTGGCCGAACAACGACCGAGTTTGCCTGGTGGCAGGACCTGATCGATCGGGACACCAAATTCTCGGCTTACCAGTACTTGCGCCTTGGGGCACTGGATGTGGTGAAGGATCAAAATATCTCGGTCTTTGGGTATGGTCGTTATGGGTATAACGAGGTAGCTGACGATGAGGATGAGGACTTCAATGGACGGCTCTACTATCTGTACATGGACTGGAGGGATGTGTGGAAGGACCGGGTTGACCTGAGGGCGGGCCGCACGTGGACCAACCTTGTTGCAGGCTCCTCGATTATCGATGGTGCCGAGGTGGACTTCAAGAATTTGGGTCCGGTCGGGGTGGTTCTGCTGGGGGGTCGGGATGTCATCTTTGATGAGTTCGATGAGCTCACCCAATCGGGTGATCTTGCTTGGGGCGGCCAGGTCTATCTCAGGAGTGTGGAGGATCTCAATCTGAATATCAGCTATTCGGAAAAATACGATGAAGATGATCTCGCCCGCCGCACTTTGGGTTATGACGTTGGTTACAATATCAAGGAGCTATCCAGGGTCTACTCGCAGGGGCGATATGACATCATCAGTGAGGAGCTGAGCGAACTTCTGGCAGGGATCAAAGTCTTTCCGAATGACAAATGGACCATCCGCGGCGAGTATTTCACCTCTTACCCGACCTTTGATGCTACGAGCATCTATGTCGCCTTTGCGGCCAGCCGGTTTCAATCAGGAAGCCTCTATGTGGACTATTATGTCTCTGACCGCCTTTCCTTTTATGGAGGCTACACCGGGGAGTACTTTGACCTGGAGGATGCCGACGATGACGACGCCCACCTGTTCGAGGCCGGGACGCACCTCAAGGTCGAGGATGTCCGTCTCAACGGTTCTGTCTTGGTTCGAGAAGGCTATCCCGGTGATCTTGTGGGGTTTTCGCTCGCAGCAGACCGTCCGTTTTTGGACAACAGGCTCGACCTTGCAGCGGGAATTGACTATGATATCTACGAAAGATACACTATGACGAGCGACGAAATCGCCACGAAATACTGGCTCGCAGGGCGTTACTATTTTAGCAAGAAGGTCTCTTTGGCCTTGCATGTTCAGAACACCGAAAGCGCCACTCAGGATTATAACTTTTCTGGGTGGTCGTCGCTGGAGATCGCATTTTGATTCCAGGCAACCCTGGAGGAGGAATCATATTGATACGAAAGCCGATCTTTGTGAGTATAGCGTCCTTTTTGGTCGGTGCCGGCCTGCTCATGGCGGCCATTGAGCCCCATGGGGACTACCAGGACCTCTCGATCAAGGAGTGTAACGAGTGCCACAAGACCGAAGGGGTGGCGCCCAGCCATCTGGGCTTCTGGAATGCCGAGCATCGGTTGTCCGCCCAGAAGGACCCGAACAACTGTGTGGACTGCCATGATCAGGCCTTCTGCCAGGACTGCCATTTTGGTGGAGGGATTAGCCCTGATCTGCATCTGTCCACATTCAGAGGTAATTACAAGCCCAGGAATCACCGGTCTGATTATCGAGAGATCCACCCCATTCGAGCGTTGGACAATCCCAAGACCTGTAACCGGTGTCACGAGCCAAAGTTCTGTTCCAACTGCCACGCTCGTTTTCGACCTGAGGAACTGAAGATTCGGTCCCACCGAAAGGGGTTTTCAGACATCCAGGTGAGTGCGGCAGGCCCCCGGCATTCCCAATTTGACCGCTCCCAGTGCGAGACATGCCATCCCGGGGGGGCCGTGCCCAAGAGGGTCTGGTCCTCTGAGCATCGGCGAGAGGCGCTGCGGGACCTTCAGTCGTGTCAGACCTGCCATTTCGATGGCCGGACCTGTCTGAAATGCCACAGCGCCCGGCAGGGGTTGAAAGTCAATCCACATCCCCGCAATTGGTCAAGTATCAAAGACAATGTCAGACGTGCCTCTGATGGCAGGGTGTGCCTGGAATGCCATCAAACCATTCCGCGCTAG
>JABAOF010003010.1_pt3 | contig 11000 bp, 14 predicted proteins | sample 7062171 | NCBI WGS metagenome assembly JABAOF01 (sample SAMN14538628, study PRJNA623070) | marine sediment metagenome | biome: marine biome [ENVO:00000428]; feature: marine pelagic biome [ENVO:01000023]; material: deep marine sediment [ENVO:00002113] | place: India: Gulf of Khambhat ... | reverse complement strand
GCAGCTGAGGCTTGATAGGCGCTGACGTGGGACAGAGCAACCAGCCAACCATCTATTTTTGTGAGTTTCATCCGTTTGCCCGCCTTGAGCCGTGCTATACGCTCTGATGGATGTAGCGGCAAGGAAAGTAGAGGCAAAGTTTCTTCGACGTTCACTCCAGCCTCTATGAGTTCAGCTACTGTCTTAAGAGTTGAAGAACCTGCCAAAACGAAGTGTCTTGTGTCAAACGCTATTCCGAGGAACAACGCCTTTGCTTCGACTTCTGTTGGTTTGACTTTTGCTTCTGTGAAAAACTGATACACAATCTCGCAAGTAGACGAAGCTCCTTCATCTGTTACGCTCAATGTGGCGAGGCGCTCTGTCTCTGGATGACTTGAATGATGATCAACCACGACGACGGGAGAACTAGCCGTCTTGACACGTTCGCCCCACTCGTCCAGCTGTTGGATGGTGTTGGTGTCTAGCAGAATGATTACATCCGCCTTTTCAATGCTGGGCTGCTCTGTTAACTTGACAGGCAACGATTCCAACAAAATCTTGGAGAGTCTGCTTATTCCTTGAGCTGCAGCGATCTCAAGGTTCAATTTTGGTCGCAAACGTTTCAGTAGTTGAGAAAAGGCAAATGCCGCACACATTGCGTCGGGGTCAGCGTTGTGGTGGCACAGCAGAACAACTAATCTTGCATCAAGTCTATCTATTAGCGAGGTTATTTTGCCGATTTGCATGCGAGTTCCCTCAAATGGCTTTCAATGGATGTGAAGGCTTTTCTTGTGGCTTCATCAGCGAGTTTTTCTACGTCAAAGTTTCTCAAAAGAGGTGATAAAGTTATTTCCACGTCCACGTTGACAATAACTGGCCTCTCGCCTCTGGTTTCAACGGTTATGATGAGGTCAGAAATTCTGTTGAGGGGAAGCGTTGAAAGTATGTGTCCTCTCGCCGCCGCTTCTGCGACTTCGCACACTTTTTCCATCTGTTCTGAGTCGAGTTCCGGTAGCCCTATCTCTTCCAAATGCGTGTGCACCTTAAGGCGGAGGAGAAACCGGACGCAGATCACGTTGAAGTTTTGTTTGTAGCTCTTTTACTTGGCTTCTCAGTCGCTCTTCTTGTTTGCCCAGCACACTGATCCTCATATTGAGAAGTTCCTTTCGCTCCTTCAACTCTTTGGTTACCTTCGACTTCTTCGACTTTACTAGAAGGGAGCCGATAGACTTGTAGATGACTGCACTCGCGGTGAGATTTCCCATCTCAGTTAAGGCCTGCTCAACCTCGGTGAGTTCCAGTTCAAGCTGCTGCTTTTGCGTCAAGACTGCCTGCAAGGTCTGCTGACGTTGCTGAAACGTTAACAGCCTCTGTTGAACCTTAGGTGGAAGTCTCGAAATTTCTTGACTCATCTGATTCCCCTATTGCCTCACAGTTCTCTGAACCCAGCATTACGATCTAGCGTTAATTAAGTGTTTTTCATTTATTCTCTGCTCAGAAGATCTAGGGCAGAGCACATGTTGATAACAAGCCCAATCCAGCGTAGGTAAGAGTTCACGGCGGCTCTTAAGGCAGATGTATCGGTTGCCTCAATGCTCAATCGTAGGGTGTTACCTTTAGCCTGGACTTTCACTCTGGACCGGGTGGAAGTCGAAATCTTGGTTTCAGGTTCTAAGGCGCTTAGAACAATCTTCAAACGGTCTTCAGACGGAAGGTCTAGGTTGACAATTATGTGAGACTTCATTCTTCGATTTCCCACACGCGCGCGCGCAATGGAGAAACAGGGATTAAACCCTGCGGTCCCGTCTGGAAAAGTTCGATCTTGCCAGGTCCACCGCTCCAGCGATCAACAATAATGCCTCGATCAGCGTGGAATGTCGATGTTCTTTCAGCTATTCCTTCAAGGCTAAGCTTACCGCGGTTAATTCTGACAGTATTTAGGATTAATCGGCCGAGGTCACGGCAAAACGTTCTTATTCGTCCTCTTGGTCTCCGCGAAGTCGTTAGCAATATCACACTGCTTTTTCCTCTTTCGCAGGAACTTCCGGGGGCCGTATGCCTTTTGCCGTTCGTTTAGCAACGACGCCCAACTTTGTAGTTGGCGTGTAGGCGCCTCCGGTGAAGGTGAAGCCGCATTTTCTGCAGTTCCAGAGGCCTACGCTTTGTCTTCGAACCGACTCGTTGCCGCACTGGGGGCACCGGTGGGCCTTCTTCATCTCTGAGAGCACCTTCACATATTGCTTTCGCACGGTTGAGCCGTAGCGGGCTCCGAACCTTCCGCCTGCACCCACCTTCTTTGTTCGTCTCCGACGGCCCATTAGCCTTTCACCACGAGCTTCCGCAATTCTTCAGCTTTGTCTTTCGCTATCTTTGCGGCTTCTAGGACTTGTTGCGTCGTGAAGTGTCCATTGCCGCCCTTCTGAATCGCGCATATTTTACCGTCCTTATCTGTGGTTATGGTAAGCCTAGCATCCATAACCTGCTCCTCTTCAAGCCAAGGATCTACCATGAGCTGGTCGTTTATCTTGGCAAACGTCATGGCAACAGGATAGTTTGTTACCGGAAGTGGCGTGTAGCCTGGCTTTTTGGATATTTCGCCTTCTTTCACCTCATATTTGAACATCTTAGTGTTGAGCAAGGCGGCGAGTGCAGCTAGAGCCGAAGCATCTATAAGGTTGCCGTCATGGTTGAGAACGTAAACGTCAACGAAGACGATGAAAACCTTCTTCCCGGGTTCTACGCACAGCTCTTCCAAGGTGATCGCTTTTGACTCTCGTATGCCTCGGTCCACGACTCTCGCGAGTTCTATAGCATCCTCTCTGGGTGGTCCTGGTTCAAATGTGGGGGAAGCAAGAGGCACCAATTCAGCGTTGACGGTGAGGACTCCATGATCCGGCACGTCTGAAAATGGTTCACCTAACTCGATTTTTGTACCAACCATCACCTCTGTTTTGCCCAAACGTACGCGAGCGGAGCCCTCAGCGCGACCAACAACTCCCATCTCTAGTTGAACCTTGCGATGGTCGTTTAACCCTCGTCCGTCAAGTCTCTTTCCAAGGGAAGCTAGCTGGGCTATTTGTTTCTGCTTCACGCGAATCATAATCGGAGATTTCATTCTTCTACCTCCTCCTTAACCGCGACGTACTTTGCTTTCAGAGTCTTTTTCTGAAGGTCACTTATCTGTTTGCAGCCTTCCACTGCCATGTTCACGGCTTGTTCAAACTCGTCGATGGTTAGGTTTCCATCCATCTGAAGCAACGTTATGGCGTTTGAGTTGGGCATCCATGCCAAAGGCAAGTCTGCCTCGCCTTCCTTGTCTTCAACGTCGGTCAGATCCAGCACCAAACGCCCTTCCACCTTGCCGGCCGCACAGGCGGCTACCAAGTCTCGCATCGGAATGCCAGCGTCCGCCAATGCCAGAGAAGCAACGGTGATGGAAGCACATCTCGTTCCTCCGTCCGCCTGCAGAACCTCTATGAAAATGTCAATCGAAGTTCGGGGATAATGTTCCACGAACACGGCGGGCTCAAAGGCCTCCGTGATCACCTTAGAGAGCTCTATGTCTCTTCTCGACGGGGCGGGGGACTTTCTCTCCTCAACTGAGAACGGCGCCATGTGGTAGCGACAGCGAAGCAAGGCTCGATCCGGCATGGCTAAGTGCTTGGGATGCGCCTCCTTGGGTCCATACACCCCAGCGAGAATCTTGTTCTTGCCCTGTTCAATGTAAGCGGATCCGTCAGCATTGGCAAGAACACCAACCTCTATCTTTATTGGCCTTAACTCGCTCAGTCCTCTACCGTCAAGCCTAACGCCATCTTTATCGATCAATTTCTCACGCTTCTTTTGAGATATTCTCAACACCTCCTTTTTCTTTCCTAACCATTTGAGTGACACGATCCGTTAACCCGCTTGTGTGAGCTTCTTCCTCAATCTTGTGGATGGCTATGACAGCGAGCTGCTCATCCACGGGAGACCCACCGCGAACATGAACGACGCCGTTTTGACCAACCGTGATCTGGCAGTTCGTCTCCTGCTTCAACATGGTTATCATTGAACCTTTCCTTCCAATAACCCGAGGAATTTTTGTAGGAGTGATGTTAACAATCTGTCCACGCTCAATCTTTCCCAAGTCAGGCTCACGAACAGTTAACAGGGGGGCACGTGTTCGATCGTAAGCAACTATTTTGGCCTTAACCATGTCGCCCACATCAAGTACATGTGGCATATCATCTCGCTGAGGCCTAAACGGTCTGTTGAAGACGTCAGAAGCTCGAAGCACACCTGGGTACGGAGCCCTGATATCTACTAACCATGAACCAAGACCGAGTTCAATGATTTTTCCGATAACCATGTCTCCAACAGAAGGAACGTAAAATGCTTTTAAAGCAACCACAAAGACTCGATGATCCTCGTACTCAACGAGGCCAACCCTCGTGGCGTAAATCTTGCCGTCCTCTTTGTATGTATTTTCTCCAGTCTGGTAATCGTCATCCGCAAGTAGGTCTCCAGGCGTTACAATCTCTCTTCTTTCATAGAAAACAGGCAAATTCACCAACTCACATGTAAGGCCTACTCAACCATTTTCGCTTCAACGTTGCCCCGAGTCATTTCTCCAAGTTTTTCCAAGAAAGAGCCATAAAGCCCAGCAGGCAGTTCCACCACCGCCAACCAAGATCCGTCAGCTCGCCAATCCTCACGTTTGATTTTGCCGAATCCTTTTACGGTTCCATAAACTCTGCTTGCATGTTCAGGCGGGATGCGAACAGCCACGGAAACCATTTCCATCTTAATGGGCAAGATTGGACGAAGCAGTTTCACAATTTCTTTTGCTTGCTCCTCAACTTCCTTGAAGGGATCAACCGAGAAGCGAATCTGTTCCATCGCTTGCTCCACGCGTATGGGAGGATGGGGAAGATTCGTTTTTGGGTCAACACTTTGACGAGATATGAAGGAGACGATTTGTTTTCGTTTGTCCTCAATCAACTGTCTCCTTTGTTCAGTGGTTAACTGTAACGTACCCTTTTTCAAGATTAAATCAGCGATCTCAAGAAGGTCTGTAGTTCCAAAAGCCTTAAGAAGCTTATCTTCTGAGGGCTTCAATCCTTTGTTGGCATCGGTGAAAACAGTGTCGGCGACCAATACTTCGGACAATGACTCGGTTTTCCCAAGTCTATAAGAAAAAGCAGGTTGCGGCTTGACAAGGATCTCGAAGTGTTCTCCTTCACGGGTTAATCGCGCAACTGTGTGACGTTCGCTCATGGGGCTCCACTGCCCTGGAGACCCTTCTGATAACCTGCGATCTCCTCATTTGTGAGCATTCGCAGCTGTTTTGTTTTGGTTTGTACCACGGCTATTTTGAGCCTTGGCGTTTCTCCTCTTGCCTCAAGCGCTTTCACCAAGCATTTCACAGCGAGTTTAATAGCCGAATCAAGCGTCAAGTCTTCCTTATACTCTGCCTTTAGGATGTTTTCTACCGTTTCGCGGCCAATACCTACCGCAACAGCCTTGTAGCCTCTATAGGAACCGCTTGGATCAGTTGAGAACAATTTGTTTCCAGTTTTGTCTACACCGCCAAAGATTATGGAGACCCCGAAAGGTCTAACCCCTGCATGTTGAGTGTAGAGTTGTTTTATGTCTCCAATGCGTTTTGTCATAATCTCCACGTCTATGGGTTCATCATACATCAATCGATTGCTCTGGGAGTGAACCCTTGCTTGGTCTATTAGAATACGAGCGTCAGATCCCAATCCGACAACAGCGGCGCCTAAGTGATCGTCTATTTCGTAAAGCTTCCAAGCGAAGCTTGGATCCTGCAGTTTTGATTCAATCTTCTCTTCCGCCCCCAAGACTATCCCTTCGGAGCAAATAATTCCCAATATTGTTGCCCCGCGATTCACTGTCTCAAGGGCGTATTCAACCTGAAAGAGGCGTCCATCCGGAGAAAACACGGTTATGGCACGATCATAAGCCCCGGGCACTGCAAATACACTCATTTCATCACCTCATGCATCCAAACACATTTTGCTTGATCAGTTGTGGATAGGGCGATATAAAACAGTTGTGCAGAAGACCAAAAGAAAATAAATGATCGATCGATGAATGGAATAGGGCTCGAGAGGTGTGAAAAATGGGTTATGGCGAAGCATGGAAGGTGCTGGCTGACTTAGTCATTGAGCTTCGAAGAAGTGGAGAAAGCATTCCAACCAACATTATGAACGACCTGCGTTCTGCTAAGACCATGATCCAAATCATGAAAGCCGACCCGTCCCACGTTGAGAACCTTCCTAGAATCGAAATGTACATGGAAAACGTAGAATCATATCTCATCTCTGCGATGAATAGAAAATTTGGCTCAGATCATGCTGATCAATGGATAAAGAAGCTGGAAGATGCCAGACGAGCTTCTGAAAAGAAAGAGGAAGCAACGTCCAGGTTTGTCCCGGGACTCCCCAGGGGCAAACACTGGGTGCGAGTCCAGATTTCAGAAGTGCTGACAAAGAGCGATATAAAAAAATTGGCAAAGGAAAACAAACTTTACAGCAAAATGCAAAAAAACGGTTACATGCTAATCTACGGTGATGTTGAAAAGGTCAAGGTTTTTGTGAAAAAGATGGCAGAAAAGCTTCAGGCCGAAAGAAGACGAGAATAGACGTAGATGCTTCGCTTGCACAAGAGTTAAAACGACTTTCAGTATTATTTTTGTAGAAGAAGCTCAAAAAACGGGTTGAGTGGACCCACCAATCTGGCATCACGAAGGACTGGTTCAAAATGCAGTACATCAAGAAAATCGAGATGAAGGGCTTCAAATCTTTTGGTCCAAAAGCTGCCACTATCCTACTGGACAAGGGTTTTACTGTGCTTACGGGGCCAAACGGCAGTGGAAAAACAAACATCGTGGACGCTATTCTATTTGGGCTAGGTGAGCTGAGCGCAAGAAGACTCAGGGCTGAAAGTTTTTCAAAACTCATATTCCACGGGAGCCCCGAAGCAGAGGTGGAGAAAGCGAAGGTTGCCAAGGTTATTATCCAGTTTGACAACTCGGACAAACGCTTACCTGTGGACACAAACACTGTAACCATTTCTCGCGAAGTCCACAGAAACGGCCAAAGTATCTATCGACTTAACGGAAGGAGAATCTCCAGAAACCGCATTCTCAACATACTGTCCATGGCTGGAATCAGTCCCACCGGACACAACGTGATCGTACAGGGAACGATCACACGCATGGCTGAGATATCTCCTCACGACCGCAGGAAAATCATAGACAACCTAGTTGGCATAGCTCAGTATGACGCTGAGAAGCTTGAGGCCGAAGAAAGACTTCGAGCCGCTGAAATATCTATTCGGACCGCCATGGGTCGGATAGATGAGGTGCAGAAGAGAGTCGATGATTTAGAGACCGAACGCAATGAATTGCTTCGCAATTGTTTTATTCGAGAGGAAATCAGACGATTCGAGGCTATGAAGGTCTCCCACGAAATCTTGGAAACTGAAAGAAAAATCGCTGATCTTTCATCAAAGATCGAGGAGGTACAAGCCAAGGTTGAAAACTCAAGGCGGTTGAGAGAAGAGTGGAGAGGACAACGCCATGAAATCGAAACGGAGTGGAGGAACCTCAGTTCAGAAAAGGTTGAGGAGGGTGGAACGCGCGTTCTTGAGATTCAAATTAACATAGGTGAAGTTAGGTCGAAGTTAACCGAACTCACAACAAAAATTGGGGCGGGAACAGCAAGTCTCGAAGGCCTTGCAAAGGTCAGAGAAAAAGACCTTCAACAACTTGAAACAATCAAGAATGAAATTGCGGATAACCGAAAAAAGATTCGAAAACTAAAACGGGTGCATGACCGACAATCCAAAACAATTGCGAACAAGCAATCCCAACACGATGCTATCCAAAACGAGACCGAACAGCTTTGGGCAAATTTAGGTGAAAACAGCGAAAAAATTATGCAGGCCGAGCAGCAGCTAGACAGGCTCTACAAAAACCTCATGGATCTTCGGAGCGATCACACTCAAAGTCAAACAACAATCAGAGTTCTCTCAGGTAGGCTACGCGATCTTAGCGCTCGCAAGAATAGATTTACATTTACCCTTAACGAACTGAAAAAGTCCCTCACGGATCTCCACAGCGTTCAAAAAGAGCAGAAGACCCGACTTGAGAGCCTCCGAAAAACTCTAGACCAAAGAATCATTCAGAAAGACTCTATCGGGAAAGAGATCACCCAAGCAGGAAAGATCGCAGAATCAGCTCGAGAGGCGGTCATAGAATTTATCAGTCAGCGAGAACTGGCTGACACAGTTACGGGCGAAGAAAAAGCGTTGAGAAATATCGAAGAACTCGGAGAACTCGGTGTGATTTCAGGAGTATACGGCCGGCTGAGAAGCTTGATTAAGATAGAAAGAACCTACGAACGGGCCATACAGGCGGCAGCAGCTGGTTGGCTGAACTCCATCGTTGTTCAAGATTTCAACACAGCTTTCACATGTGCCGAAACGCTGAAACGCTTGAAACTCGGGAGAGTCAAAATCATTCCTCTAAAGGAGTTACCAGTTAGATCTGTTAATCCAACGAAACTCAGAGGGGTAAAGGGCGTTGCCTCTAGGTTCATCAAGTGTGAAAAAGGATATGAGCCTGCCGTAGTTTTCGTTTTTGGAGATACTTTGCTAGCAGGCGATAATGAAGCGGCTCTCGCGGCCTCTCGTGATGGTTACCGCGCAGTTACCGTTAATGGAGACCTTTACGAACCTGGTGGAGGAATAGAGAGCGGATATTACCGTTCCCCCATTGATTTTTCATCCGTAATCCCAAGCGAATCTGCTGTCAAAAGTCTAGACGAAGCGGTACGGACTCTCAAAGAGCACCTAACGATGAGAGAGGACGAAATGGGTATTTTCAAGGAGGAAATCGACAAAACTCGAGTTCAAATCGTCAGACTAGCCGAAGCCATCACCGCCCTTGAAGGGGAAATTACGCGAATACGTCGAAATATCAAGCGAACTAAGCGTAATGCAAGGCGCGCTGAGAAACTTATTCAACGCACTCAGAGGCGACTTGAAAAGGAAAGGACAGAAGTAAAGCTGCGAAAAATACAACGTGGAACCCTCAAGAAAGAGGAGCAACATCTCAACGATGAATTGGTTGTGCTGCGACAGAAAACAGACCCGTCCAGAATCCAAGAAATGGAAATCCAACGAGAAAAACTGGCTGAAGACGTCATAGAGGCAAGGCAGAGGCTTATTAGCGTGGAAACCGAATTGTCAACCTTCCAGTCCAAACTCAAAAATGTTCTCATAACAGCTTCGGGTAACCTCAAGATTCAACTCGGAAAGGTGAACAAACAGCTCTCTATTGAAGAGAGTGAGGTTGATACCGCACTTCAACAGAAAGAAAGACTTGAACGGGAACTCTCAAAACTTGAAACGTCTAAGGAGGAACTTTCCCGTTCCGTGTTGACCGCAAGAAAAGAGGCAAAGAAGTTCACATCTAAAATCGACAGTATCGATAAGCAACTCCATCGACTAGACGCTGAATATGAACGGGCCGACGGATTACACAACCGACTTCAACTTGAATTTCAAACGCTTCAGTTGCGAATGGATCAACATCATTATCAACTCAAGGAAATGGGTTACAAAGAACCTGTAGAAGTTTCCCCAGATCAGCTCGTAGCTGCAGAATCATCACTCAAATTGATGCGATTCGAGCTGGAGCGTCTCGGCGCCGTTAATCAACTAGCTCAATCACACTATGCTGAACAGATTTCACGATACAAAGAATTGTCCCTCCGCATGAACGAGCTGGAAAGAGAAAAACAGGCCATAGTCTCTTTTATGGATGAAGTTGAACTAAAAAAACGCGAAGTTTTCATGAACGCTTTTGACCGAATAGACAAAAAATTTAGCAGGCACTTCTCTAAACTCACCGGCGGTGGAGAAGCCAACCTTAAATTGGAGAAGCCTGAAGAACCATTTGCTGGCGGAGTAGACATGGTTGTTCAGTTCCCTGGAAAGCCTCCGATCCTTGTAAGCGGAGCCAGCAGTGGAGAGAGATCAGTGTCCGCCGTTGCTTACATATTCGCTCTGCAAGACTTCTCACCTGCAGCTTTCTACCTCTTCGACGAAGTTGATGCGCACATGGACGCCTTTCACGTGAGCAGACTAGGAGAGTTGTTGGCTGAGGAGGCGGAAAAATCTCAGTTTTTGGTTATCACTCTCAAGCCAGAGATGGTTAGCAAGGCTGAAAGAGTCTACGGCGTATATGAGCGCAGTGGAGTCTCCCATGTGGTTTCAACCACATTTAAGGAGGCTGCCTAGTGTCCTCATCTGTCAGAAAACCTTTCTACTTTCAGCCTCCTTTGAGCATACTCTTTGAACTTCATAAGTTGAGAAGGATAAAACCATGGGATGTGAACATTGCGTTTCTGTTGACTTCCTTTGTGGAGGAAATGGAGAAAAGTGGGGATGTTGATTTCAGGGCCTCAGGAGTGGCGCTCGACTCCTCCTCCCTCATATATCTTATGAAGTCTAAGCTCTTGCTAAAACTGGAGGAGCCCCCTGCTCCACCTAAGCCCTCTCCGGACTTTCTTCCTCCGCCGTTGTTCCTTCCTCTTCGCTATGAGTTGACGTCCACAACCATCCAGCATCTCTTAGATGCTCTGGACGAAGTGCTAAAGGGTGAACGATCGCTTGCTTTGAGATCTCGTATGGAACCAGTTCTGCCGCCTCCACCAGAATTCGTTCCTTCCGTTGACCTATATCTTATGGAAATTGAGAAACGGATGGAGAGGCTGTATCGTTCGCTCCTCAGGTTCATGCACAAAGGAAATCTGATCGTCTTCTCTAAGGTTGTATCCGGCTTGGAGAAACTGGAGGCTGTCAAAACCTTCATTGTCCTTCTCTTTCTCGCCCAGACGGGTAAGATTAGTTTGTGGCAAGAAGAAAATCTCAGCGAGATTTACATAACTCTCCACGAGGTCCCGTCCATTGGAGGTCAAGGAACAGGAATCATCTGAACGGTTTGA
>JABAOF010038454.1_pt1 | contig 11001 bp, 12 predicted proteins | sample 7062171 | NCBI WGS metagenome assembly JABAOF01 (sample SAMN14538628, study PRJNA623070) | marine sediment metagenome | biome: marine biome [ENVO:00000428]; feature: marine pelagic biome [ENVO:01000023]; material: deep marine sediment [ENVO:00002113] | place: India: Gulf of Khambhat ... | reverse complement strand
CAACTACTTCTTAAAAATTCCGGATGGAGGTGCCGAAAAGGTCGTACTTCAAGATTTCTAAAGAAAAAGAAATCGGAGAATTTCAATATGAACTAATGAACGTCCTCAGTAAAAGTAACCAAGGGCATAAATTTCTCTTCTACAGTTGTTATCTTTTGTTTTAGATCGTTTATATCGTCGTATGGTCCAAACGGTATGAAAGTCCTTTTTCCGAGAAGATATTTTATCAAAAATATAAGGAAATTCTCCTTGGGGCGAATTATACCCATTGGCTTTTCCCTAATTTTATAAACAAACTCTTTCACAGCGCTCTCGAATCTTTTGTACGATATCATTGCANNCTTTTGGAACTTCGTTTATGACGCAAAGTTCGATTTGGTCTTTTAACTCTTTTTTTAGCAACCATAATTTGTTATTTAGATTTCTGCTTATTTTGCTCTCTCTAACTTCAGGATGGAGGCAGCAGCTACCACCAGGAGTTGCTGGAAGCATCAATTGAAAATCCTTAAAGTACTCCAAGAGAACTTTCATGCATTAAATAAGGGATTTATACTATATGATTTTTTGTTTTTGAAAATGAAAAAATATCTTGTTAATTTTTTTTCGTTCATAAATATAGTCTCAATTTTTCGTATACAGTGTTTCTCTCAACAGGTGCTCTACCGATATCTTTTATGATTCTAATCATCTCTTCTTTTTTTAAGTATTCTCCGTATCTTGCCCCCGCACTTCTTGATATGTTTTCTTCAAAAAGGGTTCCGCCAAGATCGTTTGCTCCGGCGTTAAGCATTAATTGAGCGAGTTTTTGACCTAATTTAACCCAAGACGCTTGTATATTCTTAATGTAACCTTCAAAAATAATTCTGGATAAGCATATTACCTTCAGATCCTCTGCTCCTGTAGCGCCAGGTCTTGCTTTATTGCTTTTGTAAAGATCGGTATTTTGATGTATGAAACTTAAGGGCACGAATTCCGTAAATCCACCGGTCTCTTTTTGAATCTCTTTTAACAACAATAGATGTCTTATTTTTTCCTTCGGGCCTTCTATGTGGCCGTACATCATGGTGCATGTGGTACGTATCCCTAATTTATGAGCAGACTTTATTATCTCAGCCCACTCATCCGTATTTATTTTTTTCGGACATATAACCGACCTAATTTCATCAAAAAGTATCTCTGCTGCAGTTCCAGGTATAGAATCTAAGCCAGCGCCTTTCAATATCTTCAAAACCTCTGTTATATTTAGATCAGATTTTTTTGCCATATAGTAGATTTCCATGGGAGAAAAGCCGTGTATATGTATATCCGGAAATTCTTGCTTTATTCTTTTAATCATACTTTCATAGTATGTTATATCAATGTCCGGATGCAACCCGCCTTGTATACAAATCTCTGTTATTTCAAGTTTCTTAGAATCTCTTACTCTTTGTAAAATCTCATCTATACTTAAAAAATAAGCCTCAGGATGGTTAGGTGCTCTTCTAAAAGCGCAGAAACTACAGTCGCCTACACATATGTTGGTGAAGTTGATGTTTCTGTTAACCACAAAACTAACGTAGTCTCCAACCTCTCTCTTCCTAACTAAATCTGCTGCTATTTGTAGCAATAAGAGTTCGGGCCCCTTAACATTCATTAAAGTGATGTAATCATCCTCTTTAAGCTTTTTTTTATCCATTACACGGTCAAGTAAAGATGCTATTAGAGGATCGACATGCTTAATAAGAAAATCAAACATCTAAGTTCCTCCGAAGCCTAATACATTTCTCATATATTTCTTTTGGAAGCCATTTCTCACTGATGAAATCATCATAAACTGGTAACCTTTCCTTTAAATTGAATCCTATCTCGCTAACTTTTATTTTTAATTCTTCGTAAGAAGGCCAAGGCTCTTCTGGATTGATGTAATCTAAAGTAAGAGGAGATACTCCTCCTAGATCATTAGCCCCCGATAGTAAGGCTATTTGAAATAAATCCGGATTTAAATTCGGCGGAAATTGAATGTTCGCTTCTGGGAAAATTAACCTTGAGAGAGATATTATTTTGAGCGTTTTTAGCCTGTCTGGCTCAGTTCTATTTTCAAAGGGAGTTTTCGGTTTTGGTTTGAAATTTTGAATGATTATCTCCTGTATGTGTCCGTATCTTACTTGTAATTTTTTTATCTCATAGAGAGACTCTACTATATCAACGTTTGACTCCCCTATTCCTATCAATAAGCCAGTCGTAAATGGGATTCTTAGCCTTCCAGCGTTTTCAATGGTTTTTAGGCGTAATTTTGGATCTTTTCCTGGACTCTCGTTATGTGCTGAGATTTTTGCTGTAGTCTCCAACATGAGACCCAAACTTGCATTGTACTCTTTCAACATCTTTAACTCGTCGTAATCGCATATTCCTATGTTTGTGTGACACAAAAGTGCGGAATTTTCATGTATATTTTTGCATATATCGTATACGTATTCTATAAGGTAATCATAGCCTATTTTTTTGAGTTTTCTCCTAAATTCTGGTATTTCTTCAGGCTTTTCTCCAGTACTAATCAGTGCCTCTTTACAGTCCTTCTTCTCTGCCTCCTTCAAAATATTATTTACCTCCTCTAAATTCATGAGAAGGGCTTCATCAGAATCTATATCTCTTCTAAAACCACAGTAATAACATCTGTTCCTACATACATTAGTTATGGGTAAAAAGATGTTTTTTGAAAAGGTTATCTCGTTCTTATTCTTTATAAAAATCTCTCTAGCAGTTGAAAACAAAAGATCTATTGCGTGAAGGTCAGAATCAAGGAGTGAAAGAGCATCCTCCTTTGATAGTTCTTTACCCTCCTTTAACCTCCCACATAAGTCTGTAATATCTTTAAATAACATGCTAATTATTATTCGATGAAAACCTTTATATCTTGTTCTAATTCTAGGTTGTTCGGAGGTGTTGGTGGTGGTAAGTTTTGGCATCGAATTCGTCCCAGGCGAACCTATCATAAATCTCGTGAAATATGTATCAGATGCTGAGAAGAGTGGTTTTCAATACTGCTGGATAACAGACCACTACAATAACAGAGACGTTTACGTCACTCTTAGTACCTTGGCACAGTGGACATCCGAGATTAAACTCGGCACAGGAGTAACGAACCCTTATACAAGAACAATTGCTCAAACAGCCTCCTCGATATTAACGGTGGACGAACTCTCGCATGGTAGAGCAGTTCTGGGCATAGGTCCAGGTGACAAAGCTACTTTTGATGCATTAGGGATAGAATGGATAAAACCCGTGACTACGATAAGAGAATCTGTCGCGGCATTAAGAGATCTTTTAACTGGAAAAGCAACTAAAGTAGAAGGAGATGTAATCAGCTTAAAGGGAGCGAGACTGGCTGTTAAAGCAACATCCCCTAATATACCGATTTACCTCGGTGCTCAAGGACCGCAGATGTTAAAAACAGCAGGAGAAATTGCTGAAGGAGTTCTCATAAATGCGTCTCATCCCAAAGACTTTGAATTTGCGATCGAGAAAATTGAAGAAGGGGCTAAAATCGCTGGAAAATCCTCAAAAGATATCGATGTGACCGCATATGCATGCTTTTCATGCGATAAAAATGCTGAAAAGGCTATGAACGAAGCCAAGATAGTGGTTGGATTCATCGTGGCAGGGTCTCCACCAATGGTTTTGGAGAGGCACGGAATTGATTTGGAGGCTGCGGAAAAAGTTAGCGGTGCCATTGCGAAATTCGACTTCCCAGCGATTATGGGCTCAGTAGACAGCGATATGATGGAGGCATTCTCGATCTACGGAACACCTGACGATTGCGTCGATAGAATAAACGAACTATTGAAGATAGGGGTTTCTCAAGTGGTAGTAGGATCTCCCATAGGACCGGATAAATCTAAATCCATAAAGTTGATTGGAAAAGAGATCATACCCAAATTCTAATCCCCTATTTATTTTTTAACCATGAAAAATACTGTCTTAATACCCTTAAACTCACTGTCTAAATGTAAAACAAGGTTATCTGATGTACTGATTGAAGAAGAGAGAAAAGAGTTTACCATGGCGATGTTAAACGATGTCTGCAGTGTATTTTTTGATTTTGGATTAGAAATTTATATTGTTACACCGGAAAAAAATATTAAACCAGAATATAAAGCGGATATATTTTATGATGCCTCTGATTTAAATAGCGCTCTCATAAATGCAACTAAAAATATAGAGGCGGACGCAAGCATTATAGTTCCCGCTGATGTTCCTCTAATAAAAAGATTCCATATTGAAAAGATTATGGAAATGGGCTCTGACAAAGAAGTTATTATCGTTCCTTCACGGGCGGGTGGAACATCGATGTTATATAGGTCTCCTAAGAATGTTATAGATCCGCTTTTCAATGGTATAAGTTTTTTCAGACATTTAAAACTTCTAAAAAAGAAAAAATTGAGATACGCTATTTATGATTCTTTTTTACTATCAGTTGATGTGGATACGAAACAAGATTTTGTTGAGGTGCTGATACATGGTGAAGGTACGAGAACCTACGAGTACCTCATGGATATTGGTTTTGAAATATCCTTTGAAGAGGAGGGAAGACCGTTTATAAGTAGAGAAATTTAAAAGGGTTATTCTCTCTTCCTAACGACTATAAACTCGTCTATGTCCGTGATATCGTCTATTTCAACTTCTTCCCTTTTCATTACGATCCTCACGTTCTGTGTCGAAGGATCTAACGTTATTGCCTCTAGTTCACCGAGAAATGTTCCATCATCTCTGATGACCGGAGGACCAACTTTTAATGGTCTCTTTGATGCATATAGTAAGGAAAAACCTCCAAGGAAGAGCAATATGCCGGGCAGTAGAATAAGAATCAGAGAGAGATAAAAAGCCTCTACTGTGAACATGGCCTGCTCTTTCAGTATATCTTTGGCTACTCCTGCGTAGTAACTAGCAATGGCTATTAAGACCAACCCGAAAACTACTTGCAGAACTCCTATTATACGTTGGATAGTCATGTCATTACCTAGTCATCTAATTTTTTATATTTTTTTACCAAAACTATGTTATCAAAATATATATAAACACTAATAAGTAAGATTTTACTAATTCGAGATACTAAGTTGTTTTTAAAAAATGGGAGGGATTTAAGTGGCAAAAAAAATTGATTCTGTGGAACTCTTTAAACATGTCTCTCTTGCATGGGCATACGGCGTAGGAATGGCAACAATTGATAATCCAAAAATGATTAAGGAAATATTTTCAAATTCAGGAGATTATTGGCGAGCATACCAAAAAAAGAAATCAAATATCGAGATAAAAAAAGGTAGTCCTTTTGAAGTAGTTAAAAATTATATCGAAGATTGTAAAAAGGAGGGATACATGAGCAAAGAGGACAATATAACTGGAGACGATAAAGAAATGAAGTTAGAACACTACAGTTGCTTTTACAGACCGTTATGCGTTGACTTGGAAAACAAAAAATTGCCAGTAATGTGCGTCCGTTTAGCCGTGCTCAGGAATGTAATCCATTCTGGAAGTGAGGAAGATTACAAATCAGCAGTAATTGTAGGTAAAAATTTATGCACCGGCATTCTCACCACCGAACCTCCAAAAGAACTGACGGAGGAAGAAGTGGAGGGCCTTCTAGATGTTACAATGGGTTTAAAAAAAGAATAATCTCTATTTCAAAGAGAAATGAAACGTAAAAAAGAAAAAATTTTTCTGAGTTGTCTTATCCCAACTTAAAATTTGAGAACATTACTACTCCGATTATATCTCCTTCCTTTATCTCCCCGTCTGCGCCTGCCAAAAATAATGCATAGTCCGCGCTTCTTACTTTTTCTATTGGCTGAACCAATTCTTCTCCTACCGCTATTAAATGACCTACAGGATGTCTACCGTAGGCTGAGATAGTTAAAAATGTATTTGCCGGTATTTCAATCTTCTCAATTTTGATAGGTTTCGCCTCTCCCGTCAAAAATCTCACGTCTTCCAAGGCAACTACGTAACAAATTCCGGCCCTTGGTTCGGGAGAAACGTTGAGACAGAAATCTGCCGTTATATCTTCTCTCTTTATTTCTACACCTACCGCTTCGAGGCGGTGTCTTGCAATCTTCGGTTTTACCCTAGCCTCGAAGTATTTAGCATCTTTCCTCATCTTCTCAGGAATATCTATAACCCTCTTTTCATCCTCCAAGAGTATCCCTCCTAATAGAAAGTTTAGTATTGGCTAAATAAGTGTTTTGATAGTAAAATTTTTAGGGTTATAGTTACCCAATATATAGAGAAAAAAAATTTGAGATAAGTAATTCGATGACTTCGCTAAAAGCATAAGACTTAAGTATGGGTTTGGTAGTGATGCACCCAAACCCGTCGTAGCTCAACGTGGCAGAGCGGGGGACTGTAGATCCTCAGGTTGCCGGTTCAAATCCGGCCGACGGGACCATGCATCTGACTCCACAAGATATAAATATTAAGAGTAAACATCCGAGGGTATGGCGGCCATAGCGAGGGGGATACACCCGGTCCCGTCCCGATCCCGGAAGTAAAGTCCCTCAGCGATATGGACTGTACTGTAGTGCGCGAGCCTACGGGAACTCCATGGCGCTGCCAACCCTCTAAAGCCCTGGTAGTGTAGTTCGGCCTATCATTCGGGCCTGTCGAGCCCGTGACCCGGGTTCAAATCCCGGCCAGGGCGCCAATAGAATAGAATTGGAGAGTTTGGAAACGGGGGATGTAAGGTTAGAAACTATAACATTCATTTTCCCATAGAAGGCCAAAACACTTTCAAAATCGGGGCCCGTAGCTCAGTTTGGGTAGAGCATCGGCCTTTTAAGCCGGGTGTCGCGGGTTCAAATCCCGTCGGGCCCACCATGGAGAGATCTAAAAAAGGTAGTTAAAATTTCTTTTGGAGGTTGGATATGCTAAAAAAAGTAGACGTGCTAATCCATGAGTTGGTGCCCAAGCACGAAATAACATCGCCAGAAGAAGTTGAGAAAATAAAAAAACAATTTGGCATTGAACTCTCACAACTTCCAAGGATGTTGAGTAAAGATCCCGCAGTTAAAGCTATAGGTGCAAATCCCGGCGATGTGATAAAAATAACAAGACCAAGTCCCACCGCCAAAGAAATATCCGTTTACAGACTTGTTATAAAGGAATGAAATGGAGGTTTGAGATATTTGAGTATGTCAATTTTAGCTGATGTATTCTTTAAGGAACTGCCCCTAGTAAGGCAACAATTGGATTCTTTTAACAATTTTTTAGAACACAAGCTACAAATGATTGTGGATGAAGTAGGTACAATCGAAACCAACATTGAAGACTACCATGTAAGTCTGGGTAGGATAATTGTAGATAGACCGTCTGTAAAGGAGACCGATGGTTCTATCACAAGATTGTTTCCGAATGAGGCAAGATTAAGAAATTTAACTTATGCGGCGCCGCTTCGCATGGAATTCAAGGAAGTTTTAGACGAGATAGAAAACCTAGAAACCTTGAATATTGGCATGATGCCGATTATGATTAAATCTAAACTTTGTAACTTGCACGGTTTAAATGAAAAAGAAGTAATAAAGGCAAGTGAAGACCCCCTTGACCCAGGTGGATATTTTATCGTTAACGGATCAGAAAGAGTAGTTGTAACGATCGAAGATTTAGCGCCCAATAGAATACTGGTAGAACAAGAGGAAAAATATAAAGCTAAGATAGAGGTTGCTAAGGTCTTTTCAAAACACAGAGGGCTCAGGGTGCTAAACTTAATTGAGCGAAGGAAAGATGGACTCATTTATGCGTCCTTTCCAGCGGTTCCCGGACAGGTACCGTTGGTAGTTCTTCTCCGAGCCTTAGGCATCGAAAGAGATCAGGAGATAGTAGATGCAATATCTGACGATCCCGATATAATCTTATCATTTCTTCCAAACTTAGAAGAATTCAAAGAACCTTACAGCCAAGAAGATTGCATTGACTATATCGGAAAAAGAGTGGCAGCAGGACAGATGCAGGAGTATAGGTTGCGTAGAGCAGGACAAGTAGTTGACCAATATCTTCTACCTCATCTTGGGACTACACCGGAGGATAGAAAGAGAAAGGCTCTCTATCTTAGCAGGATGGCTGAAATGGCAATAGAACTTCATTTAAATAAAAGGATTCCAGACGATAAAGATCACTATTCTAATAAGCGCTTACGTTTGACAGGAGATCTAATGGAAGATCTTTTCAGAATGGCGTTTCTTACTCTTGTAAAGGACGTCCGATATCAACTGGAAAGGATAAATATGAGAGGAAGAGAGCCGGCGATAAGGTCTGCGGTAAGACCTGATGTGCTTACCGATAGGATGCAACATGCCCTTGCTACAGGTAATTGGGTCGGAGGCAGGTCAGGTGTTAGTCAGTTACTCGATAGAACGAATTTTACTTCAGCGTTATCTCATTTAAGGAGAGTGGTCTCGCCATTAAGCAGAAGTCAGCCCCATTTCGAGGCAAGAGATCTTCACCCCACTCATTGGGGAAAGATATGTCCAAATGAAACTCCTGAAGGTCCTAACTGTGGACTGGTTAAGAATTTTGCCATTATGAGCGAAGTTTCTACCGGATCGGATGAAAAAGCCGTTGAGCATATGTTATTTGAGTTGGGCATGGAGCCCATAAAATAGGTGGTGAAAATGTCGCACGAAATATCTGATTTTGATATCGAAACAGTCGAAGCTATAGAGGCTCCAAAATATAAGCCTGCGAAAGTATATTTAAACGGAAAATTAGTTGGTTTTCATTCTGATCCCATTGAGTTTGTAACCAATATAAGGAAAAAAAGGAGAGAGGCTTTATTATCCAATCAGTTAAACGTCACTTATTACACCGAAACTAATGAAGTCCAGATAAATGTCGACTCAGGAAGGGCTAGACGCCCCCTTATCGTGGTGAAAGACGGAGTGTCTGAATTAACTGAAGAACATCTCGAAAAACTCATCAATGGAGAGATTGGTTGGAAAGATTTGTTAGAGGAAGGAGTGATAGAATATATGGATGCCGAAGAAGAAGAAAACTGCTTAATTTCAATCTCACTAGAAGAGCTTTCGAGAGGACATACCCATCTTGAGATAGCTCCTTCCGCAATACTTGGAATATGCGCCGGTTTAATACCTTATCCTGAACACAATTCTTCTCCTAGAAATACCATGGGTGCAGCAATGGCAAAACAAGCCATAGGAACTTATGTTAGTAATTATCTTGTCAGATTTGATACTAGAGGACATCTGCTTCATTACCCACAGTTTCCCATTGTAAAGACAAAATTCTCAGATTTGGTTCACTTAGATCAAAGACCAAAAGGGCAAAACTTCGTGGTAGCAGTAATGTCTTATCAAGGATACAATATGGAGGACGCTCTAGTACTCAATAAATCCTCTGTTCAAAGAGGGTTGGGCAGATCTACTTTCTTCCGTGTATATGAAGCAGAAGAAAGAAGGTATCCTGGAGGACAGGAAGATAAGTTTGAGGTTCCTCCTGAAGACGTGAGAGGATTTAGATCAGATGACGAATACACCCGTATCGGAGAGGACGGTATTGCAGAAGTAGAATTGGAGGTAAATAGCGGAGAAGTCTTGATGGGTAAGACAAGTCCTCCAAGGTTCCTAGAAGATATTGATGAATTTGGCTTACCAATAGAGAAGAGACGAGAGACCTCTGTTACGGTTAGACACGGTGAAAAAGGTGTTGTTGATAGGGTAATGATAACAGAGACCTCGGAAGGTAATAAGCTGGTCAGACTAAAAGTTAGAGATGAACGTATACCAGAATTAGGAGATAAGTTCGCATCAAGACACGGACAAAAAGGAGTGATCGGTCTCCTTGCGTCTCATGAAGACATGCCTTTCACAGAAGATGGCCTAGTGCCTGATCTAATAATAAACCCTCATGCAATACCTTCAAGAATGACGGTAGGCCAAGTTTTAGAGATGATAGCCGGTAAATCGGGCTCTTTAGAAGGAAGAAGAGTAGATGGAACTGCTTTTGAAGGAGAAGACGAATTAAAACTAAGAAAAACACTAGAATCCCATGGTTTCAAACACAACGGAAGAGAAGTACTCTATGACGGTATTACAGGCAAGATGATAGAGGCAGAGATATTTGTTGGTATTGCGTACTATGAGAAACTGCATCATCTTGTAGCAAGTAAGATTCATGCCCGATCTAGGGGGCCTTTACAGGTTCTTACAAGGCAACCAACCGAGGGACGTGCTAGAGAAGGCGGTCTAAGGTTTGGGGAGATGGAAAGAGACTGTCTAATAGGCCATGGTGCATCAATGCTCCTCAAAGAAAGATTGTTAGACGAATCAGACAAATATTCTGTTCTTGTTTGTGGAAAATGCGGTAACATAGCGGTTCAGGACTTTAAATCTTTACGAGTTTATTGTCCATTACACGGAGAGCACGGAGACATATATCTCGTGGAGATGTCTTACGCATTCAAACTTCTTCTTGATGAGTTACGCGGACTTTGCGTGGTTCCAAGGCTTGTATTGGGCGATGTTGTATAGGTGAGATAAATGGCAAGCATGCGTAAGAGGATATCGGAAATCGACTTTGAATTGTTGCCCCCAGAAGAAATAAGAAATATTTCAGTTACACCAATAATAACCGCTGATACTTACGATGAGGACGGGTATCCTATAGATAAGGGATTAATGGATCCAAAACTAGGGGTTATTGATCCTGGATTGCGGTGTAGAACTTGTGGTGGTAGAGTAGGAGATTGTCCAGGACATTTCGGACATATAGATCTTGCAGCACCAGTAATTCATGTTGGGTTTTCCAATCTTATTTACAAGTTTCTCCTATCAACTTGTAGAAAATGCAGTAGGCTACTCCTTTCTGAAGAAGAAATTGAAAAATTCAAAGAAGAGATGGGCTCGCTCAAGAAAAAAGGTTTTGATCCCTATATAATCAGGGACGATGTCTACAAACAAGCCAGAAAGACAAAAAAGTGTCCACATTGTGAGGAAGCCCAAGGGGAAATAAAATTTGAAA
>JABAOF010001298.1_pt4 | contig 11001 bp, 10 predicted proteins | sample 7062171 | NCBI WGS metagenome assembly JABAOF01 (sample SAMN14538628, study PRJNA623070) | marine sediment metagenome | biome: marine biome [ENVO:00000428]; feature: marine pelagic biome [ENVO:01000023]; material: deep marine sediment [ENVO:00002113] | place: India: Gulf of Khambhat ... | reverse complement strand
CCTGAGAGATAGATTGTACATGCTTATCGGCAGGGTTGCATATTTACCGATCTGGAAACCAGCCACTCCATAACCATGAGAGCATCGATTACGACATCATAGTATCGGTCTGTAATTTACATGGTTTGCGATTAGCACTTAAACGAACTGAGTTGGCATTATGTAAAATAAATTGACCTGTCCATCTAGGTCAGGTCATCCATTGGATGTATCTGTTTTATAAAATGATCCAACTTAGGTGGCGAGGGCGGGATTTGAACCCACAACCAAGGGCTTATGAGTCCCCTGCTCTACCATTGAGCTACCTCGCCATTTGCAAATGTGCGAGGGAATTCTAATCAAGAATACTGCCATCGGCAAGGCTGAGGTCCTTCCCAATTATATTGATCACAGCGCACGGGGAAGGGATGTTCCTTCGAAGGATTTCGTTTTTAAAAATGTCGATCTGGATCATTGTGTTATCTGCTGGTGCGTATCGATGGCTTGCCATACCCAGAAGATCACCCGTAGCCTACGAATACATCATGCAGGATCCTTGGCAAGTTGGTGGTCCGAAAGTTATTCGGGACAGGACTGGCCCTCGGATAAAGAATCAGCTAGATCGCATTCAGATTCCCGACGATAATCATTGCAAGGAGAATAGCAGCACCATGCATCCCATTTCCAGAATAGATTTGTCCAAGTCCAGGGACCAGGAGAGAAAATATACTCGCCAGAGATGCCTTATATGGGACGAGGATCACACTCTAAGATTCTGGATGCCCTCAATGGCAGAACTTCAGTTGGCAAATGAATCAGAACGGAGGTACGAATCACAACCCTTTAACCGCATACTCCACCTGAGCCATCAGGTTTTGGATTTCAAGTGGTTCGCTCTGGTTCGGATCCCGAACCAGAGACAGAGCACCCGTTTCACAGGTGAAAGTACACACCCCACAACCCATGCACTTTTCACGATCAGGCTGAGCGACAGACCCCTCAAGCTGCATCACTTCAAAAGGACATGCTTCCACACAATCGCCGCAGCCGATGCACACCTCTGAGTCCACGATACACGTATAGCCTGAAGCCGCCAGCATGGTACTTCCATTGCGTACGACTTGCATGGCAGTACAGCAGCACTTGCAGCAGTTACATATGCCAAAAAACCGATTCAGCATCACATCCCGGAAGAAGGCGTGATGAACCTCACCGCGGGCGCGTGCAGCCTCCAGGATGTCACATGCTTCCTCGGCATGAATCCACCTCGCGCGTTCTGGATGATGCTCGACGATGAATCCCGCAAATGGCTCCCCAACGACCAAACAAACATCAAGCGGCGAGCAAGATTCTGGTCGTGAAGCACGGCATGGGCACTCAATAACAACAATATGATCTGGGTTCTTGAGGATGAGGTCGCGCGCATAGCTGTAAGGGATCACCTGCTCCAAATTTTCTAAGCGGAGATCCTCCCTGATCATCACGAGTTGTCGGGCTGCCTCCGTGGTGAGAACCTTAGCATGGTACTTCTGCTCGGAACCCTCCTTATGGTTATCCCGATTCGGATTCGAGGGCAGCAACCTGCTTACGGTTTGTAAAATCGGTCCTATCACCTGCATCACGCGATGCTCACCATTGATGATGCTGATATACAGATACGGCCAGCGAGAATAGACGTAGGCGTGGAGAAAGTCGAGAATTGTATATCCCGGCGTACGGCGCCCCTCTTCAAAAAAGGCTTCCGTCGACGGACAAATCAAACTAGCTTGAGTCCTCGTTTTGCGACGATCACGAAATGGATCCATCATTGATCTCCTCGAAGGTGGGTTCATTCGGTGCGCTGAGTTGCCTCTGCATAGGATTACCCATGGGTTCTTCCATCGAGCCGATCTAAAATAGATCTTGCCCAGCCCCTGGCGCGTTCGATCTCACCCTCAAAGAGGGGTCCCTCTCGCTCCATGACGTAGAACGTCTCCGGAGGGACGATCGGTTTACCTCCCAGTTTACGCAACTTTTGGTTGAGCCGCTTTGCTGCCGTGAAACGCGCCAACATCGGAGACATCTTATACGAGGTGTCGAAGGCTGCGGCTGGCACTTTTTTGAGAACGCGCTTTGGCAGGCTCTCAAATACAGGCCTAACCGCCTTCGGCAAATTCATGTTGTGAGTTGGCGTACCCATCACCACCAAATCGATGCCTTGAAAATCTGAGGCCGAAAGTTGGGTGGCATCTCTTGATCGTACAGGACCCATCGATTCCAAGGTTTCTGCGATCGCGTCTGCGACCTGCTTGGTATGGCCGAATTTAGAGAAATAGACAACTAAGCTGTTCATCAGTCTTGATCCTTTCCTGTGAGGTAATATCGATGCGCGTTGACAGCGGGTGCACCCCACCGCTCGAAGAATTTCAATAGCGATGGAACCTCCCGGACCTCGGACAGTGGTGTGAATGTGATTTCACCGTCACCCACATCGTAGAAAATTGAATCGACAAAATAGTTCCTGTCTTCCACGCGGACTTCTACCCAGGCATGTGAAGAAACAGTATCATCTGGAAATCGATTACGAAAAGCGTGGACGACTTTCGCTTTGAATCCTAATTGGGTAAGCAGATCAGCTAATGCTTCAGCATGTTGTGAGCAATATCCGTAGCCGCGCTCAAAGGCTCTGGCATGTGAGTCGAAACTGTTGCGTCGGCAATATGCCATTCGATCGGCCACCAGAGCACGAGCCGCTTCGACCAGTTCCATGCCTGATTTCCCAGTCGCTTTCAACCTCTGTGCTTCCTTGGAGATCGTAAGGGGTTCCAACGGCGGTCGCCGCCCTTCATGCAACGATAAAGTTGCCGGAAGCGCATACAGCGTAACGCCAATCATAATTGCCGCCAGCGTACCGAACATGATTGTCATCATCGTTCTTCTCCCTCTTCTAAAAAAGATCATTTACGGAGTGCGCTCAAAACAAAATCGGCGACTTCCCCGGAGTCCAACCAGATCATGCCTTCGTCATTGGCTTGGGAGGCGATCCCGAGGTAAAGGCTCATGATCAATCCAGTGGTGGCATTGGTATCAACCGATCGGAAAACNNGGCTGATAGACTTGCCATAACATGATTTTCAACTCATCGTCGGCTCCATAGAGAGTATTTACCAGGATGCGAAACTGGGGCAGGTATTCCGACACCACCGACCATCCTGCTTCGAAAAAGTGTATCAATCGGCGTTCTGCTTCATCCTCCCGCAGGACGAGTGGAGCGATATATTCGAGGTGAGTGTTCGCGGTTTCATGGATCAACGCCACCATAAGCGCCCGCTTGCTCTCGAAATAGTTATAGATCGTCCCTTTGGCAAACCCGGCTGCTTTGGAGATTTGATTGATATTCGCTTTTTCATAGCCCTCGCGGGCGAACGCTTCTGTGGCAGCCTGCATCAACAGTTGGCGGGTTTCCACCTTGATTTGCTCGCGCTCAGTTTCTTTGAAGCGTGGCATGCCTGTCCTCCTCGTTAATATGGGTGACCGCCCACCCATATTATACGAAAACAACCAGTTTGTCAAGTAAAAGAATACGAAGAAAAAATGGTGAAAGGTTTAAGATCGAAGGGGCCTATTAGACAAGGCGCTCTCCACCATGATCGTGGATCTCGATGATGTTCTCAACAACTCGGGAGTAAACAGGAGAATCTAATTATTTGTTTCCATTAGATCGGTATGGGCTCCTTCTCGAAATAACTAGAAATGGACATACAAACAAATATCATCCGACTAGGAAACTTAAACGTCTCCTATCTAAATTCTGTGAAGTGATCCTTAAAAAAACACGCCCTCACGGATGTTATTCTCTCCGGAAGCTTGAATCCTGTATCTTCTACTGTGTTTCAATCATTGAGACGACGATGGACAGCTTGTGTCGAGGATGAGCAAACTCTTTCGCCTACATATATATGACAGGCGGAGGAGGAGCATCATCCCCCACACCTTGTGCGTACCTGAGGCCAAATATCATAACAAATATGATAATAATAGTATAATTATTTCGTTTTACTTAAGAGGGATGTCTTATAGAGTTCATAGATTTCATTTCCCGAGTCATTTATAACCTTTTGAAAGTCCACCCCATCCATACCCTGGTGGTGCAGCACTTTCCGATAGGCCTGACCTGTGCAGCTTTGTTCTTCATATTATTATCGCTCTGGCGCCGTAATGCGATGCTGGAGTTTGTTGCGTCTGCTAATATCGCCCTGTCATCGGTCAGCACCATAGCTGCCGGTTTGACCGGCTTGCTGGACAATGCCGAGATCTACAATGGCCAAGCACCGAACGCCGGTGTGAAGATAATGTTAGGGATCATCCTTTTCATCCTCACTGCCTAGACCGCATTCTTCCGCTGGCGTAAACCTGAAGTATTTCACTCGCTGGCTCGTGCTGTGTATATTGGCGCGTATATTATCAGCTTCCTTCTTGCCACCATGCTCGGATTTCTCGGTGGTGTCATTCTTTACGGTTTCTAGAAAAGGGAGTGAAATGATCAAATATCTCGCGCCTTGCTTAATATGGGTTGCCCTGATGGCATCTGCCTGTGTCGCGATCTCACCTGTATCAACTGAACCAACATTAGCACCATTCGAAGATCCCGTTGGAAGCGTGAGAACAACTCGCGCATAGTCACCTATCGTCGATCTGAGAGCGAAATCACAGCTGAAAACCAGCGGCAAGCATCGTCAGCAGTGAGAATCAGCTTTGTTAATGACGTCCTTCCCATATTGCAAAGCCGATGCATTGTCTGTCATGGTGAAGGGCGGAAAGAACATGGCCTGGATATGACCAGCTACTCGGCTCTGTTAGCTGGATCAGATCGGGGTCCGATTCTCATCGCTGGCGATGCAAGTAATAGTTTGATCGGCGAACTCGTCTTGGCCGGTAAAATGCCCAACCGAGTCCCAAAGTTAGTCCCCGCACAGGTTCAAATCCTGATCGAGTGGATCAATCAAGGAGCGTTGGACAATTAGAACCCCGCTCAGTCCATATCATCACCAAGTACTCGCTTTGATGTTCCTCCCATTTATTCGCTCCCCGCAACAATCTTCATATCGTCCCAGGATTTTTCAGATTGGACGCGAAAGATCTTTAGGATAAACTATATCTTTGGGCTACAACCTGGAAATTTTCGTTTGCGATTTGGGGACTGATGGAAAGGATCATGGGAAGGCGAGAGCAACGAACTACCCAAGCCGTAAGGCTTGGTTTAGTCGCCAATGTGTTGCTTGCGAGTTTGAAGAACACCATCGGCATCATCGGACACAGTCCGGCGCTTCTAGCCGATGGTATTAACTCTACATCCGACGTCGCCTATTATCTCGTCGTTGCAGTGTTTATGCGCCAGGCAAAAAAACCACCAGATGAGGAGTATCCTTTCGGCTATCGACAGATGGAGAGTATTGCCGGTGTAGCTGTTGGGGCGTTCGTAATCGCTACCGCCGTGGCCATTTTTTGGGATGCGATTAATACGGTCTACGATTTCCTCATTGGTGAAGGCGATCAAACGGCAACTTCAACAACCGCACTGGTTGTTGCTTTGCTAACGGTAATCTTAAAGATAATCCTCACCCTCTACACACGCTGGGTGGGTGACGAGACCAAGAGTGCGGCAGTGATCGCCCTGGCGTATGATCACCGCAATGATATTTTTTCTGCTCTCGCGGCAACGATCGGTATTTTGTTCGCGCGGATCGGATATATATGGATGGACCCTCTGGCCGGAGCGGTTGTCGCCATCGTTATCCTGCGGACGGGCGTGATCATTATCCGGGACTCATCCATTGAGCTCATGTCGACAAGACCAGATCCGGATCTGCTGGCTCAAGTTCACGCCCTGGTCTCGAAAGTTACAGGTGTAAGGGCTGTTGAGGAAGTCAATGTGCACCGGTTCGGTCCCTACCTCGTGCTGAACATCACATTAGGAATCGATGGATCGCTGAGCGTTCAACAGGGAGATCGGATCTCATCCATGGCTGAAGAGATCCTTCTCGAGCGGATAGATTTCCTCCGGAGGGTTAATGTCCACTATCATCCTGCAAGCGATAGCTCAATTTAACCTTCAGCGGAACACTATATTGCTTCCAAGATTCACTGAATGGAATAACAAGGAAGAGAGCGCCCTCTAGGGTCCTTCGTTCTCAGGTAGCTTGGCTCATATCTGTTTATCCTTTACGATGCCAAAAGAAATCCCATCTCGCTACACTCGTGGGATTAACGACTGAGGAACTTTGAGTTTGGCACTCGAATCCTGAAACAGAGACCTCGGTTTGTCAGGGTATGCCACTACTGAACGACTCACGAGATTCGATAACTTAAGACCGCAAGATCTCGTTTTTTATTCAATCCCAGCGAAAATGAAAAGATGATGAGTGGGGCATTATCATCCAAAAGGGAATTTAAGATTTGCTCTAAGATAAATTGTGATAATTCCTGAATATCTTAATTCTTCTGTATAAATATTCGTGATAAACAAGAGATGTGTCCCAAGCCAATACCCCAGATGCACCAGCGCTAAATGCTGCAAGCTGTTGTAATTCAAACTCCCTCAATGTCATTGCTCTCCCAAATCTATAGTCGGGGTATGCCTGAAACCATGTCTTTACCGATGCAGAAGGATTTACTTTTTTCAACCTCTCTCGCGTAAGTTTCGTAATCAAGTATACGTATTCATAGGGGCAGTCTGTTCCTACTTCACATGATTCCGGTATACCTGGCCATTTTGTTGCACTCAAACCCGGATAAGCCATGGGGTATAAACCGTCGAGAAATGGTGCTTGGGTCTCAATATGTTGTCCTATTCCCATATCTCCGCCTTCAAGCCACGCAGTTCCTCCAAAGAAATCTACCGATACGTCGCCGCCCCGATTTTTAACTGCAACGTAGATGATTTCCAAATGATTCCTTAAGGCGGTTGTTCGAGTGAAGAAATTATTTGGCACCGTATACACAATCTCATTAATGGCATCTTCTCCACTTGGAAAGCGAATGTAGTCGATGTTTATTTCTTTAATTCCAAAGTTTACAGCCGCTTCTGCAATAGCAGCGTTATAATGCGCGGCCTCGAGTCTAAATGGATTCACCCAAGGTCCTTGTGCTCCTAACCACATGGTTCCATCCTGTTTCTTGAATGCGAGTCTTGGATGTGACAATAATAATTTTTGATCCGGCATTAAGCACATTCTTCCTATGACACGTATTCCATTAACCTCAGCCCAATTCAAGAAATCGGATAATGACTTCGGGCTCTCCATTTCGTATGTATATCGAGATTTATATGGGTGATCGAAAGGGATATGCGTGGCTCCAAATTCGTTTTTTATATCCACAACGACTGTATTTGCACCGCAATGGATAATGAGATTTTTAAATGGCTCGACGACCTTTTTTTCCGGTACAAAATGAAAAGGGATGTGTAATCCTAATACATTTGGAACTCGTAATTCCCTCCCATTCTTATTTAGAAGGAGCATGGATGGAAATAATAGGGAGAACTCTTTGAGGAACTGTCTTCTGCTTATTCTTTCAGTGGTCATTTGATTATTCATGATTTAAAAGGGTTGCAACTCGGATGCCAAATACCGTCTCATTTATAGGGAGTTCTACTCCTTCAATGCCTACTAAGATTCGTGTGCCCTGTTCCTACCTTGTATCGACCCTTCAAACTTCTACCGAATACCCACGATATCATCCACGTGGGCTTATGAAAATGGAACCTAAGTTGGATGAGATATACAGCTGAAAATGAGCCTGCTTCGCGAAAGTTCCTCATACAAAAAGGACCTGATTTGGAAACCACTATCACATCCGAGGACTCGTAGCCGAAATCTGCACCAATTCCGGGGATCCATGACGGACATTCCAAACTGGATCTCGCAAGATGAAATAGACGACGATTGCCAAACATGCCAGGCCATATACGCCTAGACCGAATGAGAAGATCTTGTCAAAGGGACGCACAAGATAGGTAAGCGTGAAAGCGTAGACATTATTGACCACCCCGTGCAAGAAGGCAGCGACCCAGATGCTGTCGGTCTTTAGGACTGCATAGCTCTGTACAAAGCCCCAAAAGACAAAGAAAACCGTGCCCAAGAGTAGGCCCACAACCGTGGGCGGGTATGTGTGAATGCCGCGGAGGATAATGGGAAAGTGCCATAGCCCCCAGATTAAACCGATCAATGTGGCTCCGCGCCTGCGTCCTAAGGTCATCAGATGCGATTGAAGGAAACCTCGCCAAGCATATTCCTCGCCAAACAGAACCGCCAATCCCCCAAGGGGCGCGCCGATGATGGACAGCAGCAGATAGACAATCAAGCCGAGGGGATAAATACTTCTTGGGATCGGGATCCCTGCTATGCAATCACCAACCCCTTGAAACTCTCCCAGCCCAAGAATCCAGTTCAGTGCTGCCTGGAGCATCAAGAACATTACGAACCCCAGTACAAAGCGAACACCACGATCCGTATTTCCCAATTGAAGACCAGCGCGCTTAAACGATTCCTCTCCAGCCTGGCCATAAAGACGAAAAATCAACAGTGTCCAGAGCACCATCAGGAGATTACCTACGCCACTTAGAATTGCCATGGAAATGTTGTCGAGGCGAGACAACAGGATAATAACAGCGGAAAGCATTGTAACCAGGAAGAAACCGTAGATTATCCAGCGCGGCTTCTCCCGGTACTTGCGGAAATAAACGGCACTATCTTTGGATACGAAAACCTGTAATGCCAGGGCGACAAATGCTGGAAACAGCATACCAACCGGTGGCAAGCTTGCATCTTGTGTACTTGATTGCGCCGCTGTCTGGGGTTCCAGGTACATCCACCCCCATGTAAGACCGAACGTGAGTAGTAGGAAAACTACGGTTAAAGTGAACCGTTTTCGCGTCATACGAGACTCCACCAGCCCCTGTTATAACTTGCTGTGCATGATCAGCGGAATAACGATCCCGTAGCATACACCCCACAAGATATTCAGGGTGATTATGTGAGGAGTGATACCCTCCAGATCAATTTCTAACTCGATCTGTGGAATTATAAAGACCGCTACCGCACTGAAGAGCGCCGCCATCCCGACCCCCAATCCAATGAATAACGGCATTGCTACGCCTGGCCAATGCTTGACCAAAAAAACATAGATCAGTGCACTTAGGATACCGGTCACGAGTGCTGCTGCAATGAATTTAGCCGCGAAGATTAAGCGAACCGCAGTTAATCCCTTTCTCTGAATGACTTCTGATGGCGTGTAGGTTTCTGCAAGCGAAGGTGCAATAAAGCCTGTGACGATCCCAACACCGATAATGACGATCGAAGGCAGTAGGTATCTCATGAGTCTCTCCTTAAGATTCGCGGGTAAATATGGTTCATAAAGTGAATCTGGATCTTCATCTCATTTCGAATGGCCTTTGTAAAGCGGAAATATTAGACTCGTCAGAGGATTTACGTAAAAAACCAATCCCGAGCATTATCAGCCCTGCAAGATACGGAACTGCACTCACCAGAGACATGCGCGCAAGCGCGTCGTTTCTAATCCCCATGCCTAACAGCGCGATCATCGACAGCACCCCGCTTACCGCTAGGAGTAGGCCGCCGATCTTAAGCTCTCGTGCCTTGCGATACATCAACAAGCCTAGAATTATCGAAGGGATGCCAAGTACAGCATATGCCAGTCCGTTGACGAATCCTGCCGCTGACCCACTCCAGGTATGGAGGGTTAATCTCAGCAGAGTTTCAACAACAGCGGTCGTCTCTGCTTGGTGATACAGATCAAGAAGCATCGGTACGACGAAGACCTGAGATAGATATACAACCACGTTACTCAACCCATAGATAGGGATGAAGACCAACGCCACGAAAGCCCACACAGGGTTCTCGTCCCGGCAATAGACGAAAAAGCCTGCCAGCATCGCCACACAACTAATGGTCAACAGCCCGGCGTTGGTATAGTTCAGGAGGTACAAACCGAAATGGGACTCGATGGCGTTGATCCGATCAGCGAGGGTCAAAACGCGCGGGGATATTACTTCTCCGACGATGAACAAGACTCCCCATGTGATGGTCGAAATTGCGACGACCAAAGTCAGGATACCGATCGTTCGTGTTTTCATGGTTCCTTGCTCCTGGTGATCATTACTTTGATAGACCTTCCGGGTTCCGTAACGGATTTGTGCGACCTCAGTCCCCTAACCCATAGAGACGTTTGAACTCTGTGTAAAGGTCTAGAACTCGCTCGGGTGGGATGCGCGGCAAGCTTGTTATGCTGCCAATCGTCATAGTAAAAAGCATGTCAGCCATCAAACGAGCCTGCGTTTCATCACCGATGATTACCCGAAATACGTGCAGTACAAATTCATGTCGTACTGCATCAACTTGACTGACGAAGGAGCGCACCATTGCGTTTTCGTGAGCCCACATTCGTATGGCAACTTCGGGTTCGGTGATAGGGCTGAATACCTCATTCATGATCATGTCAAGGAGTTTGAGGCTCTCGATAGGATCATCTGGTAGGTGGGTAGAGGTTGACAGGTATTGCTCTGCCCAGTGGGCGATCAACTGCTCCTGGAAATCCTGAACATCCTCGAAGTGATGGTAGAAGGATCCTTTTGTGAGATTTAGCCTCTCTGCTAAGGCATCAATGGTCAGGCTGTTTACGCCGGATTCACCGAGCACTTTGAGTCCTTCATCGAGCCAGTCCTGTTTGCTTTTAGGCATCTTTCTCACCTCTCATAGAGATCCTGATGGTTCAACGGTAAACATACCATACCGTATGGTATGTTGTCAAGACCTAATTTTCCAACATCAACCGTTGAATCACATTACTCCTACACTCTGTAAACGCTGACTGGATGAAAGCATCCAGGTATGTGACCTGGACAGATATCACATAAACAACACAATATTTGTGGTGATGCAGGCGCACCTACAATCGATCGTATATACGGGGATTGATGAAGAAAGAGGCACCCTCTCGGGTGCCCTTAGGTAGCGGGGCTCA
>JABAOF010003878.1_pt3 | contig 11002 bp, 10 predicted proteins | sample 7062171 | NCBI WGS metagenome assembly JABAOF01 (sample SAMN14538628, study PRJNA623070) | marine sediment metagenome | biome: marine biome [ENVO:00000428]; feature: marine pelagic biome [ENVO:01000023]; material: deep marine sediment [ENVO:00002113] | place: India: Gulf of Khambhat ... | reverse complement strand
GATGGGACCCTCATATCCCTTCGCTCCCTCGCTCTCGCGTTGACCCTCTTCCCGCCTTTGGCGGGTCAGGTCGGGACGGGCCGATGCCCAAATCCCTTTAGACCACTTGTGTCGAAGTCATTTCCAGAGTATTTCACCAGAAAGTGGGAAAGGAAGTTCTGAGCGCGAGTCAAGATTTTTTCGCCATCAGTTCTTGGCGAATTCGAACGTTCTAGTCTCTCACAGAGTGCACAGAGCCTCTGAGAAAAGCTGCTCTGGATTGGTGAGCGGCCAATCCAGAGCAAAGCATTTGCCCCAATTTTTCATCTCAAAAAATTGGGGCAACCATCTCATGCATAAGGTTTCTCTCTCTGCGAACTCTGTGGGCTCGAGCGAACCCCGTGAAACGGGGAGAGCGGGCGAGAGAATCGGTGATTACCGAGCACAGGCGAGTTTCGGATTTGCAAGGGATTTCGGAAGGGCCCGGAGAATACAGACACCCTTCCACCGCAAACATCCCTCAGGGACATGAGCGCCTACAAAACTGAGGAAACTCTTCCGGCGGTTGCCCTGTTGTCAAAACGATCTGTTCTGGGTATAATCCGTGAATCAATCCTCTCGTATCGATTTCGGGGATGATTTGCCTAACCAAAAGGCTTCTAATCTGCCTTCGTCGGCTTTCTTTACTTTTTCCAGGATATCGGGGCTTTCATAAGGAGATGATAGGATGAAGGATTATACAAGGATTTTTCGCTTCGGCGTCATAGGAATCGCCATTATCATTGGCCTCGGCTGGCTGGTCTCGAGTATCTACCCGGATTGGTTGTGGTTTCAGAACCTCGGATTTGAATCCGTTTTTTCCACCATGCTCGTCTCCAAGATCCTGATCGGCTTTGCGGCCGCGATGGTTTTTTTTCTGGCCGTGGGGATCAATTTCTACTGTGCTCGATTCTACGTCCGGAAAACCCACCCTGCGGCGGAGCGGAGGGGGGGGATTTCCTTGGAAGGCCTTCCCATCAGCGAACAGACGGTGAGCCGGGCCATCGGAGCCTTTCTCATCATTGTTGCCGTGATGATCGGAAGTGCTGCGTCCACCAAGTGGGATATGATTTTGAGGTATTTTCATCCCAAAGCATTTGGAATCTCTGATCCCATATTCGGCCAGGATTTGGCCTTCTATGTTTTTTCCCTGCCCTTCTTCCTCTTCCTAAAGTCATGGCTTACAGGCTTTCTCGTTGTTTCCGGGATGGTGGCACTCCTTGTGTACAATCGGGGAAACCTCATTCATCTGGAAGGCGCCTTGATTCAGGCCCCAGAAAGAGATGTGCGGCCCGCTGCGAAGCTGACGATCGATCCGTCCGTAAGGAAGCACCTCTCCGTCTTGGGAATCATTATCATTGCGATCGTCATCTGGGGATACTGGCTGAAAGTCTATCAACTCATGTACTCAACGAAAGGGCCAGCTTTTGGTGCGAGTTACACAGACATTCATGTGCAAATTATCGCTTACAAAATTCTGATGGCCGTGCTTGGAGCCTTCGCGGTTGTTCTGGCACTTAACATGATTCTCCAGAAAAGGGGCCTTGTCATCTCTGGCCTGGCGGTAACCATTGGAGCTATGGTACTAGCTGGATCGATCGTTCCCTCTCTGGTACAGAAGATCGTCGTGAAACCAAATGAACTCGAGAAGGAAAGGCCTTACATCGCCCGGAACATCGAAAACACTCGCAGGGCGTATAGCCTCGATAGAATTCAGGAGAAGGATTTCGTCGTCAATGAGAACCTCACCCTGGCCGATATCGTGAAAAACAGATTGACCATCGAAAACATTCGGATCTGGGACGAACGGCCTCTGAAGGAAACGTACCAGCAGCTCCAGTCGATTCGGCTTTACTACGATTTTTCAGGTGTTGACGTGGACCGCTATATTCTCGATGGTCAGTACCGACAGGTGACCCTCTCGGCCCGTGAAATCTCTGTTGATCAGTTATCTCTTCAGGCGAGAACATGGGTGAACAGGCACCTCGTGTATACTCACGGCTATGGATTGACTCTGAATCCTGTCAACCAGGTCACCCAGGAGGGGCTCCCAAACTTACTGGTTAAGGACCTCCCCCCCGTGACCCTGGGCATTGAAGTCAAGCGCCCGGAGATCTATTATGGAGAGAAGACGAGGAACTATGTCATTGTTAGAACGAAGGAAAAAGAGTTTGACTACCCCAAGGGTGACAGCAATGTCTATGCGACCTATCAGGGGGATGGAGGGGTCCCCATCAATTCTTTCCTGAGAAGGCTTCTTTTTGCGATCACGTTTAGGAGCACGGATATTCTCTTTACCGGTTATCTCACACCGCAAAGCCGGATTATGTTTTTTCGGCCCATCGAGACTCGTGTGAAAAAGATTGCCCCTTTTCTCCAGTTCGACCGGGACCCTTATCTGGTAATTGCTGACGGCCAACTCTTCTGGATGCTCGACGCCTACACCACAACATCCATGTATCCCTATTCCTCCAGGATGTCAGAAAAATTCGGACTGGAAATCAACTACATACGCAACTCGGTCAAAACCATTGTCAATGCCTACACGGGCAAGGTTGACTTCTATGTTATGGATGAGGCCGATCCGATTATTGGGAGTTTCATGGAGATCTTTCCGGGTCTATTCCGACCCATTGATGAAATGCCCGAGTCTCTCAAATCCCATATTCGCTACCCGAGAGACCTTTTTGACATTCAGGCGGCCATGTACCGATCCTACCATATGCAGGATGTGCAGGTTTTCTACAATCAAGAAGACCTCTGGGAGATTCCCAATGAACTCTACGCCGATACCCAGCAGAAAATGGAACCTTATTACATTATTATCAAGCCGCCGGGCGAGAAGCGTGAGGGATTTCTCCTGATGCTCCCCTTTACCCCTTCAAAGAAGGCCAACATGATTGCCTGGCTTGCGGCGCGAAGCGATATGCCCAACTATGGAGATCTCTTAGTTTACAAGCTCCCAAAGGACAAGCTTGCCTTCGGTCCCATGCAGGTGGAGGCCCGTGTGGATCAACAGACGGATATTTCCCGTGAGTTGACGCTTTGGGGACAGAAGGGCTCACGTGTTATTCGGGGGAACCTCTTGGCAATCCCGGTCGAGCAGTCCTTCCTCTATGTGGAGCCTGTTTACCTGCAGGCCAGCCAGGAATCAGGTCAACAGGTTGAACCGGCCGGTCAGATGCAAAGGCCCCCCAGGAGTCGAATGGTAAAGCCCACTCGCAGCATTGCTCTTCCCGAACTGAAGCGGGTGATTGTTGCTTATGGAAACGAAGTTGTCATGAAGGAGAGCCTGTCGAGCGCACTGGATGCAATCTTTGGAGACATGAAGCCTTTCAAAGAGCCTCTGGTGGAGGAGGAGGTCGTCAAGAAATCGATCCAGGATTTGGCCAGCGCTGCGCTGGACCACTACAGGAGGGCTCAGGAACACCTGAAGGCAAGAGACTGGGCTGGATATGGACAGGCCCTTGAGAAAATGGAAAGACTGTTGGAGGAACTCGCCTTGGCAGTTCAAACGAGCTCGTCCGAGAGGTGATACCTTCATGGAAGTTGTGCGTCAGGGGGGACAGAATCGGCGATAAGCAGGGAGAAGAGATTTTCAGCGTTGGATATCTCTCGCCTTTGGGGCCGATGAGGATTTGGGGGCTGACCTCTTCAATACTCGGGGTTGAGTTTGGCATGGGAGAGGTCACCATTGGCCATGATTCCGTTCCGGAGATCCTTCTCGTTTGTCGATCCCAGCTCGATGCTTATTTTAGGGATAAAAAGCAGATTTTCGACCTGAGACTGGAGCCTCGAGGGACACCTTTTCAGCTGAAGGTGTGGCAGGAGCTTCTCCGCATTCCCTATGGTGAGACTCGATCCTATACGGATGTGGCCAGGAAGATCGGAAACGCCCAGGCTGCTCGCGCGGTCGGCCTGGCAAACGCCAGGAACCCGATTTCAATCATCATCCCGTGCCACCGAGTTCTTGGGAAAAAGGGTGCTCTCGTTGGCTATGGAGGGGAACTCTGGCGCAAGCAATGGCTGCTGGATCATGAGAGACGCTAGATTTGGGCCATTGACGTTTGGCTGGAAACACGACGCGATCTGTTATCAATCCGTGGAACAGTTACCAGTTAGCCGATTCAGCCAAGTGAGGATGAAAAATGGAATGGATTCTCTGGCTTCCCATCCTGCTATTTTCTGTGGTCATGCATGAATGTGCTCACGGCTATGTGGCCTCTCTTTGCGGCGACGATACAGCCAGATATGCTGGGCGGATCACGCTCAACCCCGTTCCCCATCTCGATCCTTTCGGATCGATTCTCATGCCCCTTCTTTTGATCTTAACAGGATCCAACTTCTTTATTGCCTGGGCAAAGCCTGTCCCGGTGAACCCAAGAAACTTCAGAAATCCCGGTCGAGACGACATTATGGTCTCACTGGCAGGTCCAGCTACCAATCTGATGCTTGCCCTTTTTTTCACGCTTCTTGCAATCATTGGACAGGTTGTATTCAGGAGTCTGCCCTTTTTGGCGTATCTCGCTCAGACCCTAACAATTCTGTCTGTGGTCGGAATGAGGATTAATCTCCTCCTGGCGATTTTTAACTTGATTCCCATCCCACCCCTTGACGGTTCTCATATCCTGAGAGAGCTCTTACCTTATCGCGCGGCCATTGAATTTGATCGAATCAGCCGATATGGCTTTATCATCCTCCTTGTTCTCGTTATGACGCCCCTTTTCAGATTTATCTTTCTCCCGGCCGATATTCTGTTTTTGCTGCTCAGGCAGGTTATCCAAACTGTTGGGTGAGCGTTTAGGGGGTTGACTTTTACCTGTTCCAAATCTCTTTTCGGAAATCAAAAAATTCCTCGAGACTGCGGGTAGATGCCAACCTGTCGCGACATGTCAAAAAGTTCCCTACCTTGGTCAGATCAGATAACATCGTGGACGGGTCGTCACCTGGCAGCCCCTACCGTCGTGACCTCAACCGGGTCGTTGGGGCTCTTTTCTTGAGCTCTCTCGGGTCTTCGTGAGAGCCTGCCAAACGGGGTTCTGCCATCGCCCATCATCGCGTCAGGTCGAGACTCTTTGCAAAGTCTGATGGACTTCGGGCGGCCCCCTTTGCGACATCCATGGTAATCAGTCCTTCTTTAAGGAGACTGATGAGATCATGTTCAAAAGTCTGCATCTGATATTCATCCATTCCATTTTCGATGTGTCTCAGCAGATCCTGGGGCGTGCCATCTGGATCACGAATGCATTCCTGAATGGAGTAGTTGGTGATGAGGATTTCCGTGGCGAGGACCCGTCCCGCTTGGTCCTTTCTGGGCAGGAGGTTTTGGGAGACGATTGCCTTGAGGTTTTCAGCTAGCCGAGTCCGAATCATGTGTTGATCCTCAGAGGGAAAGAGGCTGATGACACGGCTAATGGTCCGTGTTATATCGGGCGTATGGACCGTACTGACGACAAAATGACCGGTCTCAGCCGCCTGGATCGCGACATCCATCGTTTTCGCATCCCGAATCTCACCGATAAAGATGATATCTGGATCCTGTCGCATGGCGGCCCAAAGGCCACTGTGGAAGTCTTCAACATCCCTCCCAATCTCGCGTTGAGAGACACTACTTTTGTCGCTCAGGATAACAAATTCGATCGGATCTTCGATTGTGAGGATGTGTTTGCACCAGGTCTTATTCACAAAATCGAGCATTGAGGCGATGGTGGTGGATTTACCCATGCCCGTAGAACCTGTCACGAGGAGTAATCCCCGATCGAAGTTTGCGATTCGTTTGATAGCAAGAGGGAGGCGTAATTGCGTAAAAGAGGGAATCTCTATTGGGATTACCCGAAGGACCATTGCGATGGTGTCTTTCTGCCTGAATATGCTCACCCGAAACCTTCCTAAACCCTTTGAGGCGACGGAGAAATCCCATTGTTTTCGGCTGTTTTCACGCTGAATTTGCTCGAAATCGGGCCGGAGAGTCTTTGCAATCACAGATAGATCTTCTGAGGACAAAGGGCTGGAATTAAGCCTTTTCAACTCTCCGTAAATACGGTAGAAAGGGGCTTCACCGACCTTAAAATGAATATCGGAGACCGGGAATTTGTGAGCCCCAGCGAAGACTTTTTGAAGTAGTTCAGGGCCAGTGTTTTGGGCTTTTTGTGTTTGTGCCAAGACTTCCCTCCATGGAAGTTTTAGATCATCCGTGTGAATTATCTACGGTGATCTTATCGGCAGGTGATGGGTTTTTCTTGAATCTTTTTGTGGACGTTCACTCCTGTGTCTGGAGTTTCCGAACGTTTTCGATCCACGACACACTCTGGTTGACCCAATGGCTTCAGTCGTTTCTTGAAATATTTTTGATCATCAATCTAAGGCCAAATCCCACCGGTGGCGGAATTTGAGGACGCCATGGATCCTTGAGTGAGTCGCATTTCAGTGAACGGGTTGATCTCGGGTAAACTGGGTTTGTTCTTTCTCTTGCTCAAGGCCCTGCTTTTGCATAAGATAATAGAATCCCATTCAGACCCCCCCGCGTGGGACGCCCATTTTCAGAGAAAATGTCCATGAAACGGAGTGTCAAACCCGATCCACTCAAACCTGGGGATTCCGTTGCCATCGCGGCCCCTGGATCGCATCTTACCCGTGAGGGTAGAGAATATCTTCGCAGGGCAGTCTCCACTTTGGAAGGACTGGGTTTTCACATGAAGGCAACGCCAGATCCTTTCCGCAAAGATCATTATCTGGCCGGAGGAGATCGGGAGAGGGCGGACGAGTTGATGGCTCTTTTCGCTGACCCTGACATTCGGGCGATTTTCTGTGCTCGGGGTGGATATGGGTCTCAGCGGATCATTCCATTTTTAGATCCCGACGTGATCCAAAGGAATCCTAAAATATTCGTCGGATCAAGTGATATCACGGCGCTTCTGGTTTATCTGCTGGAAGTGTGTCACTTGATTCCTTTTCATGGGCCCAATGTGGCGACAAAACAATTCCTCGAGGGGGCTTCTCATAGGACCCAGGCGAGCCTGAGAGAAACACTGAACCGCGGTATTCCCGGGGAAATCCCTCTGTGCAAGTCTTTGAGGACAGGTATTGGGCGGGGAAAAATCAAGGGTGGTTGTCTCTCCCTCCTGGTCACGACCATCGGAACAGACTATGAGATGGATCTCGGAGGAGTGATTCTCTTTGTCGAGGATTTCAATGAACCGGTCTATCGGATCGATCGGATGTTGACACACATGAGACAGGCTGGAAAGCTCGAGAGACTCGAAGGCGTGATTTTTGGCGAAATGGTTGATTGTCAGCGTGGGGAAGGAGTCGACCTCGAAACGGTGATCCTCAACCTCTTTCATGACCAAGATATTCCCATCGTTATTGGGTTTCCCTCTGGCCATGGCAGGACGAATCTCACCATCCCTCTCGGCGTTGAAGTCACACTGGATGGGTCTTGTGGTCGCGTGATTTTCAACGAGAATGGTTTGGCGATTCCGTGAGTTCTCAGAGGCATATCCACTTTGTTGGGATTTGCGGTGCTGGTATGGCCCCTGCTGCTTCACTGATGAAGGAGAAGGGGCACCGTGTCACCGGTTCAGATATCGACGTGTACCCACCCATGAGCCACTATCTGGAAAGGGAGGGCATCCCCTTTGCCACGCCCTACGGCCCATCGAACCTTGTTCCCCGTCCGGATCTGGCTGTAATCGGAAATGCCCTGTCCAGGGGTAATGCAGAATTGGAAGAAATTTTGAATCTTAATATACCCTGCGTTTCTCTGCCTGAACTGTTGAGAGACGAACTCATTCGTGGAAAGCGCTCTTTAGTTGTCACGGGAACCCACGGCAAGACGACATCGGCGTCACTTCTAGCATGGATTCTTGAGGCAAGTGCGCGAGATCCCTCTTTCTTTGTGGGAGGCATTCCCCTCAATTTCGGGAGAGGTGTCAAATGGGGCCATGGTCCTGAGGTTGTTGTTGAGGGCGACGAATACGATGCGGCTTTTTTTGACAAGAGACCCAAATTCCTTCACTATCTGCCCGATCTGGTCATTATCAACAATATTGAATTCGACCATGCCGATATCTACAAAGACTTAGCTGAGATTGAGAGGGCCTTTGCGGATCTCTTACGGCTGATGCCAGAAAATGGACTCATCGTGGCCAATGGCGATGAACCTGGAGTGAGACGAATACTCGAACAGCCCCCTTGCCCAGTCGAGTGGTTCGGCTACAAAGAGGGAACACCTTGGCGGTTGAGCGAAATAGAGGCCGAGGGAGAGGGGACTGTCTTTTCCGTCCGTCACTATAGAGAGGCGATGGGTCGATTCCATCTCCCCCTAATGGGAGAGCACAATGTGCTGAATGCTGCGGCAGTCTTCATCTCTTGCCGTTGGCTAGGGCTCGGCCGTGAGGAGGTCGAGCAGGGTTTTCAGACATTCCGGGGGGTACGACGCCGGTTGGAAAAAGTGGGGACTCTCCAAGGCGCGACGATATTTGACGACTTCGCCCATCATCCAACGTCCATATCAAAAACCCTTGCGGCCATAGAATATCACCATCCAGGACGTCCGATATGGGTCGTCTTTGAGCCACGGAGCAATACGACCCGTCGAAATCTATTTCACGATGAACTGGCAGGGGCTTTTCACAGGGCTTCCAAGGCGATCATCGGAGCGGTGTACCGAGAGGACAAGATTGACCCTGCCCATCGACTCGACCCGGTGAAATTGGCCCGAGATATTGAGCGGAATTCTTCCACAGAGGCGTATCACATCCCGGACGTTAATGCCATCGTTGCCTTTCTATCTTCCCACGTGCGCGATGGAGAGATCGTCGTGGTCATGAGTAATGGTGGTTTCGGCGGTCTCACTGATAAACTTATCGGGGATCCAGGCAGGCCATGGTAGAATGGAGTGTGTGAACTTGGAACCTACCGCTCTTGTTCCAAGACTTTATTTTCGGGGACCTTCGAGAGAAGTTTTTCTATTTTGTCTTTCAGTTCCGTGAAATCCGGCGATTTCACGACATATGCATCTGCGGCCCACGTCAGGAAATCTTCTCGATATCTGGAGTAACTCGTGTTTAAGATGACGGGGATCTTCCTGTGTTTGCGAATGATTCGGGTCATTGCCTCCATGCCATCCATCTGGGGCATCACGATATCGAGAATCACCAGATCAGGCCGCTCCTGTTCAACCTTCGCGAGAGCTTCCTTCCCGTTTTTTGCCGCAACAACTCGATACCCTTCTTCAGCTAAGGTTTCTTGGCAGAGGAACCGCTGGCTCTCGTCATCGTCTACGATCAGGATGGTTTTTTTCTTTGCCATCGTCTATTCACAGGGCCCTTGGCAGAACATCACACCAGAAGGACCTATGTGCTGGTAGGCTAACACCCCACACGATGAATGTCAAGGCGACGAAGACGCCAAACCTATAGGGTATCGAGAAAATTCTCAGAGTAATGTCGGAGGTGAGGGGAATACCTCGAGCGGGACACCTCAGGCTACGGCGATTGTAAATCTGAGAAAGATTAAGAAAGTTTAATTTTTCTTTAATCGGCTTTTAATGCTGTTTCGGCTATATTTAATACTGTAACACAACATTTACCTCTTTTCTAATGGGCAGAACCAATGGGTTCTGCCTTTTTTTTCAGATCCAGAGGCCAGCATCCCCATCGACTCCGTAGGCCCCCAAAATGATTGTTTTCCTCTGAAAGGCGGGGAGTTTCCTGAGTTTTCAAAGCAAGAGACTTCTAGCCTTCTGATGTTTTACGACAATTTTGAATTCTTAGATGGGACCCTCATATCCCTTCGCTCTCTTGCTCTCGCGTTGACCCTCGCGGGGCTCGCAGGCTAATCAAAAGCAGGATAAGGGGCAAAGGACAAAGAACAGAAGACCAAGAAGTGCAAATCGATTATCCTTTAACCTTGTGTTCGAACCGTTGGTGCACTCATGGGCTGCAAAGACAGCCTGAGAACGCCAGGGCTTATTAGCATAACGCTTCCGCACACGACCCTCAGGGACATGAGGGTCCACAAACCTGAGGAAACTCCTCTGAAAGGCCCCTTGCCTTATGGCACCGTAAGGAGTCAAGAGGGAAAAGCCCACCCGATTCTCCTTGCTCTTGGTCGATGATACGCCCGTCGTGCTGTCTTCTCTGCAAAGGATCTTTTCCGAGGAAGACTATCAGATCCAAGCTGCTCTCAATGGGGAGAATGCCCTCGCTGTTTTGTCAAAAGAGAGAATCGATGCTGCGCTCATCGATCCAAAAAATGCCTGGCACGGACGGCCTTTGAGGACCCTAGACTTTAATCAATTTCATTATTTTTGCATCAAAGTAGTCGATTTTTTCTTGACTTGACACTTGATGCGGATTACTGTCTCGTGTCTGACCTTTCGGTTTGAACCGATGGCCTTCGGGTGGCTCGATTCGAGCCCAAGGAGGGTATTCTGTCATGGAAAAGGGGCCTGGTGAGAATCTCCAGTGAGCGAGCCCCTGCTGTTCCATGATTTTCATTGCTTTCCCGGGGGAAAAAGGGGGGTGAAGAGGAGCAATCTCAGTCGGTTCTTGCAATCGAACGTTTTCATGATCCTTTTTAAACTTGCACCGAGAAGGGTCTCTTTCCATCTCATTTCCTTTTCTACCGTATTGTACTTCTTAGCAAACAGGAGAATCAGAGAGAGCATAAGAGAAAACGTCGAAGAGGTCTTTGCGAAAACCCGAAGCAAACAGGAAGTTGACCTCATTTTTCATGCCGCCCTTCGTGGGATTTTTCATCACTACTTTGAGAAACTCTTTCTTGCCTGTTGTAGGAACGGCGAATGGAAAGAGTATTTTCTGGAGAGGATTCGGATTTCGGGCAAAAGACTGTTGGACCATCGCCTTTCCGAGAGGAGGGGTTTGATCCTCGTCAGCCCACATTTCGGGGCTCTCGAGTTTTTGCCCGGCTTCTTAACTCTCCTCGGATACCGAGTTGCCATTGTCGCGAGATTCAAAAC
>JABAOF010003002.1_pt3 | contig 11007 bp, 8 predicted proteins | sample 7062171 | NCBI WGS metagenome assembly JABAOF01 (sample SAMN14538628, study PRJNA623070) | marine sediment metagenome | biome: marine biome [ENVO:00000428]; feature: marine pelagic biome [ENVO:01000023]; material: deep marine sediment [ENVO:00002113] | place: India: Gulf of Khambhat ... | reverse complement strand
GCTTCCCGGTCCTTGACGAGGTAGGGTTTGAGGATACAATACGAGAGAGGTTTGGAGACAAGTACCTGCCGGAAATCGCTGACAGGCTCAACCCAAAATATAAGGGGTTCATGGTGAAGGAGTGCGAGGACTTCATGGTTGTGGTGGAGTCTGTAGGAGTGTGCAAATACGGGACACAAATTCCGCCAGTTTTCTACTACGAAGATATTGCCAAGGCCCTGCAAGCAACAACCGGAATGAACATCTCCGTGAAAGAACTGAGACTCGTCGGAGAGCGCATCGTGAACCTGAACAGAGCCTTTAACGCCCGCGAAGGAATAAGCCGCAAAGACGATACCCTTCCGGATCGTTTAACGAACGAGCCAGCGCCCAAGGGACCAGCGAAGGGACACGTTGTGGAATTAAGCGAAATGCTTGAAGAATACTATGAACTCCGAGGATGGAGCAAGAAAAATGGATTGCCAGCAAAGCGAAAATTGATGGAACTCAGCTTGATGGATGTTGCGAATGATCTAGAGAAACGAGGTTTAATGAATCTTTGAAGGAAGAGGTAAACAAAGTGAATCTATCCGAATTCGTAGCTCGAAGCTTAATGCATGCATGCAATCATTGAAAATTCGACCGGGGGAACACGAGTGAAAAAGAGGATACAGCCTCATATTGCGCGCGCATCTATCGGTTTCAGGATCTTCAGTTCTTTAGGAGCTTACCCATGCCTTTGAGTTCACTAGCCTCTTGACGTAAGCCTAGTTTTTTCAAGGTTTCAAGTTTCGGGATGCCCGTTTCTAGATCCCAACCGCGAAGCGTATAGTATTCATCTAACATAACCTCAAGGTTAACCACTTGACCTTTCCCGGGCCCTTCGGGCATCGGTTCCTCAAGGAAGCGCTTTGGAAGCATATCGTCTTTCCGGGTTATTCCTTCACGAGCATTGAAACAGCGTTCTAGGTTAACTAATCGATTTCCGATTACAAGGAGTTCATCAATTTTACCGAAGGAGGGCTCACCCGTGGCAACGGGCAGTATCTTTGCGAAGTCCTCGATCCAAAGGATTGGTGGCCAACTCACACAATACCAGCATTGAATGATGCAGTCGCGCACTGCGTATACGTCCTCTGTGGTTTTAACCACTAGGGCTTTCCATTTTTCTGTGTAGGGGTTACAAACGTCGGGTAATTTGTCTGCACCCCACCTCTGTTCGGCGACTTCCTCGTAACCTAGCTGGTCAACGGTTACCAGTGAACGCAGATGGTCTGCTCCTCTGCTACCTGTTGCATGGGATAATCCGATGGAACGATGAGTTCTGCCATCTTGCCCTGAGACCTCCAACTTTTTTACGTGGAGCGCGTATTTATCTGCGCCTTTTCCAATCTTCTTGGCTGTCTGATAGCTTCCCTCAGCGAGCAGGTTTCCGATTCCTTCCCGCTTTGCAATCTTATGTATCAGGGCGATGATAGCATCGGTGTTTCCCCAAGAAAGATCAATGCCGTCCACATCACTTTTGCTGATGACCCTTTTTTCATAACACTCCATGAGGAAGGCTATGGTGCAGCCGGTGGATATCGTGTCCAGTCCATACTTGTCGCACAGCAGGTTGGCATACAAAATGGATGGGAAATCTGCGTTGTAGCAATTCGTCCCAAACGCCATTATGGTCTCGTATTCCGGTCCTTCGCACAATGTTCCGGCGTAAGGTCCCTTTTTTACGGTGTTCACCTTCTTGCACATGGTTCGGCAAGCAAGGCAAGACCGTGTCCTGACCCAATAGTTCTTTCGGATGGTTTCTGCGCTTAAAGCCTCAGCGTGCGGAAAGATTCCCGTCCGATGATTTTTGGTAGGCAATTCACCAATCGTTTGCTTGTACTCCACCAGAAGCGGTGTTCCGTAAAGCGACATCTCCTTCGCTTGAGGATGATTCAAGAGACGCCAGTGAGCCTCCTCTGAAAGCTCCATAAATTTGTCAAAATCCGCTACTTCTACGGGCGTGGTTCCTCGAACCGCGATGGCCTTCAACTTTTTGGATCCCATAACTGCACCTAGGCCGGTTCTGCCCGCGGCACGAGAAAGATTCGTCATTATGCTAGCGTATCGCACCAGATTCTCTCCTGCCGGTCCGATACAGGCGATCTGGGTCTCCTTATCGAGGTCTTCATGAAGGATTCGGGTTGTTTCATGCGTGTCCTTTCCCCAAACGGCAGAGGCATCCCGGATTTCAACTTCCTCATTCTGTATTTTCAAATAAACAGGTTTTTCTGCACGACCTTCGATGAGAACCGCGTCATATCCCGCATACTTCAACTCCGGGCCCAGGTGTCCCCCTGTATGCGACTCTCCCCATATGCCCGTTAAAGGCGACTTTGCGGCGAACATATACCGTCCCGTAGAGGGCCAAAATGTCCCTGTTAGGGGGCCTGTGCCCACAAAAAGCTTGTTCTCCGGGCTAAATGGATCAATCCGTGGCATAATTTCATCGTAAAGCATTCTAGCGGCGAAGCCGCTGCCGCCAATGTAACCACGAGCCAGCTTCTTCGTTAGCGGCCGTTTCTCTACGGTGTTTTTCGTTAAGTTTACCCGGAGAAACTGGCCCGCATACCCCTTATACGGGAATCTCATCATCCGCCACCAACCGGTGGAAAAATCGCGATTACGTCGCCATCTTTGACCTCTGTATCCATGTCTTCACGAAGGCTTAGTCGAATACCGTTAACGAGTATGCTGTAGAAGGGCTTTATTCGACCAGTTTCTTTATCCAAAAGTGTGTCCCGGAATTTGGAACCGTACTTTTCGACGACTTTCTCAACGATCTCGGCTACGGTGTCGCCTCTAACCTCTGTTTGTTTCTCGCCTGTCAACTCCCTTAGGGTGGTAAAAAGTTTGACTACAACCTTCGCCAATTCAGCCTCTCTCCGTGATAATCACCTGCTCTAACAAGTTAGCCATCTTCTCCGCTCCTTTCCACCTCTTAAACAAGATCATTCGATCCGCCCTGACGTATTTCAGCGCCTCTGTAGGGCAATACTTCGCACACTGCGGATCACCGCCACACAAGTCACACTTAATCATCCTTTCTTTGTCTGGGTCTATGGAGATCCCTCCGAAGGGGCACTTGTCAATGCATAGTCGGCAACCGATACAAACATCGTCGTTGATCAGGACCGCTCCAGTTTTTTTGTCGCGGTAGAATGCCTCAACAGGGCAAGCCTCCACACATGGAGGTTTGATGCATTGTTGGCAAACCATGGGTACATCGAGCCCTTTCTCATCCCATTTAACGACGTGAATACGTGACTTTGCCGGGTTGAAGGATCGTTCGTGGTGAGCAGAACAAGCTAATTCACAAACTCGACAGCCGACGCATTGTTCAGAGCTCACAAATAGAACTTTCTGTAATCCGAGTTTCATCTTGTATCCTCCCTAAATGCCAATGCTCGTGTCGGACAGATGCTCACGCAAAGACCACAACCGTAGCATTTATCCTCGTCGATCACGACTTTAAGGGTTTTTCCTTCTCCAATGAGCTTAATCGCATGATAGTTGCATACTTGCTCACAAATTTTGCAGCCTTTACAGAGTTCTTCGTCAACAAATGGTGGGATCGCTTTAGTTCTTAGGGGTTTTTCAGGTAAATACGGGAGCGCCATTCCCCTAATATCCTCAATAGAGTCATATCCGTGATCTTTCAGAAAGCTCCTAATTTCATCTGCGATCCTTCTATAAATGGTTGGGCCCTCCAAGATGGCCCCACTACAAACCTGTATTGCCGAAGCTCCCGCCATTATGTGTTCGATGGCGTCAGCCCCGTCCATAATGCCTCCCACCCCGATCACAGGGATTTTCACGGTTCTCGCGATGTCCGCGACGCACCTTATGGCAAGCGGCTTTATAGCTGGTCCTGAGAGCCATCCGAAACCATCTTTACCACCGAGTAGGGGTCTCCCTGTTTCAATGTCTATATGGAGACATGGCCCCAGCGTGTTGATTGCAACGATGCCGTCTGCACCTGCCGCCTCCACCGCTTTTGCAAACATGGCGATATCCACCGCGTGGGGGCTGAGCTTAGCAAAGATTGGTATCTCAACCACTTCTCTCAGCGTCCTTGTGACTTCTATGATGGGTTTAGGATCCGCTCCCAGATAATGGGTTGAAAATTCTATAGCGTCTACCCCCGCTTGTTGCACTAAAGGACCGAGCTTCATCACCTCGTCCGTTGTATAACCGATGCTGGCAATCAATGGGAGCCCCGTCATCTTGGCGCCGCCGTACTCTTTCTCCAACCATTGTTCGTAGGGGAGATCCGACCAAAGTTCGGCGTTCATTAGTCCCCGAGGAACCTTCAATGTGCTTTTAGTCAAACGTACAAGCCTATCTTGAAGCGTGAACAAACCGTGAAAATGGAGTTCGCCTCGGTCAACGACGATCATGCATGGTCGAGGTACTTCCGCTGGGTTAACGCTGATCGTCTTAGCTACTAGTGCCCCAGCTCCTCCCTTAGCGACTTCTTGAAGCGCCTTGCCGTTTCTCCCTGGAGGTCCAGCCGCATTCATAACAGGGTTCCTGAACTCGATACCTGCGATTTTCACGGAAACGTTAACCATACATATCCCGCTATGGAAGCTTTTTCATCCTCTTTAACTGGTCGGCTACGTTTCCTAGTCCGAATTTTTCAAGGGTTCTGCGAGGTATCAACCCAGTAGCTTTGTCCCATCCACGTAGTTCGTAATATTCGAGGAGCATGGGCTCTAGGTGGCAGACGTGCCCTTTTGCGGGTCCATTCGGCATAGGCTCTTTGGTGAACCGTGGATGCAGAGCATCGTCTTTCCTTGTCATCCCCTCTCTGATGTTAAACGCTCTTCTTAGGTTGCATATTCTTTCAGCCGTTAACCTCAGATACTTGAGGTCACCGTATTCCTTCATTCCAGTCAAGGGCGGGATCAGTCTCGCAAAATCGTCAAAATAATACACTGGTGGCCACATGGTCCCGTACTTACATATTAACAGGGAATCAACAATCGCATACAAGTCCTCTACGTCCTTCACAACCTCCGCCTTGTTCGTTGGAGAGAGAAGATTCTGAATCTCTGCAGCCTTGTCCTCTCCGAATCTCTTCCCGATAGTCTCACCGAATCCCATTTCCTCGAGGCTGTTCAGAGCCCTCAAATGATCAGCCCCTCGGCATCCAATAGCGTGGGTCAGCCCGACCGACTTTTGGGCTCGGGAATCTTGCCCCGAAACTTCCATTCCTTTCCCGTGTATCGCGTACTGCTCCGCCCCCTTGCCGATGGCCTTAGCGGCTCTCTTAACTCCCTCAGCTAAAACGTTGCCGAGTCCTTCTCGCTTCGCGATTTTGTGTATCAACGTAATTATGGCTTCCGCGTTGCCCCATGTTAAATCCACCCCGTCGGCGTCCTCCTTGCTCAATATTTTGTTTTCGTAGCATTCCATCGCAAAGGAAATGGTCTTTCCGCAGGAAATGGTGTCGATTCCGTATGAGTTGCAGAGTTGATTGGCGTAAATGATCGCTTCAATGTCGTCATTCAAACAATTGGATCCGAAGGCCATAATCGTCTCAAATTCTGGACCGCCGGTTAACGTGTTTTTGTAAGGTCCCCTTTTGACATGTGAGACAAACTTGCATTGAATCCCGCAGGAAAAGCATGATTCCCTGGCAATTCGATAATTCTTCAGCAGGATGTTTGGACCTATTTTCTCTGCTGCTTCGAATACCCCTGTCCAATGATTCTTTGTGGGAAGCCGTCCAATCGCGTTGATCATGGTCACCAGATTAGGGGTTCCATACATGCCTAGTGAGGATTCACACACCTCTCTCCATTCGCCTGTTGTGATTTTGCTTAACGCGGAATTCGCCACTTCTATGTATTTTTCTGGGTCCGCAACCTCAACGCTTCCTGTTCCACGCACGGCCACTGCCTTTAGGTTTTTTGCGCCCATCACCGCACCTAACCCGGCTCTGCCAGCCGCTCGATAAAAGTCTACCATTATGCAACCGTATCGCACTATGTTTTCTCCGGCTGGTCCAATGCAGGCGACCTCAATCGTGTCGTCGCCCAGTTCCTCACGGATGCTTTTTATTGTTTCTCTGGTGTCCTTACCCCACAAATGGCGTGCCTCTCGCAACTCAACATACTCGTCGTCGATGTAAAGGTAGATCGGTTTCTCCGATTTTCCTTGAAAGATTATGAAGTCATATCCCGCGTACTTTAGTTCGGGACCCCAATGGCCCCCCGAATGGGATTCTCCCCACATCCCTGTCAACGGCGATTTTGCGGCGATCACGAATCTTCCGGCAGATGGGAAGAAGGCGCCGGTGAGGGGTCCTGTGGCGAAAATTAAACGATTTTCGGGCTCTAAAGAGCCTATTCTTGGACCGACTTCGTCCCAGAGGATTTTAGCACAAAAACCCGTTCCACCTAAGTAGTCTCGGGCGAGGCTCTCTGGCAAATGACTCTTTTGAATTCGACCTGTGGACAAACTAACCCGCAGATAAGTTCCTTTATAGCCCTTATACCTAAACATCGAGGTCACTCTCATGCACCCAACGCTATAGTTATCATTTTTGAGATCTTCTCAGCGCTGGCCTTTTTCCTCATGATTCCAACCCTGTCAGCTTTCAAGTACTCCACTGCTTTTCTTGGGCAATATCTAACACACTGGGGTTCTCCGCCGCATAGATCGCATTTGATGGTCATCATCGTAGGATGGTCAATTGAGGGGCCGCCAAATGGGCAGGCATAGATGCACATTCTGCAACCAATGCATTTTTCCTCATCGATCAGCAAGGCTCCAGTTTTCTCATCTCGGTAGGTGGCTCCGGTTGGACAAGCTTCCTCGCACAGTGGAACCTCGCATTGTTGGCAGACCATCGGTATATTAATCCCTGTCTCCTCGTTTCGCAAAACAGCGATTCGCGCCCGCTTTGGGTTAAACTCCTTCGTATGATAAAAGGAGCAAGCCAGCTCACAGATTCGACAACCAGTGCACCTCTCTGGATCTATCACCAAAAACTTCCTAACCACCGATTCACCGTCCATAAACATCTTGATTATGCTTTCAACCATCGCTTCTTCACAAAAATATATTAGAGATGCTAATAACCTTTTGTTCGCAAAACCTTTACGTAAATATGCTATTTTTGAAAGGGTCTTGGAGGTGAAATCTTGGTCGACTTCCTCATTCAACACGGAATCGTTGTGACGATGAATCCTCAGCGACGCATAATCGAGGATGGAGCCGTCGCCATTGAAGGCGACAAAATTGTAGCTGTCGGCAAAACTAAGAAAGTGAAAAAGGAATATTCCTCCGCAGGGAGGGTTTTCGATGCGTCTCGAATGATAATCATGCCGGGGCTGATAGATTGTCATGTCCATCTTGCTCAAGCGTTGATTCGAGGGTGCGCCGACGATGTTTCATTGGTTGAGTGGCTTAGGGAAAGGGTGTGGCCCCTTCAGGGGCATTATTCTAAAGAAGACGGCAAAATAAGCGCTCTTCTCTGCATGCTCGAAATGATCAAGTCGGGCACGGTCTGCTTCGTCGAATCGATGCTTCATACACGATACGGGTTTGACGGTATTGCGGAAGCGGTTAGGCAATCCGGGATGAGGGCGGTCTTGTCTAAAACGGTCATGGATACCGCGGGGTATGGAACACAGGAAGCTATAATGCATGAGGGAATGATCGAAACCAGAGAACAGTCTCTCAATGAGGCTGTTCGAATGATCCGAAAATGGAATGGAGAAGCCGATGGGCGAATTCATGTATGGTTTGGTCCTAGAACACCTGGGGCATGCTCGCCTGAGCTATACCGAGAAGTTAGTCAACTCGCTGAAGAATACCACACCGGCATCACGATGCACCTAGCTGAGGTTAAGGAGGATGTCGAGTACACTATGAAAGAATTCAACTTGTTCCCTGTGGAGTTTGCGAAAAGCGTTGGTCTCCTAGGTCCAAACGTTATTCTGGCGCACGCGGTTTGGTTAACATCTAAAGAAATCAGTATGCTGGCAAAATCGAATACAAAGGTTTGCCATTGTCCCGCATCCAACATGAAGCTTGCGTCGGGGATCGCCAAGGTTCACGAGATGTTACAAGCCGGTGTAACGGTTTCACTTGGATGCGATGGAGGCCCCAGTAACAACTGTTACGATATGATTCGTGAAATGAAGCTTGCCGCACTACTTCATAAGGTTCATTCCTTGGATCCGCTGGTTATGCCCGCAGAATCAGTTATTGAAATGGCCACGACCAATGGGGTTGAATCAATTGGTCTAAGCAATGAAATAGGAGCCATTATGCCTGGGAGAAAGGCCGACATCATACTGATAGATCTCAAGAAGCCACACCTAACGCCGCTGCATAATCCGATCTCTCACTTGGTGTACGCGGCAAATGGCAGCGATGTTGACACGGTTATCGTAAACGGCAAAATCATCATGGAGAATCGAGAAGTAAAAACCATAGATGAAAAATGGGTAATGAAAGAAGCGGAGAAACGAGGCTTAGCTATCACGCAGAAGGCAGGTATAACAATAAAATCTAGATGGCCTCTTATCTGATGAGGTCTTGTGAAACGTGTGTTGTAGGTGGACTAGTTGTCCTTCGTCACAAAGTTAAAATGCGCCCGCTGCGGAGCGGAGCATCCCCCCGAAACAAAAATTTGTATGTGCCCCAGCAAGGACGATGGGCGCCTCGACATTTATTATGACTACACAACGCTGGCAGAGAAGGTGACCAAGAAAACACTAGCTGAACGTCTTCCCGGCGTATGGAAATACTGGGAACTCCTCCCGATCCAAGATAAAAGAAACATCGTAACGTTAGGTGAGGGCGGAACTCCACTCATCAAGGCAGATAACCTCGCCAAAAAAATTGGGTTGAAAAACCTTTTCTTGAAAGACGAAACGAGGAACCCTACGGGTTCGTTTAAGGATCGCTCAATGACGGTTGGCGCGTCAAAAGCCCTAGAATTTGATGCTAGGGTAGTGGCGATCGCCTCGAGCGGAAATGCCGCGGCGTCTCTCGCCGCCTACTCTGCAAAGGCGGGATTGAAATGTTACGCTTTTGTTTTGGAGTCTGCGTCTATCGCCAAGATTGCTCAGATTCACCTCTATGGAGCGGAGGTTGTGAGGGTTAAGGAGGTGGAGAAAGGCGTGGACCCCACGGTTCAAATGCTGCGAATGGTGGTTGAGAGATACGGATGGTATCCTTGCCCTAGCTTTGGGCCCTTCAATCCCTATCAGGTCGAAGGCCCTAAGACTCTATCCTTCGAGATGGTTGAACAATTAGAATGGAATACACCAGACTGGGTAGTGATCCCCGTGGGTTCGGCTTGCCTCTTCACCGGGGTATGGAAGGGGTTTAGAGACTACTACAACCTCGACCTCATTAACACTATTCCGAAACTTGCTGCTGTACAGGCGACCGGCTGCGCTCCTTTAGTGAGAGCCTTTAAACAAGGAAAGGATCCCTTCGAAATTGAACCGTGGGAACATCCAGACACCGTGGCTGGAGGATTGGCCGATGTCTACCCATGGGACGGAGACGCCGCTTTGAGCGCCCTCAAGGAGACCGGAGGATCCGCTGAGGCGGTTTCTGACCAAGCTATACTCGAGGCTCAGAGGCTCCTCGCCTCCACTGAGGGAATCTTTGCTGAGCCTTCTGGGGTGGCCTCACTCGCTGGCTTAATCGGGCTTGTTGATGAGGGTGTTGTGGATGCTGATGAGATGGTAGTGGTGTTGATCACTGGAAGCGGATTGAAGGATCCTCAGGTGGTCGTGAGAAGATTTGAAGAGGTTCCTATAATCAGTCCTAGCATCGAAGAACTTGAAAATGCGTGAAAGTGCACCACCTCAAAACTTTTATTAAATTTGATGGCAAATCTTACATAATTTAGGATGACTGAGTAATGAAAATAGCTCTTGTTCAAATGCGCTGTATCGAAAACAAAGAAGAGAACATCAAGAAAACCATCAATTATGTGAGGGAGGCTTCTACGCAAGGTGCGGAAATCATATGCCTCCAAGAGCTTTTCTCAACAATATACTTCCCCGCCGTTGAAGATCCTAGGTACTTTGCACTCGCAGAGCCTATTCCAGGTCCAACGATTAATAGGTTGTGCGATGTGGCAAAAAGGTTCAAGGTATCGATGATAGCATCGATTTTCGAAGAAGACACGGAAGTTGTGGGCATATTTTACAACGCAGCCGTGGTCATAGGACCGGACGGAAACATCTTAGGCAAGTATCGGAAAACGCATATACCGCAACTACCCGGCTACAAGGAGAAGTTCTACTTTAAGCCAGGCAATCTACCCTACTCTGTATTTGACACGGGTAGTTGTAAGCTCGGCGTGGTAATATGCTATGACAGACATTTCCCTGAGCCTATTAGGATCGAAGCCATAAAGGGAGCTCAAATAGTATTTGTTCCCACCTGCACAGCCTTTTACCCAGAAACGTGGGAATTAGACCTCAGAGCTCACGCAGCGTTCAATACCATATTCGTAGCTGGCGTAAACAGGGTCGGCAAAGAATTTCCACACCAAGCCGCTAAGTATTTTGGGAAGAGTCTAATGGCCAACCCAAAGGGAAATATCGTTGCTCAAGCTGGAGAGGACGAGGAGTTATTAATGGTCGACATCAACCTAGGTGAGGTTAGAGAAAGAAGGAAGATAGCCCCTTTTCTGCGGGATAGACGCCCCGAATTATACGAAGACTTAGGGCGTCTTCTCTAGCGAATAATCACATGTTTATCTCCTTGAAAGGAGTCCTACAAAACCTGCAGACCGCGGTCTAACGTTTCACGCGTTTGCCCACTTTTAGCTCTGATACGGCTATTTTCGATGATTTTTTAAGTACATAGGCTTTACTCATATTTACTAAAGGAGGTAAAAATGTTGAGTCGGAAAGAAGATTTCATGAAAGAATATAATCAATACGTTATTACGAGCTATGGTGAGCCGTTTCCTATAGCCATCGCTGAAGCCAATGACGT
>JABAOF010000074.1_pt2 | contig 11007 bp, 9 predicted proteins | sample 7062171 | NCBI WGS metagenome assembly JABAOF01 (sample SAMN14538628, study PRJNA623070) | marine sediment metagenome | biome: marine biome [ENVO:00000428]; feature: marine pelagic biome [ENVO:01000023]; material: deep marine sediment [ENVO:00002113] | place: India: Gulf of Khambhat ... | reverse complement strand
AGAGGTTCCATGAAAAAGGTACGCCCGTAGAGCTTGAGTGAGAGATAGAGGTTCCTCTCCACCATAAGTCCCAGGACGAATCCGATGATGAAGGCAGGGCGCGAGTAGTCCAGCCTCTTCATGGCATACCCCAATAATCCAAATACAAGGGCCACAATCATATCTGACCAGGTGCTGTGGATAACAAATGAGCCAGTGAGAATAATCGTCAGCAACACCGGGACCAGTAGCGAACCGCGCAGAAAGGTCACCCTCGCCAGTGGGTTGGCCACCACTATCCCCAGGATTGTTCCGACAAAATTTCCAAGGACGACGGTCCAGATCATCAGAAAGACCAGGTCCAGTCGCTCCACCATGAGCCTCGGGCCTGGCTCCACCCCCATAATGATTAAAGCCGTAATGAGGATAGCCATGGAGGAGCTCCCGGGAATTCCAAAAGCCAGGGTAGAGGCCAGGGCCCCACCCTCCACGGCATCATTGGACGATTCAGGGGCGATAACACCCTCCACTATCCCTGTGCCGAACTTCTCCGGATTCTTGGAGGTCTGCTTGGCGTGGCCATAGGCCACAAAGGCTGCGGGCGCGCTGCCCAGCCCAGGAATCAATCCCATGCTCGTGCCGATGGCACTGCAACGAATCACCAACCACCAACGGCGCAAGGTATCCAGTACTCCCCCAAGAATTTGCCTCTGTACCGCACGGGGATGTTTGTCGGTGGCTTTACGGGCCAGGCTCCCCCCTTCAATCCACAGGTGGATCATTTCAGAAACCGCAAAGATACCCAGCAGGACCGGGACCATGGACAGTCCATCCCACAGCTCGAGGAGGCCAAAGGTGAAGCGCCTCTCCCCCGTTACGCTGCCCATTCCCACAAAGGAGAAGAGCAATCCTAGGGCTCCTGCAATAAGTCCCTTATTCGTGTTTCCGCTGGTACCCAGAACCGCGATGAACGTAAGAGCCAGCACCGCAAGCATAAAGAACTCAGGCGGGCCGAAGAGCAGGACGACCCGCCTCAAAATCGGAAGCAGGATGGTAAGTACGAACACCCCAAAGAAGGCCCCCAGGAAGCAAGCAGTCATGGCTGCCCCGACTGCTCTGCCTGCCTCGCCTTTTTCCGTCATTGCCGGGCCGTCCAACAGGGTAGCGGCATTCTGGCCTGTTCCCGGGGTGGCAAACAGGATTGCCGTCACCCCGCCTCCCTGGGCTACAGCGGCATGAGCGGCCAGGATGAAGGTTATTCCTACTGCTGCGTCCATCCGGAAGACAAAGGGAATCATCATGGCCATGGCGAAATGCCCGCTGAGCCCGGGAATGATGCCGATGATCAAACCGACGATAGCCCCCACAATCAGGTATGGGAGCACTTCCGGGCTAACAGCCGTAACAAATCCCTGCAGCAGACCATCAACGACATACATTTAGATGGATCCTTTGATGGCTTGAATGAAGATCTCCTTTATATCCTTTTCCGGGATTTCCAGCACACCCGTGACCAGTTTCAACATCTCTTCGCCTGATAGGTAATTCAAGGGCCTTCTTGCCTTTTTCGCCTTGTTGATAAAGCCCGGGTCATGCATGGCCTTATAGAATGCCTCTCGCAGAAACTCCAGCCGCTCCTTGGGAATCCCAGGCGGACCCGCTACAGGTCTTGCCGTCTCATGCATGCCCGCCAATGTTGAAAGAATACGCTTGCCCTTCTCCGAGGGGGCAACCTCAAAAAAGGTTGGAATGTCACGCAATCGGGAGTCTCTCTTACCCTTATCCCCACTTTGCAGAATGACGAATTGTTCACCTGCCTTAATCATTTTGAGGCGACTGCTGTATGAACCCCATTGACCCTCTATTTCGCCACGAAGCATTCCCAGGTCGACTTTGCTGGAACTGTCGTAGCCGTGGATCACATCTGTAGGTAGATTCAGCACCTTCTTCGTAATGACGGCGTCGACGTAAGTACTTCCTCCCAATCCAGTGGCCCCGATCTTGACCGTTCTCTTGGCATCCATCAGTTTTTGCACGCTCGTGATATCGGAGTCCTTGCGCATGACCAATACTCTGAGGTTGACGGCCATTCGACCAATCCAGCTAAATTTGGTGAGATCGTAACGGACTCCCTTCACCCCGGTTAACTGGCTGGTGATTGAACCCACACAGTTTTGAATGCCGATTGTCAGTCCGTTTGGAGGCGCGTTGTAAGTCTCGTTTACCCCCAGCATGCCTCCGGCCCCTGGCATGTTTCTCACAATGACACGCGCCCCGGTATACTTCTCCAGGTAGGGAGCCAATATGCGGGAATACACATCATATCCGCCACCAGGTGTGTAGGGCACAATAAAGGTGAGGTACTTGCCTTTGTAGAAGGCAGCAGGTGTCTTGGATTGTGCCTCTGGCATTCTCACACCCAGGGTAAGTCCCATCGCAAAAAAGAATACCAGTACCCCGCAGGCTATTCTCCTGAAACGTCCTACAAATAGTAACTCTTTCATGCCGATACCCTCCTTTTCTCTTTGAGTTAAAGGAATGACCAGCTTCTTTGGGAAGCCAGGGGAAAAGTATATGCTAACCAATCCGTTCTGTCAACCAAGGCGGGATCCCATAATTACATCATTCCCGCCCCCTGTTTTTGCCTGTCAATCATCGCCAACATGTCACATACAATGCTCTAACAATTCTAAAAGGAGAATATTTCAACGACCCTCCAGTACCCGGAGGTTACTTTTTCCCCTCAAATTCAGGTGCATTCTCCAGTTGTTCGAGATCGTCCAACCCCATGTATTTCATTATGCGGCTCTCGGCTGCAATAAAGCGTACTGGATTATTGGGATCCGGATTGAAATGTTGGTGAATCGTATTGGGCGGAATGTACACGGAGTCTCCCTGTTCCCATTCCCATTTCGATGGCGTTTCCTGAGCCTCCCAGTAGTATTCCTCACCGAGTTCCATATCAACATCCCAGTGTAAGGAATACCCCTTGCCTTCCAGAATAAACATATATTCTTCCGCCATATGGCGGTGTTTTCCGGAACGACTCCCACCAGGGATACTTTGCATGTAGATATCAAGGGTCTTAATCCGCGTGTCCAGTTTCTCGTTGAGTAAATGCTTGATCGTTCCTTGCTGGCAGACTTCCCACGGCATCTCATCAGATGAGATGATATCCTTCATTTCCCTTTCCTTCTTTTTCCTTTCCTCAACCTCCTTCAGCCTCTCCTGGTAATACGGTGCTTCCGCCTTCTTAATCAATGCCTTCTCTTTTTCCCCATAACTCATTTCTTACCCCCTTTACTCGTGAGTGATCAGGAATCACACAATACTGGGTTTGAAATCCTCATACCCGGGTACCGGTGTATTGGGTTGCTCTTCCAGCGTGTCCTGAAAAAGCATGTTCATAAACAAGTACAACGGCTTGGATTTAATGATGAGGGCACGCGCGAAATAGCGATCGTCCGGGTTGAAGTGTTGGTGCACGCACGCATTGGGCACGATGCAGACATCCCCGGCCTTCCAGTCATGTCTTTTCCCGTCATGAATATCGTATCCCTTTCCGTCCAAAATATAGAAAGGAGCCTCATTCATGTGGCCATGTTTCTGGGATTTTCCCCCCGGGACGAGCACCACCATGTGAGCAAATATCGCCTGGGCCGTATTGTGCCGAGGGGCCAAAATAGTACAGTTAAAATACTGGGGACCATGGGTAAATTTCAAATCCTTTCCCTTGATTACCCTGGGAATGGTCCGCAGTTTCTTCAGCTCCTTGGCCAGGTTGTAGGTAAATGCGGTTATTTCCCTGACGTACAGCCGAGGTTTTTTGTAAACCTTTTGTCCCGCTGCCCACTCTTCGTACTTATCCTCGATACCTTGTTTTCCCATTTCCTCATCCTCCTCTCAAAATTCTCGGTATATCTCAAAGGCTTGCCCTCGCGCCGTTGTTTCCCATCCGTTCTCGGAGAAGCTCGGCTAAACCTTCACGCGTAATTTGGCCTGAATTTCGCCATTGATGAAGTAATCCCCCCGGACCGCCCGCTCTGCCTCTTTCTCCAGCTCTTCATCCCATTGTCCTAAGGAGTATCCATACCACGGAGCCTGGGGAGTGAGTTTCGGTAAGCCCAACTCTTCCCAAATTCGTCTGGCGTTTTCCATATATTCCTTTTTGGGCAGGGAGATGGGCGGATAGGGTTCCTTCAAGATAGCGTTGATCAGCAAAGCTGATTCATTCGCCGGATCGTGGAGCGACGCAATATCCGTGCTATCGCTGGCCCCAGAAAACGGGGGTGCGTGCCCTTTTTCAAAACCTTTGGCGATCTGAACATCCAGGTGCGGTCGCATACGGTAACACATGGCCCACACAACCGCATCCAGGTTCTCGGGATCAATATCCATATCAACCGCCACAACTATCTTTCCTACACCTTGATGAAAAGCGGTCGCCGAAAAGAGGGCCCGCCACACCTCGGATTCACTCGGTTTGTTCATCTGGATAATGAGGAACTTCCGGAGGTTCGTAAGCGGTTCGTGGAGGGCTACCCGATTAACCGTCTTAATGCTACAGGCATTCTTCAGGTGATTGAGGAACATCGTTTCATACCCCACTTTCTTCACCACGGAACTCTCGCTCGGCGTTACCTGACTGATCCAGGACACGAAAATGGGTTTTTTTCTATGGGTTATGCAGGTCACCTCCATATAAGGATTGATCTGACGAGGATGCATGTAGCCATGGGATTCCCCAAAGGGGCCTTCCGGTTCGAGGAACTCGGTTGAAATCTTCCCTTCAATCACGATTTCGGCGTCAGCGGGGACTTCAATGTCTACGGTCTTGCATTTCACCACGGGTATCGGCTCGCCAATAAGACCGCCTGCAACCGCAATCTCGTCAACACCACGGGGCACCTTTTGCACGGAAGCATAGGAAACGACGGGAGGTGCGCCAATGACCAGTGCAGCCTCTAACGGCACGCCTCTTGCCTTACACTTCTCCCAGTGGACTTGGATATCCTGCCCCAGGCCGGAGGGGAAAAGGCCCACTTTACGGCGCCCCTTCATCTGTCCGCGGTAGTTGCCAACATTGCGGATACCCGTTTCACGATCCTTTGTGATCCAATGGGAACAGGTCGAATAGGGGGCGTTGTCAAAGCCCGGGGTTGAAATTGGGATTGGGAATCTGTCTGTCCCATTCCCTTCTTTATCTAATTCGTCACCGACTATAACTACTTCCTGGGCTGGAGCTTTATCTACCGAAATGGAGGAAACAGGTGCAGTCAGGGCTTTTTCCCAAACCTCGCCCACCTCTTCTCTGCTGCAGCCGATACCCAGGCAGTAGATTTGTGGGTTAGCGGCTAACGCTCCAACCACGACCGGAATGTCATATTTCCGACCTTTGGCGTCGGTCACGTTTTCGAACAGAAAGGCCTTCCTATTCTCCTCCGCTATCCCCCCTCGGTATTGCCACCTGACCAAGGGATGAAGCTCTGTGTCCTTGTTGATTTCCCGGGTGACCCTTATGAGTAGCCCTTTCTGTTCTAAGAGCTCGAGATGTTCATGAAGATCTTTGTACTTCTTCTCACCCATTTTCTTCCTCCTATTCTTGATGATCTCGTAAAAAATCAAAATTCGATGGCAAAGTAAAAAGCTCCACATTCAAGGGACACAAATCCTGAGGAATGAGGAGTACTTACAGTACGCTGCAATGACGAAGGATGCAGCGCAACACAGAAATTGGACTTTTTACGAAGCCATCATTCTTTATTCACATGAAAGAGGTGTGGGAATGTCCACGTGGTGTTCCAACTTCACTCAAAAACATAGTGAGTCGTTTTCTATCCCGTCGTTCCCTCGCAACTAATGATCCCATGCGCATAAAAGGACTGTCAAGCCATTTTAACTTATGGATTTCATAAGAAATTTTTATGACCCCACGATTCATCTTCTGGACAACTAGGTTGTCCTTTATATTACCTGCAGCCGGCCTTATAGTGTTCCCACGCCCGGAGAATATGGGCAGACTCCAGGAGTTGGGTACCTCTCTCGTGAACCTCCTGTTCCGAGAAGTAGATAGGTTGTCCTATTTGGCGGCCTTTGAACTGGAGTAGAGCGGATTCCTCAAGGTAGATGGCGCGAATGGTTGCCTCGATGACATCCTTGCCCAAAACCGCAGTTCCGTTGCCCCGCAAGAGCGCTGCTGTGCGCCGGGCGCCGATAAACTCGGCAAGCCGCGTACCTATTTCCACATTCTCAATCAAGTGGGAATCTTCAAAAACGGGAACATTGCCCAAGAGAATGGCGCCGAAGTCGTGAACTGGCTTGATGTCTTCCCCCAATATGCTGAAGACAGAAGTCGTGAAGGAATGGGTACGGGCGATACCCCCCACATCGGGCCTCTGGCGATAAATAGAGGTATGGAGCCACGTTTCCAAGGGTTGTACGTTTTTCCCCTCAACTCGTTCGCCTTTGAGGTTAACCGTGACTAAGTCCTCGGGCCCCTGGATTAAATCCATACTGGCCTTTGGGGTAATTACGAAAAGCTCGCCCCCAGGGAGTCGACCACTTACATGCCCAAAGGCCTCACAAATTCCTCTTTTTATGAGGATGCGACTGGCAACAACCACGTTCTCTTTGATTTTTTCTGCTTCTGAAGGCATAGGACACCTCCTGAAGGACATGGGGTTTATTCGTTCACCAACGTCATCTTTAATCTCAGCTAAGCTCGAAGCTATTCGAACGGCCTCGATAATATAACTGTTCGAAAAAGACCACAAGCTCACATATCATTTATTCTAGAATCTTTGAGATCTTGCATAGATAGGCCTTGTAGGGANNCACCTTCTGATGAATAAGGGTCATAGCCCGACAGATCCAATTCAGGACAGGATTGCCACCAGCCGTGTTGAATACACACGACATCAGCGGCAATCCGATGCGTCAGTTTGGTTTTCAGTTTGACTTGTCCAAAGGGCGTCTTTACGTAAACCCACTCATCATTCTCGACGCCCAGTTCCCTTGCCTTTTCAGGATTGATCTCGACATAGGGATGGGGCACAGCACGCCGCAGGGATGGCAGGGCTCTGTGCTGCCCGTGACAGAAATGAAGAAGCTTTGAGCATGTCAAAATCAACGGATACTCCCGCCCCCATTCCGGTTTACTTATGGGACCGATAGCGGGCTCCTGGTAAGGTGGCAGCGGATCATAGCCATGTTCTTTGAAGACCTGTGAAAAGAGCTCAACCCGCTCCGAGGGCGTCTTGAAGCCTTTCAGCGTAGCTTTTCCCTGATCTGTTGTAGAATATTTTTCGTAAACCATGGGTAAATTAACGGACAAGCCCGCGGGATTCTTCTTCAGGTCCGCAAGTGAGAGGCCAAGGGGTTTCAGTTGATCGTTGAATGCTGCTTCAGGGTCCCCGTTGTAGAATTCAGCACCCAAGCCCAAACGCTCGGCGAGATCGAACATGATCTCCAAATCGGATCTTGTCTCAAAGAGGGGTAGAATCACGCGAGGTCGATATTGAACCCATCTGCGGGCTGCCAATAAGTTGGGGAACCCCTTCTTCAGATGGAACGATTCATAATACGTGGCTGCAGGAAGGACTATGTCGGCAAGTTCAGCCGTCGGGGTCATAAAGAGTTCGGTCTGAACACAGAATTCCAAATGTTTCAGGGCGTCGCGGGCCATGAGACTGTGGCTATTGGCCATGACGAGATTCCCCCCGAAGCCCACCAGCGCCTTAACAGGATAGGGCCTTTCGGTGAGGATGGATTCAAAAATCTCATAGGCCTGGATCGATGAATTGGGATTACCCGCTGGTCCCAAAGGGCGCTTGTTATAAGCGATTCGCAGCTGATGGATCTCCGGAGTAAGGAGTTTTGGATCACGGACCCTGGGTCCCGGAAACGACGGGAAGAAAACATTTCCGCCAGGCTTATCAAGGTTGCCGGTGAGCGCGTAAAGGATGCATAATAACCGGTTGGTCTGCATGGCGTTCGTATGCTGTTCGATCCCGTTATAGGAATAATAGCTTGCTGGTCTCACATGACCAAGCCATGCGGCTAACTGCTTGATTTTTGCGGCATGAATACCGGTAATGGATTCAACGGTTTCAGCGGTATACGGCGCTGCAAGACTACGCAGTAATTCAAGAACTGGCTTGGCCTCCACCACTTCGCCGTTTGCAAGCGTGACCCTGAACGATCCGAAGAGTGCCGGGTCACTCCTCGGACCCTCATACACCGAGGGCTTCAGCGGGCACCAGGCAACTTCCTTCCTGGTCTTGTCCCATACGAGATGTCCGAGCTCTTGAGGTTGCACGGCGGTATCCTGTATAGTAAGCAGGTCTCCTGTATCGCTCCGGACAAGGAAGGGAGCATTGGTCCATTCTTTAACAAACGTCTCATCATAGGTTTCTTCTTCGATCATGCGATGGATGAGCCCCAAGAGGAGGGCTCCATCCGTTCCGGGACGGATTTGGAGCCAAAGATCCGCCATCTTTGCCACTTGGGTATACCGTGGATCAATCACGGCCAATTTCGCTCCCCTGTCTTTGGCCCCATTGATGTCACGAACATTGCAGCGCACGCTCGTATGAGGGTTGTGTCCCCAGATAAGGAGCAGCGCCGTATTTTCATAATCGGCTTCGGGAACGTTCTCCCATCCATAGGTATATTTCGAACCAGTATCCCGATGCCATTGGCACACATGGCCGGTCGCGAGAGTATTTGGGGAACCGAAGGCGTAGGCGAGCCTGACCACCCATTCCGCATAGTCTCTGGACGGGGATCCGCCTGGACCTGGTCGGTTGAACACTACTGCATGGGCCCCATAGGCCTTTTTTATTTCCATTAGTTTTCGGGCGATGGTCTCCATCGCTTCGTCCCACGAAATCCGTGTCCAACCCGGATCGGCGTCCCCCTTCGGGCGAGTTCGCTTCAAGGGGTATCTTAACCTCTGACTGTTATAAACCAGCTCTGGCCCCGCCAGGCCTTTCGGGCACAGGGTTGTTGAATTGGGATGTTCCCTGTCACGGCTGATCTTGATAAGCTTTCCATCCTCAACGGTACAAATGATCGGGCACGCCGACTGACACTGGGCACAGTATGAGCGCACTTTCCCATTGAAGTTCTTTTCAGCCATGGTGGGATGCATGAGTGTCCCTTCCATCACAATAAAGATTTTCTTTCAACTCTTGATCGGTTTGTTGTGAACACAAAAACAAGCGAAAGTCAAGGTGAACACGGAAAACCCGACAACGACATACAGAGGGACCCTAAAGCCGAAGTGATCCAGGAGGCTTCCTACAATAATTGCTCCCAGGAAGTAGCCCGAATCCGCAAAAATCCGATTGATCCCCATCATTCTACCAAGGGAGTCCGAAGGGGCCATGTCTGAAATGAGGATATTCGGCATGCTATTTATAGCGGCACCTGCTCCGACAAATATGCACGTCATCAGCAGTGGATTCCATTCCCCGGGCAATAGGAGGACTATCATAGCAATCGTGGAAAAAGAGATTCCCGAGATCAGTACGGTTTTTCTCCCGTAGCGATCGGACAGAAAGCCAGAGATAAATATGCTGACCATAGCTACAGATCCCATCAGCGAAATATAAAAGCCCAGGGCTACGACATCAATATCAAATACGTCTTTTCCGTAAAAGGGGATCAAGGTATGCCGGAAGCTGCTCCGGTAGAAAAAGACGAAAAGGCTGATGGCAAAAATAGGTGCAAGTTCAAGAACCCCGGCTCCTCTGGTTTTCCGCGAAGAGGAATTTGTCTCCATCTCCCTGTGGTCTTCTCCTTTCCTGTAATCCGCCCTCTCATCACGAAAGGTTATTGCGATCGTAATCATAGACAGGACGATTAAGCCGGCAAGCAATAGAAATGAAAAGCGCCAATTATACGATCCAGCGAGAACTCCAGCCAACGCAGGGGTGATGATTCCTCCCGCGCTGTGTACCACATTGTTCATACTCATCATGGCTCCTTTAGCATTGGGGCTGGCTATCTCTGCGAGGACTACCAGAATGGTTACGGTGCAGATGATTGAACCTGTACCGATTAAGACCCTGGATATAATCAACTGGAAGATGGTGCGCGACGAGCTCAGAATGAGTAGCCCGCTTACGTTGAGGAAACCGCTCAAAAGCAAAATCTTTTTCCTGTCAAATCTATCAGCTAGGAACCCACTGGGAAATGCAAGGAGAATCCTGACTATACCGAGACATGCGACGAAAATGGAAATCTGCGAATAGGATGCACTGATTTCATCACGAATCATGGGGAGTAGCGGGACCACCGCAATAATAGGCATGATCATAGAGAAACTGAACAGATAGAGTGGGACTGCCTTCTTTTTCACAGGGTTTTTCCTTTCATGCCGAATTCCCTTATCCTTTTACCTTGACTTTTGCAAATCGTCAGATACTCCCATACCGCGGGTGATATTGGCGAAGCATAAGACATTCAACCGAGAGATCCTTGACCATTGCTTGGTCAGCGGAAGGTAGATGTCCGTATGACGACAGCAGGAGCAATCCAGTGAAGTTGGTCGTCATCCTGAAAAATGGTTCAATCTCTCCTGAAGGGTTTGGCCAAAATCTCGAGGACTCTAAAGTCGAAGAAATTGCTCGCGTGGGCAGGGAGGCACACAATGGCGTAATCCGCACCTCTCCCTTGGGCGGAAGTTCCTCCCACGGAAATGGTCTTTTCGATAGGAATCGCTCCTCCATCAGCGGCCATGACGGCGCATTCAATGGCTACTTTCATCCCTGTACCAAAGAGACTTCTCAAGCATTCCGCCAAGAGCTCAGAATGTGATACTCCTGAGAATTTCTGGCTAAAGCTCCTTTCCAGCCCAGACAATACATGAGTTTGTTTGATTACCGTGCAACCCATCATGTCCAGTTCTCTGAGGATATCTGCATTGAAATCCCACACACCCGGTTTGCTCCTTCCAGGATGAGAGGAAACAACCACCAAATTCGTATCTTTGCCCATTCTTTGGGCAAATTTGAGGCCAGTGGC
>JABAOF010021871.1_pt1 | contig 11017 bp, 12 predicted proteins | sample 7062171 | NCBI WGS metagenome assembly JABAOF01 (sample SAMN14538628, study PRJNA623070) | marine sediment metagenome | biome: marine biome [ENVO:00000428]; feature: marine pelagic biome [ENVO:01000023]; material: deep marine sediment [ENVO:00002113] | place: India: Gulf of Khambhat ... | reverse complement strand
AGGAAGGGAAAAAACAATTAAGACTTGATCCTTTGGCAGTCTTGGTGCGTTCATTCAGTTTATTTTAACCATTCCCTATGATTGAAATAGAAGTAAAAATCAAAGTTAAAGACACTCAATCTATCGCAAAAAAAATTCTGGATCAGGGCGCTGAACTACTAAAAGAGCGATTTCTTGAGGAAAACACACTTTATGATCTTCCCTCTCGTCTTCTCTATAAAAAAAGGCAGGCTCTAAGGCTCAGAACAATAGATAAAAAAATATTTTTAACCTTCAAAGGAGCTCCGCAAAAATCCAGAAAATTTAAAATAAGAGAAGAATATGAAACGGAAGTCAAAAACGAAAAACAATCAAAGAAAATCTTGAAATCCCTAGGCCTTAAGCCAGTTTTCAATTATAAGAAACATAGAACAGCCTTTAGAAAAAAGAGATTGAAGATATATCTGGATGAAACGTCTGTTGGAAACTTCATAGAGTTGGAAGGACAAAGAGAAGAAATCGTAAATTTCGCAAGGGCTCTGGGATTCACAAAAAAGGAATTCATAAAATTAGACTATATCCAGCTCATTGAAAAACAAGGAATTACGGAATAAAAAGCCTCGAAAATATCTTATTTTTTCTTTTTAGCTTTCTTCTTTTTCGCTTCTGATTTTTTTTCTTTCTCTTCCTTTTCTTTTTTAGGTTTCTCTTTTATTTTTTCCTCTTCAACTTCTTCTTTCACTCCTATTTCTTCTCCGATAAAGTCTTCATCTTCAGGCTTGTACTCTTCCTCTTTCTTCCGCTGAACGATTTCATAATCCACTAATCCTTGCTTCACTTCCTGCTGAGCAATACGAATCAAACTCTTTGATTTGGATTTTAGTTTTGGCTTTACCCCTCTTAATAACTGTTTGGCCCTCTTTGAGGCCAAAAGGACAAATTTGAACTTACTATCAATATCACCATAGGTCTTTAACAAGTCTGGCTCCTTCGCTCTCTACAAAAAACATAATTTGTAAGATAACAAAAAAGTTGTAGGAATTCAATAGATTTTCGAGTCAATGCTATGCTAAAATATTTTTTTCCAAAAAAAATGGATCCAAAAAAAGAAATACCCTCCTTATCCCTCCACCAAACCCCAAAAAAAACCATCTGGGCCATAGGAGGAGGAAAGGGGGGAACAGGAAAAAGTTTTATAGCCGCCAATTTAGCCGTTCATCTTGCCTCTCAAGAAAAAGATGTCGTCTTGATCGATGCTGATTTAGGAGGTCCCAACCTGCACACTTTCTTGGGGATGAATGATTCTAATCTAGATCTGGGGTATTTCTTCACCAATAAAGTTAAAAAGCTAAATGAGACTGTAACCTTAACCCCTTATCAGGGATTACGATTGATAAAAGGAACAGACAAAATCCCCTTCATGGCCAATCTGAACTATTACAAGAAACTTAAGTTCATAAGACACATAAAAGCTTTTGAGGCCAGAAGAGTGATCATCGACATCGGCACAGGAAGCAGCTACAACTCTATTGATTTCTTCATCCTCTCCAATCCTGGCATTCTGGTCATAAATCCTGAACCCACCTCTATCGAGAACACTTATTATTTCCTGAAATCCTGTATTTTGAGGATCCTGAAGTCATACGTCGAATACTACAAGATTCAGGACTTGATAAGAAGAATAGCAGACCATATTGAAGATCGATCTCATTCTATTTATAGCTTTTTTAACGCCATCATTTCACATGATAAGTCTTATGCACAGATCCTCTACAAAGCATTGAAAAGATTCACGCCCTGTCTCATCATCAACAAAGCCAAGGATGTCAGGGATTATCTTCTGGGCGAATCTATGGTCGAGGTCATCCAAAAATATCTCGTTGTGAATGTGAAGTACTTGGGTGCTGTTCCCTATGATGAGAAAGTCCATTTAAGTCTGAAGAGCCTGGATTCCTTTATGAGTGTCTACCCTAATTCTGAAGCTGCCAATTCTATAAGGGATATCGCAGAAAAATTGATATAAGACAATAGCCAAAATTCACTAAAGCAAGATAAGAAAAGAAAATTATGGTTATAAAAAAGATTGAAGATATGGATCATTATGAAGTTCTCAACTTAGAGAGAAGCGCTTCCGAACAGGAAATCGATAGAGCTTATCACATTGGAAAAAAAACATATAGCCGGGAATCTTTGGCCCATTATAGTCTTCTTTCTGAGAGAGATAGGATATATATGTTAGGAAAAATAGAAGAGGCGTACGAGTATCTCAAAGACCCCGAAAAACGAAAGCGCTATGAGGTTGAGACAATAAGAAAAAGCTCTGCGATTGACAACAGAATTCATTTTCGTAAATCCACTCTAAAGTTAGAAATTGAAGACGCAGAAGAAAGAGTAAGTCTTCGGCAGAAGATCAAAGATATTTTTTCTCGTAAAAGAAAATAGCTTTAAAAATATAACTTCTTACTACATTTTATAGCATTTCATCCAATATAGAATTCCTTGCCAAAATCCCATACAGCCTTCCTAATTCGGGGAAAGGATACTAAATTACATAATTCTGATAATCCTGGGAATTGTTACAGCCCCTTCGGGACTTCGCAATAACAAGGGCCGGATTGCTTCGCTTTTTCCGCACGGATTAATATGTTAGGCGCTATAGCTTTTTTCACTTTTGATATCTCTATCTTTTAGTAAAATCAAGAAGGTTCCTAACAAGCCTACGATGATGAGACCTATATCCTCTACAATTCCCTTATACACGGCTAAAAAACCGGTAAGCGACAATATGAAAGGAATGATTAGGTAATATCTTGGAAATTTTTTATCCGCCATTAGAAATAAGCCAAATGTGAAGATCGCGGTGGGGCAAGGAACCAATCCAAAGGGAAAAGACTTCGGATAACCATGCCCCAAAAAATAGCCCAGTAAGTAATACCCGCCCATAGCATAAATTACGGCAAGGATACCAACAATTGAATACAGATCGGCATGAAATCTTATGGAGATGTTCGATTTAATGACACCAATGAGGAATAAAAATCCCTGGATAATACACAGGGCTCCGAAAAGATAGGCAAATTTGTAAGTTGGAGCCCAGTAGACTGGGCAGAAGACGATTCCAATCCAAAGCCAGAAAAACGATAAGACTGCTAAAATGATTTTGTTTGAATATTTTGTACTTTTAATAGCAAAAAACAGGGCTAGGAGTCCAAAAATATAAGCAAATATTTGAAGTGGCCAGATGGATAAATTATATCTTTCCAAAACCAATAAAAATCCCTCAAGAGTAATAGAAAACATTTTTGCCTCCTTAAATTTTTCTCGTTACTAATTCTATACCCCATTTTGTGACAGGATGCTCAATTCTTTATTTGGACTAATCAATATTTAAGTTTACATGTTTAATCTTTGGGAAGTGCCAATAAACGAAAATATTTGAAGAGTTGGACGACTATCTCTTCAACCCAGCCATCCTCCTCCTGGCATCCTCTACTTCTGCAATCCCAGGGTCAGCGTTCTTCCAGAATTCGAGGAATTTCTCATAATGATCTATGGCCTTGCCTTTCCAGCCTTTCTGTTCATACAATTTGGCTAATCTGTAATGATATCTAGGAGGAACAAGATACCTCTCCTCTCTGCTTGGATCAAAGGTAATCAGGCGTTCGTATTCGGAAATGGCTTTGTCCAATTCTCCATTTTGTTGATATGCCCGGGCTAACACATCTTTAAGGAAAGGCACGTTATATTCTGCAAGGTTCAAAGTGGTTGGGTCCAACATAGGCATTTTCAAAGGCAATAATCTTTCGCAAACGGCGATGGCTTTTCCGATTGAGCCTTCTGCGAGCAACACCTCTCCATGAAGCAGGTCATAATAGAATGTTATCCGATCTTTAGAGGCTGGATCTATCTCTGGCAAAAGCGCCTTCATCTTGGCTAGTCTGGACTTTACGGAATCGATTCGTCCTTCTTTCAAGTCCGATAATCCAATATAAAAGCTATATTCTGCTGTATATCTTGGGGTGTAGAGTGGATAATATTCTATGATAAGATCAAACCAACTTTTGAAGTATCTCGAGCAAAGTTCAAACTCTCTTCTGTCAAAATAAATCCATCCTTTCATCCAGTCTGTTGAGGCTAACCATAACTTGTTTCCTACCGTTTCCGCCAAGTCTGCTGCCCTACGAAGATCGCTAAGGGATTGATCCAGACTGCCGAGCCAGTAATGATAGAATCCTTTCCACAGAAATCCTGAAGCTCTTTCGCCTGGAGATGGGGCCATAGCAGCATATTGATCGATCCATTTCATTGCCTCTTGGTAATTTTCCTTTAAAGCATGGATGTATCCGATAGTCAATTGCGTCATGAAAAAATCAGGCTTAATTTCTAAGGCTTCTTTGTATTTTGCTATCGCCTCATCAAGCCTTCCCATTTTCAGATATATCTCACCCATTGAATCTAATGGGTTTGCATCCTCGGGATGTAGGGATGCATACTTTTTTAAATATTCGATTGACTTTTCAAAATTCCCCATATCAGAGTACGCATAGGCAAGCATATTAAAAGCATCTCCATAGTTAGGATCAAGTTCCAGTGCTTTTTCGTACTCTTCTATTGATTCATCGTATAGTTTCTTATCATCGTAATAAAAGCCTAAAAATAAGTGAACTCTCTTTTCTTTGGGATATTTCTTCGATATCTGTTTGAGGATAAGAAAACCTTTTTCTGGATTGTTTTCTTTAAACCAAGAATATAATGCTTCTATGTAAAGTCTATCCTTATCTGTTGCCTTCAGAGAAAAAGTCTTTGCCTTCTCGAAATACTCGTTTCTCGCTCTGGTATTCCCTAACCATTGGTATGCAAAACCAAGGTAGAGGTAGGCCACAGCAAACGTCGAATCGAGCTCTACAGCTTTCTCAAGAAACTGTCGGCTTTCATCATAATAGAATTTTTCAAAAGCCTCTCTTCCTTTCAAAAAATAATTATAGGCATCCATTGAAGTGGTTGCGACATCAGCAATCCGCAGTTGAGTTGCTTCTATCTTGCGATCAGATATGCCTATACCTCGAGAGATTTCCTTGCTCAGTTCACCAATCTGTCTATCCAGTATACTCCCAACTCCTTCACCCTTTGAGCTTGCACTCCTCAAAAGTTTCTTAGTCTCTACATCTAAAACTTTTACATCCGTAGCAAATACATCGCCGGCTTTGATGAAACTGCCCAGAACAATGGCATCTAAGCCATCCATACGGCACAGCTCAAAGCCCAGATCTTTATCAACGATCTCCACCTCCTCTTTTCCGATTTGCTTAAGGAGATCATGCATTCTTTCCCACGTAGTAACACTGAGATATTTCGACTGTTCAAGGCTGGTAATTAAAAGATTGGGAATGGCTTCTTGTAAGTAGTCATAAGAAATGTCTCCAGTTTGATTTTTGAAGCTGATCACGGCTATTGAGGTCTTGACTGCTTCCTTTCGGGGAATAAGCTTCCAAATAAGTACTCCTATCACTGCAATAGCGATGACAATTAAAGCAGGAATAAAGAGCTTCTTCATGCCAAAAGTTACGGTTATTTCCTTCGAGGTTATGGGCTTTCTTTTGGGAACTACCTTCTCTGTGGTAGGAATTCCTTCTTCTATCTTAGCTAGCTCAGTACGCACTTCTTCTGCACTTTGAAATCGCTTATCTTTATCCTTTTCTAGGCAACTTAGAATCACTCGGCTAAGATCATCAGGAATCTGGGAATTGATTTCTTTGGGATCTTTGGGTACTTCGCTTTTGTGTTTTACGCCAATGGTGAAGGGTGTGTCTCCTTCAAAGGGCACTCTTCCGGTCGCCATCTCATAAAGAATAACTCCCAGCGAATAGATATCAGACCGTTGATCAACCTCCTTTCCCTCTACTTGCTCTGGACTCATATACTCAGGTGTCCCGATCATCACTCCTGCTCCCGTGATTCCCTTGGCCTCAAGAGAACGAGCGATTCCAAAATCCATTATGCGGGCATTCCCCTCTTTATCAATCATGATGTTGCTAGACTTCAAATCACGATGCACTACGCCTAATCTGTGAGCCTCAGCTAATCCTTCACATATCTGTTTTGCTATGGATATGGATTTTCCTATAGGCAGTTGACCGATTCGTCTGATCAAACTCCTTAAATCTTCACCACGGATATACTCCATCGTTATGTAGTGGGTACCTTTTTCCTCATTCAGGTCATACATGCGGCAGACATTCCTATGAGCGATTTCACGGGCTAGTTTTAGCTCATTACGGAAACGCTCTATAGTCTTTTTATCTTTAGCAATCTCAGGTTTTATAAGCTTGAGGGCGACCTCTTGTTTTAACTTTGTGTCCTCAACCCTGTAGACTCTTCCCATCCCCCCTTTCCCTAATTCTTCAATGATTTCATATCTATTGGCTAAAGTAGTTCCTCGGGTTAGTTCCTCCTTGGGTGTCTCTAGGGTTTCTGTGACTTCAACCTTTTCTGGAGAAGGAAACTGAGTGCCACATTTCCCGCAGAAAAGCGTATCGTCGGGATTCTCAAACTGACATTTAGGGCATTTAATAGCCACAGTCATACCCCTTGGAATAGGTGAAAAAAGAATATCAATTTAGGAGACAAGAGTCAAATTGATAATATGTTTTAATCCCTATATGCTTCGAATTTATTGTGTATATTGAAGAGGGAATTATCTCAGGCTGATTCTTGCTACGAGGGATATGAGTCGTTTAGTTTACTGAGCCCTCAACACAGCCAGCCTCTTCCTGGCATCCTCTACCTGAGTAATACCAGGGTCAGCGTCTTTCCAGAGGGAGATTTATTTCTATAGCTAGACTGGTCTTTTTGAGGTGAATAGGAAACAAGTATTTCGAATAACGTTAGATATCCTGCGAGCTATTCCTTCAGTCTTTCAGCTCTGCGGTTGCAACGTCGAATATCCGTACAGGATAAACTCCATCAAAAGGAATATTCAAATCTTTGAATATCTGCTCTATCGCTTCTTTGTTTGGTGCTTCCCACTCGCAGAAATGTTTGTTATCTTCAAAATCACAGTAGGTTCGGATCCAGGTAACTCCTGATTCCGGGAACTTAGGAGCTTCTTCCTTGGCGTATTTTATCAGAGCCTCCTCAGTGAAAGGAACTGAATGTGCAGCAATAAAACGTGGCATGGTTCCCTCCTTTTGGTAATTAAAGAATGTCATCAAGTTACCATATGAGCTTGATTCTGGCAACGTTAAAATATTTTCTTTATCCCCTCAAATTCCTTACAACCCAGCAAATCTCTTCTTCGCATCCTCAAAATCACCTCATTTTCCAGTCGCAAATCCGCCCTATCTATTTAACCTATTTGAATAATTCTTGAGGAAAGAACCTCGCCTGCTTTCCAAATGAGTTCCCTCAAGTTAGTCTTTATTAGATTATTAATTATACTATCTGTTATACTCTGATAAGAAATATATATGTTTTTTTCATGTTATCTGCTATTATTGATTAGTAATTAAAGGAGGCATCAATGCTTAGTATAAGATATCAGGTCCTTCTCGATGACTGGCTAGCAGATTACATTAAATTTCTCACCGAAAAATTTGACTTGAGTACCTCATCCGTAATTAGGACCAACATATGTGTGGCAATCTTATATACAACCCAACTGCTATATCCTGAATTTAAACATACTATTTCAGAAAAAGAGCTCAGGGAATTGGCTACAAAAGAGGCTAAAGATGAATTAGAAGAGGCAGAACTCCACCGCATGTTATCAAAAGTTATTTTTGAAGCGAGAAAGGCAGTTGAATTTAGATTATCTAAAGAAAAGAAACTAAAGAAATAATTTATTATATTCTCCCCTCTTCCTTAAAAGAGAAAATAGTCTTCAACTCGTCTTAGAATATAGCCATGAATTCTGTTGTAACCGTACTCATTATCATCTATAATTTCAGATATGAAATTTTATAGCATTCACCAAAAATAACTTTGATGGAATGGAGGAAAATCATGAGAAGATGGCTTGTTCTAATTCTTTTGACCAGTTTTCTTATCGCTGGCATAAATTGTGCTTCAATGACTCGTAAAGAGAAGGGAGCTGCCATTGGAGGAGCGACCGGGGCTGTTGTTGGAGGTGTGATTGGGAAAGCAGCCGGCAGCACAGTTATAGGAGCTATTTTGGGTGCCGCTGTTGGTGGAGCAGCAGGTCTTTATATTGGTAACTACATGGATAAACAAGCTGCAGAGATGGAAAGAGATCTCGAAGGCGCAAAAATCGAGCGAATTGGAGAAGGAATAAAGATTACTTTTGACTCGGGGATTCTCTTTGATATTGATAAAGCTAGTCTAAAAGCCGCAAGTAAGGAAAATTTGGCAAAACTCGCTAATATTCTCCAGAAATACGAAGATACAGACATTCTCTTAGAAGGTCATACCGACTCAACTGGTACTGAAGAACACAATCTCACTCTCTCTAAACAAAGAGCCCAATCAGTGGCAAACTACCTTGCTCAATTAGAAGTAAACCCTACACGTTATACAATCATGGGTTATGGAGAATCTCAGCCAATAGCGACGAATGAAACAGCTGAGGGACGACGATTAAACCGGCGTGTGGATCTTGGGATCATGGCGAATGACAAATTGAAAAAGGTTGCTAAATCTAAAGGTTAAAGAAATAGGTGCTCGTATCCAGCTTGATTTCCTAAACTCATCCCCTAAACAAGCGCCAACTTTTTTTAAAGAATCCCTCTTTAATGAGAATTTATTTTGATCCAAGAAAAGTTGTAGAGTTTAAATTAGCTAAAGAGAAAAGGAAAAAAGTAGCAACAATTCCCTCAATATGCTTTCAATCAGTATTAGCATCCAAGAGCAGCTTATCTTAGGCGGATTCTGGATTCAAACCTGATACTCCAATTCCTTGTTTGTGATTAAAGTATTTTTTATTTAAGATAAAATTTTAGACTTTCAGATCGAAACTAACCAGGATCTATGATACTGAAAATTTTACTCATTGCTGTCTTTGCATATTTTCTCTATGAATTCATTGAACATGCCGTTCTCCCATTGTTCTGGCTCATCACAAAAAAGCAAAAAAGATCTGTAACTGGAGCATCTGGTTTGATTGGAGAAATCGGTGAGGTTAGGGAATGGAGTGGTTCTGAGGGAAGGATTTTTGTACACGGGGAATTATGGAGGGCGACGAGTGAAGAGCCTCTTTTGCCTGGCGATAAAGTAGTGGTCCAAAACATTCAAGGACTGATGCTAATAGTGAGACCGTACAAAAAGGCATATTTACGGCAGTAGGTTTTGTGAGGACGCCAGCCTCTTCTTTACATCTTCAACCTCAGGAATACTGAGGTCCGCTATCCCATGCGGCGAATTACAATCATTGTCAGATCATCTGTCCTTGGAGCTCCGGACTGGAAGTTAGATAGATCTTCTAGGCAGGAATTAATCAATTCTTGCGGAGAGGCCGCACTTTTCTTGCTTATCAGAGCAGCCAATCTCTCTTCTCCATATTGAACATTCGATTTATTTCGTGCTTCAGAGAGGCCATCACTATACAGAAAAAGGCTATCTCCTGGAGCCAGCCTCACTTTCTTTATCGAGAATTGCCCTGTACAGAACATCCCGAGGGCAAGACCAGTAGATGGTATTCGTTCAATTCTGTTTCCTTGAATTAAAAAAGGAAAACAATGGCCTGCATTACAAATCTCAACTTCACCTGACGTGTGGGCCATTCCACAAACGAGTGTAGCAAAGTGTGTCGACATCGTACCCTCACAAAGAAGCCGGTTTGCCCTTTCGACTAGCTGAGTAACGGTGAGATTAGCCTTCATCAGACTTCGAAAGATTGCATGAAGATGTACCATCAGCAGAGATGCAGCCACTCCTTTTCCTGTGACATCCCCAAGGAGGAACAACATAGATTCATCTTCGCCATAAGGGGCAATCAAGTCACAGTAATCACCGCTCACAGGCCCAGCGGCCTCATAGTGGTAAGCAGTAGTCCAACCCCCAAAGGTAAGATTCTGTTTTGGGAGGAGTGCATTTTGTACTTGATATGCCAGGTCCAAGTCATATTCAAGCATGCGTTTTTCTGCCGGCGTAAGATGGTCGATGCAATTTCTGATAAGAGGATCGACAACAAGTCTTTCATGTTCGATTGACTCATGACAGGTCTCACATAAACCATATGTCCCTTTGTTCATTTTCTCCAATGCTATATCCACCTCATGCATCAAATTCACAAAACTTACATCACCTTTGGACATCTCAATTGCAGCCTCAAGTCTATTCTTTCGTACGAGCAATTGCTCTCTCAAGTATGCATTTCTTGACCTTTCCATACCTTATTTCCTCCTCATAATATACTCTCATTCTTTCCCAATTCTTCGATGATTTCATCTCTGTTATCTAAAGTGGCTTCTCGTGTTGGTTTTTCTTTAGGAGCTTCTGTTGTTTCGGTAACCTCAATATCCTTGGAAGCTTGAAGAAGCCTATCACACTTGCCAAAATACTTCTGGGTGTCAGGATTCTCGTTATGATACTTTGGGCATTTTATTGTCATAATTTACCTTTTTCTTTTGCTAGCAAAAGATTATCAAATTCAGAGGAATAGAGTCAAATCTTACTTGCTTTGATTTTAATGTGCGTATTGGAGAGGGGCTTATCTTAGGGTGATTCTTGTTATGGGGGAATTATGTTTCTTGAAGGTGTGGACTTATCCCTTAGATTCTCGTTCAGTATTTTGGAGTGAGCCATCCAGGACTCGAACCAGAAATATTTGCGTATCGGCATAAAACATTTAAATATATAAATTTCCATTTATCTGTTTACTTTTCTTTCTTTGGCGACAAAATAAATGATTACCACCATTAAAGCAACACCTAAGCTTACGATTCCTCCACAAGATGAAGGTAACCCACTTTCTCTTGGAGGATCTACTAAATAAACAGCAATGATTCCTAAAATTATTGGAGGGAAAAAGCCGATTAAAACAGCTTTTTTATAACTTAGACCTTTCCTCACAGCAATAGTCCCT
>JABAOF010021345.1_pt3 | contig 11018 bp, 9 predicted proteins | sample 7062171 | NCBI WGS metagenome assembly JABAOF01 (sample SAMN14538628, study PRJNA623070) | marine sediment metagenome | biome: marine biome [ENVO:00000428]; feature: marine pelagic biome [ENVO:01000023]; material: deep marine sediment [ENVO:00002113] | place: India: Gulf of Khambhat ... | reverse complement strand
TGGGTTGAGCTGGATATCCTGGAGCGACGCGATCATTGATCCAGTCAGAGCCAGGATTCCCGTTGAAATACTGCTCTCCCTCAGGAGTCTGAACGCCGATATCCTCGATGGCCCAGAGAATCCGGTTGTGGAGAAAACGGGCCGTCAGTGAAATATCCTCTTTGAGCCTCTTCTGGATTCCGAATGTGTACTCGATCTTGCTGTAGGGTTTCAACGCTTCTTCGCCTGTATCCGGTTGAGTCGTTTCATAGGAAGGAATACGCCAGTTCAGGGTCTCGAAATAGGGCAGGAAACTTCCGTCAGTCACCGGGTGGTCGAAATGTCCGAACGTTGTCCAATCGACTGTGGTAATATCATAGTAGCTTGACAGCCATTTAAAACCACCGTAAGAACCTTCGGCCATCTCGAGCTTCATGACATCGTAGTACATCCCGACGCTTCCGAAGACCTTAAGAGAAGCGTCACCAAAAACATCGTAAGCGAATCCAAACCGGGGAGCCATCTTCTCGAAGAAATCAAAACTCACCGGAGGCTTAGATACATCCACACCTCTCTCGGCAGCCAGTCTTATCTGCTCCTCGTCGGCAAAGGAGGGGATATCTTCTCTTTCCAGTCGAACACCGAAGTTCAACGTCAGCTTGTTGCCGACTGTCCAGCTGTCCTGTAAGAACATAGCCCAGCGGTCGCTGTGGATTTCGGCCAACACGCCGAAAGGCCACCGTGCTTCTAGGTAGCCGAAAGTTGTGTCAACAGTACCCAAGTTGGGCGAATGATATTCATCCCCCCAATACAGACGGTAGTAGGTTAATGCATACGCATTATCCACATCCTGGTGGATGCGTTCGAACTGGACACCTGCTTTCCAGACGTGTTCACCGCCCAGATCGACGTAAAACGTCCCGTCGAGAGTGGCCGTCGTTCTGTCCAGAATGTTCCTTTTAGTCTGGAAGCCGTCGTAATAGCCAAAATTGTAAAAGTATTTAGCTCTGACTAAATCGGCGGGCATTCCTGGAATGTTGGCGTTGGATCTCATGTGATACCAGCGTGGTTCCTTCACTCCTAGTAGCTGTCTCGTGTTGGTCCGGAAAAATCCGCCGGTGGCACTGAAGAAGAGGTTGTCGCTGGCAATGTAGTCGGCTCTTCCAGCGAGGGTAATACCTGGATACTCGTAGCCCTCTTCCTCCCAATCCCATTCCGGATTGCTTGCTCCGTCTTGCCGTGGCAAACCCCCATCATAACTATTGGGGTCCATCGCGAAACTGGCGCTCAACCGGAGTGCAGCAAGAGGTTGAGCCGTGAGTTTGGCTGAGGCGCGGTCCCACTTATCAGTTCGTTTGAAAGTGGCATCTGCGGAACGATCTGAAAGAAAATGACCATCTCTTTCTCTGGTAATTCTTGTGGGGAGATAACTACCGAAAAACCAGAGCCTGTCTTTGATGATATAGCCGCCAATACCAAACCCGAACTCATACCGGTGCCAGTTATCTTCTTTGTAGCTTTCATTCTCAACCCACGTGTCTCCGTACGGAATATACTCGGCAACAGTGTCATCTAGAGGATTGATTCGGAGGGCATCCCTGGGAGTGGCGTCTGTCCTGCTTCCGTTGTAATAGCCTAGAATTTCGCCATGAAACTCATTTCCTCCGGCGCGGGTGATGACGTTGATCACACCGCCCATCGATCCGCCGTGCTCGGCTTCGTAACCACTGGATTTAACCTGAACTTCGTCGATAAACTCGAACACAACCTGCTGAGCCGGGTCACCGGTGTACATGTCCGTGGTATTCACACCATCCACGAAGAACATGTTTTCTGAACTGCTGGCTCCGTCCATCGAGATGCCATCAAGATCAAGCTCATCGTTGACTCCTGAGGCGATCGTGACCATGGACGTGAAATTTCTTCCTTTGGGGAGCTTGGTGAACATCTCTTTCGAGATTTCAAACGTTGTGCCGCTTTTCTTGATGTCGACCACCGGAGATTCACCGATGACGGTGACTTCTTCTTCTAATGTGGCGACCTTCAGGGTCTCTCTAAGATCAAAGGTGCTTCCGACACGGACAATGATTCCCTGTCTTTTCAGGGTATTAAACCCCGAAAGCGAGAACGTCACAGTGTATGTCCCTGGCTGAAGATTGACCAATCGAAATCGACCCATTTCATCTGTGACTGCGGAGGCCTTTCCCATCAAGCTTGGACTCTCAGCCAAAATCGATACGCCAGGTAGAGGAACTCCTTCTTCATCAACGACAACACCGGCCAACTTTCCTGTCATCTCTTGGGCATAAGAAAAGCTCAACGTGAGGATGAGGATAGATCCCAAAACAGTTAATAGCTTTTTCATTGTAACTCCTTTTTATCTCCCAGAATCTGAGAGAAAATTTACCTAACCCGAGAGTGAAGCAATTTCACTCTCATCCCTAACCTTTCAAATTTTAGGTACTCCTGTGTTTCACCTCCAGTTTTTGAAAAATTATTACTATTTATATTATATTTATCGACATAATAAAATACATCATATTTATGCAATCTTCATGCCAATTCCTGCCATTTAAATAATTCTTTTATTATCAGATGTTTAGAATAATTTTATAAAAGGTGGGTGACTCTAAAAAATCCAATTTTTTGAATTCAATCCAAAATTATGAATCAATCTCGGTCTCTACCGATTGCTTTTAAAACGGCTTTTCTGAATTCTGGATTTATCTTCGCGCCGTTATCCCTAGCCTGATTCAGGCAATCCAAGGCTTTTTGGTATTGCTTTGACGTATAATATAAATTGGCAAGGTTATTGTAAGCATCTCCGTATTGAGGATTTATCCTGATCGCTTCCGTATACTGAGCAAATGCTTCCTGGAACTTTTTCATCTTGAACAGGACATTGCCGTGAAGATAAAAGTAATCGGCGGGAATTTCTTGTGACTCAGGCACTGGATTGCTCAACTGAGAATTGATGACTCCGATATCCGCCTCCATGCTCCCGATTCGTGCCTGTACCCTGGATCGTTGTTCGGCTGTTAAATTCCCGCTGCTCATTGAAGTCTTTAATTCAAATAATCTTTCCTCCTTGGCTGCTTTCTGTTCTTGGAGTTCAAGGATAACCAACTGCTGCAGGTTGGCTCTGATCCTATCCATGGAAGCAAAATTTTCCTTGGCTTTTTCGATCTGCTTTAAGGCTGTTTCCGGCTTTCCTCTGTTATAAGAAATTTGAGAGAGGAAAAAACAGGCCCCGGAATGTTCGGGCATTTTCTCCAGGCATTTCATCAATTCCTTCTCTGCTTTTTTGTAGTCTTCCTTCAGGAAATGGGCCTTCCCATTTTCAAAATGCTTGTTGGCGATCTTGAATCTCTGGAAAAGTCTCTTCTCTTCCTGGGTGTAGTCTTTTTGTCCATACGTTAGGTTTGTTGCTAAAAAGACCATGATGACCAACACAGACAGAATAACCATAGGCTTTCTTTTCGTATTCATTTCTTCCCTTCTCGGATGCTTTTTCTGGGTGTCATTTAATTATTCTCACTGTTTTTGCCTGAAAAATCAATATGGTTCGTTCTTTGAAGGAGAAGGAAGAGAAAGTATGATTCAGGCCGATGAGATATTTGACATTTGTGTTGATGAGAGATAAATTCTAGACATATTCGGATTCAGGAGGGAGAAATGGGGAGAAAATTAAGTCTATTTATCCTTATAACCGCTGTCATACTTTTATTTTCCCACCCTAGCTTAAGTCAACAAGAAGACATTTCCGATGTTCTTAAATCCAGCAACCAGGCCGTGGTCACGATAGTCGTCTACGATGCCAGCAAAAAAGAACTCGGCCAGGGGAAGGGAGTCATCGTCTCTTCGGATGGACTCGTCTTGACCAATTACCACCTCATCTCACAGGCTCATTCCGCCAGGGTGCATCTCACATCAGAAAAAATCTCAAAAAAGGTGGAATGGGACGATGTCTTTTATCCCGGGTATGAAAGAACTGGAGTTGAACAGAAAAAGAAAAGATCGAAAGGAAAATGGGTTGATGTGGAAGGTATTGTAACCATCGACAAAAGCCTGGATTTTGCTCTGATCAAAATCGAAAAAAAAGGCCATCCAGCTTCCTCGGTCTCCTCCTCTGACCAGTTTGAACTCGGCCATAAGGTTTTTATCGTGGCCGATGAAGAATCCCTTGCAGAAGGGGCCATCACAGGACTGAAAGATCTCAGGGAAACACAGAAATTGGCTCAAATCAACCTTCCTCTTTCTTCTGAACTGAGTGGTTCCCCGTTTTTCAACGCTGAGGGAGAGGTGGTGGGTATTGCCTCTTATCTAACCGATAATTCCAGTCTCTTTCTTCCCGCCTCTTATGCTCTTCCTTTGATCAAAAAAGACAAAGTGACACCGCTCTCCAAATTCACCCACGAAGATTTCTTCAGCTCCAGTGAAGGCCTCTACTTAAGGGGGATGGCCTACGTCATGACCGAAAATTACAAAAACGCCGCCCACGACTTTGAGGAATCCGTCCGTTTTAATCCCAACAATCCTTATGCCTATTCTCAGTTAGGCGCGATATACAACAAACAGACTCAATTCGAAAAAGCCATCGAAGCTTACCAGAAAGCTCTCGGCTTGAACCCGAACGACTACCAAGCGTCTTTCGGTCTGGGAACAGCCCATCTCAGGCTCAACCAACACCAGCAGGCGGTTTCCGCGCTTATCAGATGCACATCCTCCAACCCTAGATTTCCCGATGCCTTTTATAACCTCGGGCTTGCCTACCAGAACCTGGAACAATGGGAAAACGCAACCAAGGCCTACCAGCAGTTCATCCAGATAAACCCCGGCCCGGCCTGGACGGGATACAATCAATTGGGAAGCGTCTACTTGAAGATGCAACGCTACGATCAGGCCATCACAGCATTTAAGGAAGTGATAAAATCCAACCCTTCTGACCTCAAGGCGATCTACAATTTAGCCTACTCCTACGATATGTCTGGACAGATTGATCAAGCTGTCCCTCTATACAGAAAACTGATCGAACTCAACCCGAAGGATGCCAAGGCCTATTATGGACTCCTCTTCCGCCTGTATGATAAGGCGGGTCAGTATCAAGAAGCGATCGCTATCTGCCAAGAAATCATCAGTCGATCTCCAGATAACCACAACGATTACTACAATCTTGGCATTGTTTATTCCAAGGCCAACGATCATGCTCATGCGCTGGAGGCCTTCCAGAAAGTCTTATCACTCAAGCCGGATTTTCATCCCGCGCTTTACAACATCGGTCTAGTGTATTTCAAGCAGAAAAAATTTGCCGATGCTATCCAGGCCTTCAGCAAGTTTGCTGAACTTCAGCCGGATAATCCGGATGCTCACTACAACATCGGTGTTGGATACCTCCAGCTTAAAAAATACGAACAGGCCATCAAACCCCTCCAGAGGACTCTGGAACTCAAGCCCGATTATGCCTTGGCTCACTATAATGTGGCTTTGGCTTACTACGTTGTCGGCGATCGATTCAGCGCCAACGAAGAATACAAAACTCTGAGAAACCTAAACCCTGAACTGGCAGAAAAATTAAGAAAGATCATACATAAGTAACCCAGCGCAATCCTACACCTCTTCATTCCTGCATCTGAGAAGGCAGGTACGGGAACAGCCCTGGTCCCTCTCATCCGCAGTGAATTTACAGCGGGTTTTGCGCATGATCTCCCTCACAATGGATTCGGGTGATTGCTTCTTTTTGGTCCTCATTGATATCTCCTCGCTTGGTTTTATGTCTACGCAAACCATAGCTTAGGAAATATCACAAGTTGTTCAAATTCTTCTGAAAAAGAACAGCTTGGATTACTGCTGCGTTTGGTGGTTTCATGCTTGCTCTTTGCCTTTTAAGGATTCTAGAAATATTGAGACCTCCTGGAGGTATGCTCATCGGAGCGATGTGGATCATACCTTTACTCATAGTATGAACTAGAAAAGACTGGTTCAGTGGTCTAGGCCAAAAACCTATTATTAGCCTGCAGATCTTCATGATTATTGGAGGATTATTTATTCTTGAAATGACTCGAGGCCGCATACCTTCTTCCTTCGCTCTGCCGGCAAGGGATGGAGACATTATTTTGGGTCTTGTAGTGGTAAGTTTGGTCTTGGGGTACCAAAAAATACCAAAGTAAGGAGCTATATTACTGATTATCACAGATATACTTGATTAAATTTACGGAGTGAAGAGTGAAAAAAGGACAGGTAGCAGGCGGCTTGGATTTGAACCAGCGTCCTCCGGGGTGTGAGCCCTTTGGATTGAAGACCGCCTTGTGTTACTAACTCCCTGATTTTAAAATTAGTTAGCAACCAATTAAAACCCTTTTTTAGCCCAGGGGCTAATAAATAGGTTATGTCTCCTCTCTGGACGTTTAACTTGAGCAATAAGCCCATTATCTTTTGACTTATTTATGATTGTAAGCATAGAGTAATACAGGATGAGTGTCAACGAACTTGCGAATCATGTTTCTCTACTATGGCCTTTACTCAGATGCCCACCGGGACCTGCCCCCGCTTCCCAGGGACAAGCCCCTGCGGAGGCAGGGGCCAAACGAAATTCCTGTCTTTTCAAGATAAAGCCAAGTTAAAAAAGAAGAACTGGCAAAAAATTATGCTTCCTGATCTAAAAGCCGACACGATGGGCCCCTTCTCCTGCCATATTGATATATTCATCATAAAAATCTATAATGGATTGTACCCATGAAAACAAAAAAAATAGTCATTATTGTCTCCATTTTTCTTTTTTTCCTTGGGTTATCGGCTGAAAACACTGCCTCGAAAAAGAAGCCCGAGGATCTTCCGGAAAGACACAGAAAATGGTTGGAAGAAGAGGTCATCTACATCATCACCCCCAAGGAAAAAGATGTCTTTCTCCAGTTAGAAAGTGACCGGGAACGAGACCTTTTCATCGAAGCCTTCTGGAACCACCGCGACCCAACTCCCGGCAGCCCGGAGAATGAATTCAAGAAAGAGCATTACGAAAGAATTGCTTATGCAAACAAATGGCTTGGCCGGGGAACACCGACCGCAGGTTGGAGAACGGCGATGGGGCGAATCCACATCATCCTGGGAAAACCTCAATACGAAGAAAAATACGAGAACGAGACAGAAGTCTACCCCACTATAGTCTGGTTCTACCAAGGGATGAGTCCTTTCGGTCTACCTGATTCCTTCAACGTCGTCTTCTTCAAAGAATTCGGGTCCGGAGATTATGAAATATACAGCCCGATCCAGGATGGCCCTCAGAAGCTTTTAGTCCACTATCATGGCGACCCCAAAGACTACTTAACTGCCTTCAACCAACTGAGAGAAATAAGGCCAAACCTCGCCTACACGTCTTTGAGTCTTCTTCCCGGAGAATCCTGGAACGCTGTCAATCCCTCGATGGCCTCAGAAATCCTCCTGTCCAACATTTATGTCAAGCCTCAGAAGGCGGTCAAGGATGAGTATGCTGAGAAACTTCTCAAATATAAGGATTTTGTCGAAGTCGAGTATTCGGCCAATTATATCGGCAATGATCATCTGGTTTCGATCCACAAAGATGAATCAGATATTTACTTTGTCCATTATCTGATCGAACCGGAAAAACTCTCGGTCAATTTCGCCGATCCCAGATACTACACGACCCTGGAGGTCTCGGGAAAGATATCAGACCTCAGCGGAAAAACCGTCTACCAGTTCAACAAGACGATCCCGATCCAGTTCGATGAGGACGAGCTCAAAAAAATCCAGACCAAACCGTTCAGCCTTCAGGATATATTTCCTCTTGTCGAAGGCAACTACAAGTTTGACCTTCTCTTCAAAAACAGAGTGTCCAAAGAATTCACCTCCATCGAGAAGGACATCATCATTTCCTCCGGCCAATCATCTGTTGAGATGACCCCCCTCATTCTCGCTCCTCATGCCAAGGATGTCGCTTCCGGCTCCTCCAGCAAACCTTTTAAGGTGGAGGACACGCAGCTCTATCCTTCTGCCAGGAATGAGTTTTCCATCCACGATACTCTCCACGTCTTCTTTCAGATAACAGGACTTAATCAGGAGCTCCAAGAAAGAGGACGCCTCGAATTCGTCTTTTATAAAGGGGATGAGGAGGCCCTGAAAGAAGTCAAAGAGATCAAGAGTTACCCAACAAAAAGACAATTCCTTGAACAATTTTCTCTTAAAAAACTTCCTCCGGCCTACTATGAGGTTGAAGTCAACGTTCTTTCGGCAGAAAACAAAACCATCCTTTCCGAATCAGCTTATTTTTCTGTGACAGCGGGAGCCATCGTCCCTAGACCTTTCATCTATGCCGAACCAACTCCATCTCCCACAGACCCAGCAGTCGATTATATCCTGGGTGGCCAGTACTTCAACAAAGGAGACCTGGAGAAGGCTGGAATCTTCTTGGAACGAGCTTACAGGAAGAGTCCTCAATCATTGCAGTATGCTGAGGGATTAAGCCGGATTTATTTCCGTCAAGAAAAATTCGCAGACGTCCAAAGGATCCTGCAGCCCTTCTCGGAGGGCCTCCAGAAAAACTACCAATTCTTGAAACTCCTGGGACAGGCCTCTCAAAAACTCAAACAGTACGAAGAAGCCATCACTCACTACAAACAATACCTGACCCACTTCGGGACCAACCTGGATGTCCTCAACGCCATCGGCTCTTGTTATTACTCGTTGGGGAACCGGGCTGAAGCCCTGAGAGCCTGGGAAAAATCACTGGAAATCAACCCCAATCAGGAGCAGATTAAGAAAATTGTGGCCTCGATCAAAGGAGAAAAATGAAAAAAAAATTAGCCCTGACTATTGTCGTCTGTGCGGCTGTTTCTGTGCTTATGTCCTGTAACGGATTATCCCGGCTCGAAAAAAACCTCTCTCCTGATCACCAAGACTTTCTCTCCAAAGTCAGGTATATCATCACTAAACAAGAGAGGAAAATTTTCCTTAAGATTCCGCCTTCGGAAAGAGACGNNTATCAAAGGAGAAAAATGAAAAAAAAAATAGCCTTAACAATTGCGGTCTGTCTGGCCGTATCGATCCTCGTGTTCTGCAGCAGTCTAGGCCGTCTTGAAGAAAACCTTTCCCCCGATCATCAGGATTATCTCTCCAAAGTCAGGTACATCATCACCAAACAGGAGAGAAAAATTTTCCTCAAGCTTCCGCCGTCAGACAGGAATACCTTCATTGAAGAGTTCTGGAAAAGACGAGACCCTGACCCGGACACAGAAATAAACGAGTTCAAAGAAGCCTATCTCAACCGCATCGAGGAGGCCAATCACCTGTTCAAGGAAGGCGGCACTCCAGGCTGGCTTCAGGATAGGGGAAGAATTTACATTCTTTTAGGCCCCCCCGAAGGACGGGAAAAGTATCCGACAGGCTACACCTTTTACGGTCGACCGATAGAGATCTGGTATTACGGCCCTTACCCCATCCTGTTTATCGACCGTTCCTACGTCGGAGATTATGAACTCGTGGCTCAGAGCGCCCAGTACGTGGCTCAGCTCCTCAAAGCCATGGTCGACCTCAAACCCGATGTTGAGATAGAAAAAGGTGGCGGTCTTTTTGATTTTGACCTGAATCTCGAAAAGTTTCCAGCCAACAAAATTCAGGTTCAGATCAAAGTCCCTTATCAAAAGATGTGGCTCGTGGAAAAAGAAGGGAAACTCGAGACGACTCTGCTTCTCGACTTGGAGGTCCTGTCTGGTTCTAAAGAAAGAGTCTGGGATTTCAGCCAGGAGTATCCGATCTCGTTAAAACCTGAAGAAATGAAAGACACTCTCGGCCAAAGCTTCGAAATTAAGGTAGATGCCGAGCTCCCTCAGGGAAATTACCGGATGAACATCCTGCTCGAGAACAAAACAGACGAAAAAAAGGTTCAGAAAAGCATCAGGTTTAAACTATAATCATAAAGCGAGGCAAAAATTGACTATGAAGAAAGTCATTCTCTTCATCTGTTTAATCATTGTCTTTTTCCTAACCAATTCATACCTCTGCGCTCAAGGGGGGAGAGGAAGGGCCCGGATTAGCGGAAAGGTCACCGATGAGTCGGGAAAACCCATCATCAAGGCCAAAGTGACTATCGAATTTCTTGAAAGGGAAGACGTCACCAGGGATACGACCACGGATAAAAACGGGAAGTGGAAGATCATGGGATTAGGGAGCGGGAACTGGCGCATCACCATCACAGCAGAAGGGTATATCCCCTTGCAAGACACGATCTTTGTCCGCCAGCTCGATGTCAACCCCGCCCTAACTCATGTCCTGAAAAAACCCGAAGAGCAGCTCATCACCGAAGGAATGGGGATAGAACTTTTCGACGAAGCCAGTCAGCTCTTTAAGGAAGANNAGCAAAGTACCAGGAATTTCTAGAAAAAAATCCTGAACTTTACCACGTTCACTTCGGTATAGGTAATTGTTATAAGGAGTTGCGGGATACAGAACAGGCCCTAAAGCATTATCAAATCCTACTCCAGAAAATCGATGAACAGGAAGAAAAAGATATAAAACTCAAGTCCAAGGTCCTGTCAGCCATCGGAGAATGTTACCTCCAAGAAGACGATCTGGATTCTGCCCAGGACTATCTCAAACAGTCCCTCGAGCTGGATCCACAGGATGAAATCCTGGCCTACAACGTGGGTGAAATCTATTTTTCTCACCAGAAAATGGAGGAAGCCATCCAGTACTTCACCCTGGCCTCCCAGATCAAGCCAGACTGGAGTGATCCTTTCTACAAATTAGGTTTGGTGTACGTCAACATGAAGGACAACGATAAAGCCCTGGAGTCCTTTGAAAAATTCTTGGAGCTCGAACCGGACACTGAAAGATCCGCCAGCGTCAAGAATATCATGGATTTTCTGAAAAAGTAGTAATTTTCCCCTTCCCGTCATTCCAGCGGATGTAGAAATCTATTCCCCTCCGCAGGAATGACGTGGTGTGTGATTAAATTCCCGCTACCTGCTACCTGCTTTCGCAGGTACAAGCTTCGCGGGAACATGCCTGGATTCCTGCTTCCGCAGGAATGA
>JABAOF010010862.1_pt8 | contig 11018 bp, 8 predicted proteins | sample 7062171 | NCBI WGS metagenome assembly JABAOF01 (sample SAMN14538628, study PRJNA623070) | marine sediment metagenome | biome: marine biome [ENVO:00000428]; feature: marine pelagic biome [ENVO:01000023]; material: deep marine sediment [ENVO:00002113] | place: India: Gulf of Khambhat ... | reverse complement strand
TGAATGTTATCAGCTATGATAATTAATCTGCTGTCCTCACAGACGAAGGGATTCAATCCCAAAGTTCCAACACCACGCGTAACAAGCAGTCGAATGTAGCCGTCTATAACTTCATTGGCTTCAACAGTTTTTTTTACCGCACTAATAAGCCTGCTTCGGCTCATCGGAACCTCAAGCCGAATCGCCTTGGCCGAGTTATAAAGACGCCTGATGTGGGCCTCTAATTCAAATATCTTGCTGTTATAAACACGAATTCCCTCAAAGACCCCGTCGCCATAAAGCAGACCATGGTCAAAGACGGATATCTTCGCATCTTTTTCGTCAACAAGTTTGCCATCAAGCCAAATTTTTAGTGCCATAAAAAAACCTCATAAATCATATAAATCCGAAACGATATAGTTAATTAGTTAACTGGTTAATTAGTTAATTAGTTCCTGTTGCGGAAATAGTATTTGTCATTCCCGCGAAAGCGGGAATCCAGTTTTTCGCTCTGGACCCCTGCTTTCGCAGAGGTGACAACGTCGATTTTCGTTTTCCGTAACAGATACTAATTAGGAATTTTCCGCTTCGAGTTTTCCTGGCATACTGCTTGCTAATATCCTACCAACTAATCTCTAATTAACTAATTCACTAATCCTCTATCTTACCATCGACCAACGTTACTATCCGCCCGGCTCTTTGGGCGATCCTCTCATCATGGGTTACCATCACAACTGTCTGGCCGAGGCTGTTCAATTTTTCAAGGACGTCTAAAATACCATTTCCTGTGGCAGAGTCAAGATTTCCTGTCGGCTCATCGGCCAAAAGCAGCCTCGGCTCATTCATCAAGGCCCGGCCGATAGCTACCCTCTGTCTCTCTCCGCCGGATAACTGATAAGGCTTATGTCTGGCCCGTTCAGATAAGCCAAGCTGCTCAAGCAGCTCTCTGGCATGCCTCTTCGCCCATCTACGGCATGCAAACCAGCCCACAACGCTCTTGCCTGCCATTGTCGGCAAAAAAACATTTTCCAGCACACTTAATTCGTCCAATAAATGATAAAACTGAAATACAAATCCCACCATTTTATTGCGGAATCTGTTCAGCTCGCCACTACTATGCCGGCTCAAATCCCGGCCTTCGAACTTGACAACGCCTTTATTCGGCTTATCCAACGCACCTAATATATGTAAAAGCGTGCTTTTACCGCTGCCAGAGGCCCCCACTATGGCCACAAATTCGCCCTCCTTTATAGCCAAATTGACCCCTTTGAGCACTCTGACCTCGGTCGCACCCATTCGGTAAGATTTATAAAGCCCTTCGGCCTTTAATATGAAATCGTCTTTACTCATTGTTGAGTGAATAGTAAATCGTAATTATCAATAAATAATCAACAATTATAACTGGTTCACCTGCAAAATCTCTACCGGTTTTTGCTTTGCCGCCAGTCGGCTCGGCAGCAACGCACCGACCAAACACGCAATAATCGCCGAAAGGACAATTACTCCCAAAACTTTTGGGTTCACCTGGTTGGGCACATCACCTATCGCATAAATTGTCCTGTCCCACAATTGGAACTTAAAATGCTCAAAAAGCCAATCTTCTATCTGGTTTATTTTCAGCAAAAACAGCCAACCGCCAAATAAGCCTATAAAAGAACCTAAAAGGCCCACTAAAAAAGCAAATCCGGAAAATAATTCAATAATATCTCCGTTCGAGGCACCTATGCTCTTCAATATCCCTATGTCCTTACTCTTATGGCTGATAATCATATAAAACACAACAAAGACGATAAAAACGGTCGTAATCCCCACAAAAGCGAACATAACAGTCATCACCGTTTGTTCCTTCTCCATGGGGGCGATGGAAGAACGTCTGTAATCCTTCCAGTTTTGTACAGTAACGGTATCAAATAAGTATTCCTGTCTTTCGTCGGCCTTTTCCTCTTTGAATTTTTGCCACAGCGAAGCGACCTTTTCACATCCAGTCTGCAGTTCGACATTCGGCTTAAACTTTATATGAATAGCACTGGCTCTCTTGACAGACCCACCCATGCCGCAAAGTCGCTGGGCCCACTCGAACGGCAGATAGACTAATGAAGAGTCCACACGGGCTAAACCGCTGTGTGAATTATCACTGCAGTAGAAAGTTTTTGTTTCAATCAACCCAGCCCCGGCATTAGCCGGGGCACCCCTGGCTGTTAGAGGAACACAACTTACAGAATATGCCGCTTCGCCAAGACGGCTACTGTAAGAATATCCGCCCTTAGCATCACGCACCGGCGCCAAGACATTGCCTAACCTACTACTGACGTCAATTCCTAATACACAACCCGGGAGGTTTGGTTTAAAGCTCTGCTCGAATGCTCTCGACACATCGTCTTTACAGTAATGCAGTGTTTTTTCAAAGCCGGTGGTTTGACTGTGCCTGACCGGCTCGATGCCCATAATCTCCAGGCCGAGACTCTGATCTGTCCAGTTCGGACTCACCAGGGCGTAGCCCTTTATCACAGGTGAAACGCCTTCGACAAAACCACTTTTCTCCAGTATATTTACGAAATCTTCATAATACGCAAAGCCAACTAATGATTCGGTCCCGACGACACAATCTCCCACAAAGTTATGGGTCTTCTGCTTAAAATCACTCACCAAGCCCACCATTACCGTCATCACGACCACCACAATAAACACGCAAAGAGCAACTGCAAGCACCGCAAAATATGTTATGCGCCGCTTTATCAAATACCTCATTGCAAGAATAATCTTATACATAACCCAATCACCGGAAATTTCGGATGCCAAATTTAGAATTCAAAATGCCCAGCTTGAAAGTTCGTCATTTGATATTCGATATTCCCTCACTCGTACCTTAGAATCTCAACCGGCTTCGTCCAGGCCGCAACAATCGCCGGTATCAACGTTCCAATAGCAGCAGCTATAATTGCTAACAATACAATAGGTAAAGCCGATGCCCAATCAACCTCATTTGGTATCTTACTAAACATATACACGCTGCTCTTCCACAGCTTCAATCCAAAAATTATCCTTATCCAATCCTCAATCGTATTGATGTTTTTTGTAACAATGTACCCCAGAACAGCTCCAATGCCTGAGCCGACTATTCCAACACAAACACCAAAACCGACAAAAATCCAGGCCACCGAGCTGCCTGCCGCTCCGCAACTTTTTATTATCGCAATATCCTTCTGCTTCAGCCTGACTATCATATAGAATATGCAGAATACCAGCAGAATAACTCCAAAACTCACTACACCAAATATCAATAACAAAAGCCCCATTTGCTTTCGATACGCTGCAACATATCGTCTTTGCATCTGCTTAGCTGTTTCAATTCTCGTATATTGTAAAAGGTACAGGTCCGCTCCCAAATGTTCCCCAACGAAACTACGCCATACACCACGAATCACCGCCAGTGCAGTATCCGGGTCGGCATTATCCGCCAGTTTTATTTGAATTTGGCTTCCAACCGGTACGGTTTCATTAGGATACAAAGTTTTTTGCAGCTCTTCTAAGGGCAGATACACACAACCATTATCAAATTGATAGACTCCCGTTTCAACGGCATCCACAATGGTAAATTTCATCACTTGTCTTTTGAATTCTACTCGCCTGCCTTCCTCGTCTGCTTGTGATATAGTCCCGGTTGTAAGAATAACCTCCTGGCCGAACATCTTTTCAACCGCATCAAAATCATATTTATCTGTCTTTTCGTCAGGCTCTGCCACCACACCTATTCCCACAAAACCTCCAACCCCTCCTTCAGCGGCGCTCGTTTGGAAAGACAGTGCACCACCTGAGTCTTTTTGTCTGAGCAAAAACCGGTCAAAATCCATCACTTTTGTTCGTCGCACAGGCTCAATCCCCCAAACATCCACCGCACGCACGTTACCTTTACCCAAATGTAAAAGGCCATGAGCTGATAGTATTGCTGTCGCCGCCTCCACCACCTCAGTTTGCTCCAAACGCTCGATAAACAAATCGTATTTTGCAAACTTAGTCGGCGGGGCAAGAACCACGTCACCTATTGCTTCAACTGCCGCTCGCTGGAACGCTTTGATAAAACCGGTGAACAAACTGGAAACGACTATCAACAAAGACACAGAAAGGGCAACCGCAGCAATACTCAAGAATACTATCTTTTTCTTACGTAGATATCGCAGCCACAAAAATAATTTTAACATCGCACTAATCGTAAATATCGAACTGCTTATATTTAGCCCCACGTTTCACGTGGGGTTCAGTTCTAACCTTTTGCAGGCCTAAGAAGTGGAAACAGTACCACATCACGAATACTCGCAGCACCGGTCAGAACCATTACCAATCTGTCGATTCCAATACCCAGCCCACCGGCCGGAGGCATACCGTATTTCAACGCCGTTATATAATCTCGGTCCATCTTCGTTAAGGATTCTTCCTGGCCCTTAAGCTGAGTAAGGAAATTCTTATATTGCTCGGCAGGGTCATTCAGCTCCGTATAAGCATTAGCCAATTCCATCCGCGCGATAAACAATTCGAACCGCTCGGCAAATTTAAGATTGTCTTTTTTACGTCTGGCTAACGGACACAACGCAGCCGGATAATCTATCACAAACGTTGGGTCGATGAGGTTATTCTCAACAGTGGCTTCAAACACCTCATTGACAACCACCGCATCGTCCACATCCGCTTCATCCAGTTCCAGTTCCCTTGCTTTTACTCTGACAGCCTTTATATCTTCAATATCGCAGCCGCTGTATTCTTTCAGCAGCTCGGAGTATTTGGCCCGACGCCAGGGCCGGGTAAAATCTATCGTCAAATCGCCGAACTGAACCTGCTCGCCGTCGCAGTATTTCCCCACGCAAAGCCCAATAATCTCCTCCGTCAAATCCATCATCACGTTGTAATCGCCGTAGGCCTGATACACTTCGAGCATCGTAAATTCCGGATTATGTTGTCTGCTCAGCCCTTCGTTGCGGAAATTTCGGTTTATCTCGAAGACCTTTTCCATTCCGCCGACGAGCAGTCTTTTTAGAAACAGCTCCGGCGAAATCCGCAAAAACAAATCCATGTCCAGGCTGTTATGATGTGTTATGAAAGGCTTCGCCGCGGCTCCGCCGGCTATGGTCTGCATCATCGGAGTCTCAACTTCCAAAAACCCTTCGGATTTGAGAAATTCGCGAATCGCAGAGACGATGGCACTGCGATTCTTAAAACGCTCCATTACTTCAGGATTGGCCCACAAGTCCACGTACCTCTGCCTGTAACGTTGGTCAATATCTGACAGACCGTGAAATTTCTCCGGCGGCTGCAGCAGACACTTGCTCAGAAGCACAACATTATCTGCCCATATCGTAATTTCACCGGTTTTGGTTTTACCCAACTGACCGGATGCACCGATTATATCACCAAGCTCCAGTAATTTCACAAGCCCCCACCGCTCAGACAGAAGCTTTTTGCTCAAGCCGACCTGGATAGTACCGCTGCGGTCGCGCAAAGTAATAAAAATCAGCTTCCCAATGTCCCTCAACAGCACAATCCTGCCGGCACATTTGGCCTGCTGGCTCTCATCGCCATCTTTAAATCGGCCCTTGACACATTCAGCCGGCTCAGCACCCTCATATCTGCCGCCATAAGGCTCAACGCCAAATTCTTTAATCCGCGACAGCTTCTCCTGCCTTTGACTCTCGAACTTGTTTACCTCGTTAGAAACTTCTTCTTGCACCATGTTCTTATAAATCCTTTTACACGCCTCCTTGAGTATATGAGTCAATGCGTTTATGCGTAGATGAGCTGATGCGGTCACTCATCCGCTCATCCGCTCAATTACGCTGGGCTAACGCCGGAGCCCCAGCTTGAATCAATTTGCTCCTGACAATTAACAGACCAACCTCCAATTGTGGGTCAGCCGCGAGGGTTTCTTCGACCGTATGTTTTCTCGGCTTGTCGTTGACGTAGTCGTGGTTGGCTTGAACCAGCACGTCATTGTCCCTCCGTACCTCAATCATCTTTTTAAGTTCATCGCTTCTCAATTCAACCTCAACATCCGGCCCAACACCCCAATCCTCTCTTCCTTGTTTTTTCATTGCTTCCCGGTTTTCAACTCGCTGGTCGGAAGGCAAATGATAATGCGCCATTGTATATTTCAACTGTGCACCTCCACTGGGATAGCTCGTAATCCCCTGCACACTGCCTTTGCCGTGGGTCCTGGTCCCAACCAAAATCGCACGCTCATATTTTTCATCTGCCAAGGCACCCGCCACGATCTCCGAAGCACTGGCCGAGCCTGAATTTATCAGTATAACAAGCGGATAATTCGGGTGCGTTTTCTTCTTGTGTGCCATCTCGGGTATCGCCCTCCTGCCAAAACCCGGCTGTCTTTTGACTATCAATCCTTCTTCGATAAATTTATCAACCACCGCAACCGCACTGTCTAAAAGACCGCCGCTATTGGACCGCAAATCCAGAATCAATCCCCGCAATCCCTCTGACTCAAGCTCAACCAATACCTTCTCCAAATTCGAAGAGGTTCCTGCCGAAAAGCTCGTGATGCGGACATAACCTATTCTTTCCTCCTCATCAATCATATACCGCCATTTACCCCCATCGGTCCTCTGCCAGCCGCGAATTGTTGGAACAATTATCCTGTCCCGGATTATCGTAATTTCTTTGGTTTTCTCCTCGCCGGGCCGTCTTATTGTCAACGTAACTTTGGTACCTTTCGGACCGGTTATCTTGCGAACCGCGCAGCCAAGAGTCATGTCCTTGGTCTTAAGGCCGTCCACCTCTTCTATTACGTCTTCTGCATCAAGACCGGATTTGTATGCCGGAGTATCAGGCAGCAGGCTCGCTACCGTCAATAGCCCTTCTTGTTTCGATATCTCTATGCCGATACCAGTAAACTCATTGGTCATCATCTTTTCAAAATCCTGCACCTGCCTGGGCCAGACTATCACCGTATAAGGGTCAAGTGAGGACAATGCCGCCTCTACAAACTGTGCAATCACTACCTCCTGCGGTAAATCCACAGTCGCATCATTCAGACTCAGAACATTCTCAAAAACCTCCAAAAACTTACGTTTATCAAGCCCTGTTGGGCCGTCCGAGGCGGAATTAACCTCATCTAACAGCGCGCCTAAAGACACCGACCAGGCCGCAAGCTTCGTACTATCAGGAGGCGTAAAGGAACCCTGCTTGGAACTAAACTCTGATAGTTCCAAAGTTTTTCCGTCGAGCACTTCGAGCTCGGTCTTTTTGGAGGCGGTTTCTTCGCTTCGTGAAACCCGACTAAATCGGGACGATGTCCCCACCACTTCCCCTAACAGCTTGCACCGCTGGATAGCTTTCCTCGCCATTAGAGTGTAATCAATAACGCTGACGTAATGCAGGTCTAAGTAAATAATCGTCCGGATAAACATCTCTTTCTTCACTCCCTGTAAGCGCTCCTCGCGGGTTTCACAGGGATTGTCCTCAAAAGACGCTGCAATAGCGGCCTTATCCAGAAGCTGCTCAGCATAATCCGAATATCCTTCATTCTTTGGGTCTATCGCCTTCAGCCAAGAGTAGCAATTTATGTATGCCTCAAGCCATTTGCCCGCCACCTCGAACTCTGCTGCCTTATCTATCGCTCTTTGTATAACCTCTTGTACGAACGAATCAGACAGAAGCTGCTCTTTCTGCGGTTCATCTGCAAACTCACACGCCTTGAAAATAACCGAAAGCGTATCAACAATATCATTCACATCGTTCACGTCATCTATATCTGTTTCAGCCTGTTCAGCGACAAAACGACGTGAGCCAAAGCTCTCTTTGTATTGGGCTAATTCGGATAACTGTTCTTCGTAAGCAGCCTTTCGCGCAGTCTGGCGTTTTTCCTCTGTCGCTTCATACTCGGAAATAATATCTGCAAGCTCGGTAATAGCTGCACTTTCAGATTTATCACTTTGTCCAACAAGCCCTCGCGCACCGGCAAAATCTCCTTCGTAAATCTGCGAACAAATCTGTTCAATCAGTACCGCGGAATCGCTCTTAACGGTTACCTGCGCAGACTGTGACGCCGCCGCATTGTTAGATTGGGCTGTAAAGCCATAACAGGCAAACAACAAAAAGCAGCTTAAACCAATTAAATATGTTCTTTTCATCCCACAAACCCCGTTTCTCGAATTTCTTGAAAATAAATAGCTCATTTTCGACTTCCAGTTTCTAATTTCTGATTTCCTGTCTTTGAATTTAATTCGTCAATCACCAATCGGAAATCGACAATTTATACCCATTATACGCACTCCGCCGCTTTTCCGGCACAACCCAAAACGTGCAGCTTATGTTTAACCATCTCTGTAATAGCTTCTCTACCCGGCCCGAGATACTTACGCGGGTCAAATTCACCAGGCTGTTCCGCATAAACCTGCCTGATTTTAGCCGTCAGTGCCAGTCGCAAATCAGTATCGATATTTACCTTGCAAACCGCCATCTTTGCCGCCTTGCTCACGGCTTCTTCAGGCACACCCATCGCATTGGGCATATTGCCTCCGTATTTGTTGATAAGGTCGACAAACTCCTTCAGCACACTGCTCGAACCGTGCATAACCAGAGGAAATCCGGGCAGCTTGTCAGCTATCTTTTGTATTACGTCGAAAGCCAGCTTTGGTTCCTTCTTAAACTTATAGGCACCGTGGCTGGTACCTATAGCCGCTGCCAGGGAATCAACACCTGTTTTCTCGACAAATTCTTCAACCTGATTCGGGTCGGCCAGGTGTTTGCTGATGTCATCCTCATCCACACCAACAACATCCTCCTCGATACCGCCCAACTGCCCTAATTCGGCTTCGACCACCACATCCCTTGCGTGTGCATACTCGACCACCTTTTTGGTTACCGCGATATTCTCCTCAAAAGGCTGATGGGAAGCATCTATCATCACCGATGTAAAACCATCATCGACAAATTGCTTACACGTCTCAAAATTATCTCCGTGGTCAAGGTTTATCGCGATGGGGATGTCCGGATTTTCCTCGACTACCACATTGATAATCGCCTTTAAATAGCTTATTTTTGCGTATTTGCGTGCACCTCTGGAAACCTGTAGGATAAGCGGGGCCTTCTCTTCTGCTACCGCATTTATAATGCCCTGAGTGATTTCCATATTATTTACATTGAACGCACCAATTGCATAGCCGTTCTTGTAAGCCATCTCGAACATCTTTTTGGTATTAACCAATGCCATATCTTTCTCCTTAAATCCTTCAAAATTATCTTAAGCCAAAAATTGTTTGACCAAACGTTTTATATAATCACCGATAATAAATATCGGACATTCACCTGGGCCGAATCAATAATAATTAGTACGCCGCCGAACCGCCCAATCCCATATATCTTTTCGGCCCTATCGCTAATTCCGGCACGCCCTGAAGCCATACGCTAAATACAATGGCTTGCCTGTCTAACGACGCATCTGCACTGTACGTAATACCCCAGTACATCCTATGATACCGCCTTATAAGCGATATGTCACTTCGCAATGCCGCACCGTAGTCAAAATCATACTGTGCAGAATATATCGCCGTATAGCGCGGGTCAAGGACGTATGTGGCCGCAAATGTAACCATATTCGAGCCTTTTTCACCAAAGCCGCTATCAATCCGTCTTAAATATCTGCTCCCTATATAATAACTCAAATCAGGCCAGCGCAGGCGTGAAAAACCAACATTAACTTGCTGAACCACACCGCTTTGCATATCATAATTCAAATCAGACAATACCGCAGTAGTATCGCTCAGTCGCCAGATATAGTCAGCGCCGATGTAATTACGCCTCGGCCCAAATATGTTGCCGTTGCGCCTGTCGTATCTTTCTTGTGGATTCAACAACGTCCCGAATCTGTCTACCAGCGGAACCGGGCTGAACCTGTTTACCAGCGGGATAAACGGCCTGTTCCAGATGAACTGGTCCGGCCCGGCAGAGCTGTCATCAGAATCATTCACCCACGTAACGTCCATATCCAGACGCATCCAGTCAACAGTTCGCTGCTTATCACCAATGCCTCTCTTGGTTTGCAGCCGTTGTGAAATACCTACGCTCAATGTATCACGTTGTTCGATAACCGAGTCGCTCTGGGTATAAGCTACAGCCGTTAAATACGGCCTTATCAAATGCCGAAGCTGGTTCAAATCCCAGAGCTGCGATTTGACATCGGGAAAAACCTTCCAATATGGTTGCGACGATACACGAACGCCCGTTTCACCAAACCAAACATCATCTTCACTTTCCGCCGTTCCACCATCAAGCTCACTAAAGAAGCCAGGCCCATCTTCATACGCCACCGTCCCCGCCAAAAAAGGTACCACCTTCGCCTTGCCAATCATCATCGGCATATCAACCTCGTTTCTCGTTGACATAAACGTAAAGAACTGCTCTGAATCCGCCAGTACACCATCCGCAGCGTAACGCTGGCGAAATCGGCTGACCTGACTGTCACTGTAGAATGTCAGCTTATCGTTAAAGAACGACTGGCCGGTCCAATGGAATTCGGCACCGGGCAATTCTTCCAGCTCATCGACAAAATCGTTTATTCGCACCTTGCCCAATAAGGAAAGGCCCCAGTTATCCTCAATACGCTTCATGTGAACGAGGGTCTCCTGCTGCTTACCCACATAAAACTCGTTGCGATAAAAACTCTCAAGAAAATTCTCGTCAGATATATAACTGACCTCAGCGGTAAGCTGCCAGTTGTAAGGAAGAAACTGCCTGTGCCGCCAGCTGAACCGACCGCGAAGCTCACGTTCCGGCTCAAGATTTCTGCGACTGCTGTGCCTGCCGAGGCGGTCCTCACCCTCATCGTTAATTACATAGCCCAAAATCCTGCCGAAATAGTTCTCCTTTGCATAATCGACCTCTATCCCGCTGCCGAAGCCGCGTTCGCTGTAATAGTCCAGGGCAAGAGTGCTTTGGGTCCCTTCCGGCTCTTCCAATCCCAGTAACCGGGACAGAAACCATCGCGTCTCGACCAGCGTCCCCCACCTGTTATCATGCCCGACGTGTACACTTTT
>JABAOF010006907.1_pt2 | contig 11020 bp, 13 predicted proteins | sample 7062171 | NCBI WGS metagenome assembly JABAOF01 (sample SAMN14538628, study PRJNA623070) | marine sediment metagenome | biome: marine biome [ENVO:00000428]; feature: marine pelagic biome [ENVO:01000023]; material: deep marine sediment [ENVO:00002113] | place: India: Gulf of Khambhat ... | reverse complement strand
ATTTACACACGATGCATTTTTTTGCTTCTGGAATGGCGATGAGTCTCTTTTCCTCTATGGATTTACCGCACACCACACATTTACCATACACGCCCTCTTCGATTCTTTTGAGAGCATTACTTATCTCCTGAAGCTTTAACTGCTCTTTTTCGGTAAGCTTATCGTATATTTGCATCTCATAAATGCTGTTCGCCTTATCCACGATGTCGCCGATTACGTTCTCACTTTCTACATCGGAGATCTCATCCTTTCCCTCACCTTCGAAGGTTTCGAGAAGTTCATTCATCTTTGTTATGAGCTTTTTTTTAATCGATTCGAGCACTTTTGTTCGCATAGGTTATCACCTCGCAGTCTAAAACCTTCATTCGCTCATATTTTAGTTTATGAGCCATAGTCAGGATTGTGAACGGTGATCGTCCAATGTATTCAACAGCGTAATAATTTAATTCAAAAAGTCAAAAAAATCCAACGAAAAAAAACAAAAATAGTAAAAAATAGGCTGTAAGTCCTGCCAATGAACGCCGGTGCTGTCAAGGATGGGGTATACAGGTAAGGCTCTCAAGAGTAAACCTTTGTGAGCATCTCTTCAAGCTTATCCCGATCGATGAGGTTTATTGGACGAACTTTAGCATGTTTCAGTGCCTTTGCGGAATACTGTGACGTTGATATGAAAAATCCCTTCCCAGCATTTTCTTCAGCCATCTTTTCGAGAAGCTCACGAACCGGCAGCTCTCCAACCTGTGAAGTCCATCGTGCAAAGTGAACGATACAGTTAACCTCTTCTCTCCCTTGCCGAATCGTTCCCTTGAACTCAACAAAATTCTCTTTCCCAAACTTGTGGCTTTCAACTCGAATTCGCAATAGTCTGCAGAGGGTCATTCCAGCTGCCAGAAACTCATTCTTGGAGGAGGTCATTAACCTTGTGAGGTTTTCACTTCTTCCAACCTCACCGTATATATCAATCTTCTGAGATGTGTCTTTGTAGTTTGCTTGCTGGGTCTCAACTTCTTTCCAAAGCTGAAGTGCCTTGTTTATCTCCCCTGCGTCCACGAGGTAGTTTGCATACTGATACTTCAGCTCTATTATTTCCTTCGTATTGGTTGATCCTATATCAAGTGCCTTTTCAAAATACTCAAAGGCCTGTACGGTATTCGCAAGCTCTATATGGATGTATCCGAGATGAGCATAGGATTCAAAGGCGAAATGCTCATCTTGAAGAGCAATTTGAAACTCTTCAATACCCTTTTTAAAGTTTCTGCTCTTCTCGAGCACAAGAGCATAATAAAAATGACCTTCACTAAGAGACGGGTCCAGCTTGACAACCTTTTGGAGAGTTTTTTTCGCCTTCTCAATATAATTCAGTGCATAGTCCAGCTTACCCAGCTCAAGGTGGGCCTGTATAAAATTATCATTGCATTTAACGGCTTTACTGAAAGATGTAATGGCCTCCTGCATCTGACCGCCGTTTTTCTTGATGATACCAAGGTTATAAAAGGCGTTTGCGTTTTCTGGATCCAGCGAGGTGACTATCTTGAATTCCTGCATTGCCTTTTCAATATTATTTAATTTCAAACAAACCATAGCAATACGTTCATGTATTTCCGCTTCATTGAGTGGGGGAAGGAAGGTGGTGCTGAGCGCTACCTTATTATACTCAACGAGTGCGAGCTCAAGATTATTGAGATTTTCATGACAAACACCCAAGTACCAGTTGATCTTTTTGTCATTGGAATTCCTTCGGTACAGATCGGTAAAAAGTCGTAGTGCCTCCTCATAATCTCCGCTTTTCAGGCTGGTCAACGCTCTTTCCATCCTATTCTTCCTCTGAATGCTAACAAAGAGAAAAACACCGAATAGGATGGCTATTACGAGAACTGTGAGTAAAAGCACTACCATTTTTCGGTTCCGTAACTTTTTAATAGAACACCTTTACCAGATACAACCCTCCAGCAAAGGCAGTCTCGCCGGCTATTTTCCGGTCCTCTGCCCGCAATATCTCATTGATCACTTTTGGTGGGACCTTTTCCCGTTCGAGCTCGAGGAATGTACCAATAATCGTTCGCACCATCTTTCTTAAAAAACTATTAGCGATAATATCGAATACAATAAAATCACCTTTTTTTTTCACCGTACACTCAAAAACTCTTCGTAAGGGATTTTCACGTGCCCCCACCGTTGCAAAACTGGTAAAATTATGCGTACCAATAATCCTTCGGCAATAGGTTTCAAACCTTGACAGATCAACTGAGCGTTTTATCCAAAGTGCATAGTTATTGAAAAAAGGTACCGCATCACACCCATTCCAGATAATATAGCGGTACCATCGTCTGAGCGCGCTGTAGCGTGGGTGAAAACTCAGCGACGCTTCATGAGCTTCCATGACTCGTATATCCTGTGGGAGTAAGGCATTCAATGCACACTTAAACTGTTCTCCCGTCATGGAAGTTTCAGTCTTGAATGCAATAACCTGTCCGAGAGCGTGAACACCTGCATCGGTTCTTCCCGCATAGGTGATTCTCACCCTTTCTTTCAACACTGTTGCGAGTCCTGCTTCAATAACTCCCTGAATTGTGCTTGCGTTATTTTGTATTTGCCAGCCTGAATATCTCGTTCCGTCATAGGAAACATCAAGCGATATGTTTCTCATTCCTCCTTAAGCTCCACGATCTTGTCCGAAATCTTTTCATAGAGTTCCTTTGATATATCAAGGATAAATGAGGGCTTCGACTTACTCGATTTTCCCATTCCGAACACCTTGCTGATAATACGTTTTGCAACCATTAATTTCTGGATTCGTTCTTCTCTATTATCGTCATTTCCATACTTGTAGAGTAGCAGAGTTGAAAGATAAAGAACACCGGGAAAACCGTAGTTTTTATCAAGATCCGGTCCAAAATTTTTTATTGCATCGACTCGTTCAGCACCATTCTGAGCATATTCGATCGTCTTTTCATAATAGCCTATCGACTTCATATACATCAAGGTCTTCAACTTTTCATAGTTCTGGCCTGGAAATTTCACATCGAGCTCATTAAAAGACCAGGCACATCGAAGTGCCGAAAGTCCCTTTTTAAAGGTAGGGGCTTTCTCTTTTCCAAAAAATGAATAGGAGCTGATAGCCAGAATATAGCTCGCTGTTCCTGTAAAGAGATTTCTCGGTTTTTTATAATCTAACACGGGAAAGATTAGACTGACATCATGCTTTCGCTTTGCGCGCTGTGAAAGAGCCTCCTCTCTGTTTTTTTGCGGTATTGCTTGAAAATCTTCGGCGTAAGCTGCATACAAACAGTCCGGACACACAGTAACAGGGTAATTCAGCGGGTATACCTCACCAATCTTCTTGCTCGGTTCATAATTTCTTCTCAACTCATCGGTTATATCTTTTGCGATTAGTCTTCCTCCGCCTGTGAGCATCTCTTCCTTTCGAAATCTTGTACCGCATAATGGACAGGTTACCGGATCCTTTAAATAATAGGATACCTTTACCGGAACATCAGACATAATAACACTCCTGAAAACCCGCTATTCTGACCTGAATTCTTCTAAACGAACTATTACAGACTGCGGTTCAATTTTAACCAAGGCCACGTCTGCGATATCGGATTGAAACGTTACCGGCAAAACATATTCGCCAGGCGCTTCGATACTTATGCAATCCACGAACCCGTACACCTGCTGATTACTAAATTCACGCTCGAGTCTACGGGGAATTTTAATAAGAACAGAGATCTCCTGATCCTGCAGAATCGGAACCAACCCTTCCTTTACGTTTATCGGATAGACAATTATGGGGCTCACCCTTTTGACGGCAAACTCCTCACGTATGATTATCTTTACATTCACCGACTGCTCGCCTACAAGTAATATCTTTTCATCTGTAGTATCAATAAAAGTTTCCATGACGGTCGTTTCGGTCAAATTCCGTATGTTAATATTCTTTGTATAAATAGAGTCGATTGTATCTAACAATGATTCAGGGCCCTGTATCTCAACAGAATCGGGTTCGATAATAACATCTTCAAACTCATATCCATCGGGAAGTTCTGCAATAATAACAGGGACAACCTTCACCTCTTTTCTTTGGGCTTTCTCTACCTGTATATCGACAAGCCGTGGGGTTATCTCTTTAATCGAAACTCCTCGAGGTATGCCTCTTTTGTCTATTCTCACGATCTTTCTCATTGACGACTTCGTACTCATTTCAAGATCGATATAGGCGATTACCTCTTCCTCATTAATGAGAGAGAGATACTCATCTCTACCCCTGAGTATAAGTTGCACGAATTCCGGTAGCTCGCTGGCCACGAGATAGTCGCGTGGAACATTCATAACTTTGACTGGAACGGATAAAAATCTCTCCTTTTCCTGAATACTGCTTACGTAGATCCAGAGAATACCCGCTAGAACAATCGAGATCAGTTTAATATGCCAGTTATGGGTAATGATCTTTAAAATTTTTAAATTCATAGAACCATTCCTGACAGGACCTTCGGCTATTACTTTCTCTGGAACAGATCCTGGAGTCGCTCACGCAATCGGTTTATCGAGACACCCATTTCGATTGAACTGTTCCATGCAACAGAGATCTTCGCGGTCTCCTCGGATACGGCAATAACAAGTGCATCGGTTTCTTCCGCCAGCCCAAGAGCAGCGAGGTGCCGCGTGCCGTACCCCTCGAGTATTTCATGACGTTCAGTCAGTGGGAGAATACATTTCGCGGCAACAATTCTATCCTCTCGGATGATTACAGCACCGTCATGGAGGGGTGATTCCTTCTTGAGCAGTGAAATGAGAAGGTCTGCACTCAACAGTGCATCCAGACGCAATCCCGTTTCAATATAATTTTTCAGTCCCACACTCGATTCGATAACGACAAGCGCCCCAATTTTCCTGTTTGAAAGCTCCTCAACGGCGCCGGCAACAATATCAATGATATTCGCCGGTTCTTTAAAGAGAATCCCGAAAAACCTGTTCTGTCCTATGGTCGTGAGCATTCTCCGCAGTTCTGGTTGGAAAAGAATTATGACGGCGATGGCGGCGAACTGGATAATCTGGTTAAGTAGCCAGCTTACCGTTTCAAGACGGAGAAACCGTGAGACCCATGCAGCAATAATGATAAAGGCCAGTCCTTTTACAACCTGTATAGCCCTCGTTCCAGATATCATGACGTAAATTTTGTAAATTACAAACGCAATGATACCGATATCGACTATGGGTAAAAGGTACGTTTTTGACCAATTTAATATGTCAATTACGTTCATTTCATTTTCGCCGAGGCGGAGCGTTATCCCTGTCACGCACGTACGATGGCATCGACAATACGAACTGTGTCCACTGCTTCCTTTACATCGTGGACTCTTATAATATCGGCTCCCTGGAAAATTGATATAGCGTTTGCAGCTACCGTTGGAATGAGTCTCTCTTCAGGTTCAAGGCCCGTATATGCACCGATAAAAGATTTTCGCGAGAGACCGACAAGGACAGGGTACCCCTTTTTCTTGATGAGTGGGAGGTTCTTCAGAATACAAAGGTTATGTTCAGCTGTTTTTGAAAAACCAATGCCAGGATCTAATATTATCTTGCTAGGATCTATTCCAGCTTTTTGTGCGGTATGTATGGCAAGTTCAAGTTCTTTTGAAACCTCTGCAATTACATCACGATACTGTGCATGGCTCTGCATATCTCGGGGTATTCCCCTCATATGCATGAGAATAACATACACTCCTTCCCCAGCGATGAGCTTCCCCATTTTGTATGAAGCGCTGGATGTCGAATCTGCCGTTCCCAAACCGGTTATATCATTTACAATGTGAACACCCAGTTTCAGTGCACGAGCCGCAACCTCATATTTATAAGTATCAATGGACAGAAAAATTTTCGAACGTTTTCTGATACCTTCGATAACCGGGAGCACCCGTGTCATCTCTTCTTCAACATCAATTTTTTGTGAACCTGGCCTCGTCGATTCACCACCGATGTCTACGATGTCAGCTCCCTGCTCCTCAAATAGAAGAGCCTGGTTAATTGCTTGATCCTTATCGAGAATCCTGCTCCCCGCATAAAAGGAATCGGGCGAGACATTGATTACACCCATAATTAGGGTCTTTTTGCCAAATGGAATCCTTACATCCAAAGAGAAATCCTATTTCTTCTTATGTCTGTTTTTTCTCAACCGCTTCTTCCGTTTATGGTTGGCAATTTTCTGCCTCTTCCTTTTCTTACCCGACGGCATTATACCTCCTTACTTTGTCTTGTTACCACCCTTAGAATTAGACTCTTTTGCATTCTTCCGAGCTTCTTCACCCTTTTTTCCGGCATTCTGCCCTGATGCAGCAGAAGGACGCTCCTCTTTTTTTTCTTTCGACGATGGTGATTTTGTCTTTGTCTGTTCCGATGGAGCTTTCTCCTTAGACCCTTGTTCTTCTCTCTTACCTTTCTGAGCTGTGGTTTCACCTTCTGCTTCTTTCTGATTCGATGAGGATACTTTTTCACTAGGGGATTTTTCGGCACCCTCTGGCTTCTGTTGTGAAAAAACTGTTTCAGAGTAATTTGCCTGTAGATCACTAATGAGAGCATTGAGCAATTTTTCCTCATCAGCGGTAAGATTACCCTTTGTTTTAGCCCTCATCATTATCAGGAGGTCGATCGAATACTTAGCACCCTTGAGATCCATTTTGATCTCACCGGAAACAGGATCGGTTACCTTCCCCAGCGACACCCATGCTGAGGAGCTCAGAGTAAGAATCAGTGCTGTAAGAGATGCTTCCGGGACATAGGAGTCCGTATCTGCCATCCCTCAACTCCTTTTAATTGATATCTTTATTTCATTTTCAAGTAATCAAACTGGTTTCCACGAATTAATATAGTAAAATCTATTTGGGGGAGCAACTTCATTAGAGGAACTGCCATTTCGACCTATCCCGGGAAATCTCCTTTAGAAGATCCTTCACTTTTTGATCCATAGATTTCTTGCAAAGGAGTATACGATTCTCCTCCTTCACAACGATGATGTCATCAATTCCAATGAGGGATATGAGGGAGCTGGTGTCGCCGATTATGATGTTTTCACTTGAATCAATGGTTACAACGTTTCCCTGAACAATATTGCCCTTTCCGTCTTTTTGCAGGTGACGCTCTAATGCGCTCCATGATCCAACATCGTCCCAGTCGAACTTCGGCTTCAAGGATGCTATCCTGTCAAATTTTTCCATTACACCATAATCGATCGATATACTTTCAAACTTTTCAAACTCCTCTCTTTTCACCGCTGTCTCGCGTTGGGTGCCGATACTATTCTGTATATTCAGTAATCCCTTATGGAGTATCGGCATATGACGTTTCAATGCCTCGAAGAACAGGGAAACCTCAAATATGAACATCCCGGAGTTCCAGAGAAATGTCCCCTGTTCAACGTATTTCTTTGCCTTTTCAAAGGAAGGTTTTTCCCTGAACTTTTTTACCGTGAATACTTCGTGATCGAAGTTTCCTGGAATTTCCTCTTCCACCTCAATATACCCGAACTCTGTGGCAGGTCTCGATGGTTTCACACCAAAGGTTACGATATAGCCCATACTTGACACTTCTGAGGCGGTATACAGTGCAGTCAGAAAATCATCCTTTGGGTCCACAACATGATCTGCTGAAAGCACTGCAACTGTAGCTCCGGGATCTCTTACACCGATGTAGGCAGCAGCGAGACCGATTGCAGGAGCAGTGTTCTTGCCCACCGGCTCAACGATGAGGTTGTGCTCGTGTATCTCCGGAAGCTGTTCGGCAATTATGGCCTTTAAGTGCTCCCCAGCAACAACAAAAATTCTCTCCCGCTCGATTTCAGGGTAAACGCGGTGAAAGGTCTCCTGCAGCATCGTTTTTTCCGTGACGATACCATGAAACTGTTTCGGCCGCTGCATGACGCTCTTTGGCCAGAAACGCTCCCCCTTCCCGCCTGCAATGATTACGATATATAGCACGGGATCCCTCCTTTTTTTACTAAACCCGCAGCCCTTGACAGGACCTTCGGTACATTAAAATCCTGCAAAACGTTCAATCCTTTCACGAACAGAACGATCATCAGTGGGTTGAAACCAGATTGTTCCTTTTTCTCTTCGAAACCAGGTGAGTTGCCGCTTTGCGTAACGTTTCGTATCTCTGATAAACAGCCTAACCACTTCATTAAAGGAGCGGCACCCTTTAAAATACTGAATAAAATGGCTATACCCCAGTCCTTTCATTGAAGGATACCGTTCATCGTATCCTCCACACAGGAGCTCAAAAACTTCCCCTGCAAGCCCTTCTGAAATCATTTTTTTACATCGCTGCACGAGATGTTCGTAGAGCTCCTCTCTATCAATGTTGAGTCCGATCTTCAGCGCGTCAAATTTTACATCCGCCCCCAGATTTTTAAAGTCGGAAAATTTCTTCCCCGAAAGGTCGTAAACCTCCAGAGCCCGGATTATTCTTACAAGATCGTGTGGATGAAGGGTTTTTGCAGTCTTCGGGTCGACAGATTTCAGCCGGACATAGAGCGAACCCTTCATTTTTTCCTCTTCACGATAGAGTTTCTTCCGTAATTCTAGATCTGCCGATGGGGCTTTGGATAGACTGTATTCTAGGGCGTGAAAATACAACCCCGTACCCCCTACCAGGATTGGAATCTTTCCTTTCCGGTGAATGTCATAGATAGCCTTTGAGGCCAGCTTTCTAAAATCACCAGCACTGAAACGATAATCTGGAGAAACAATGCTCACAAGGTGGTGTCTGACACTTTGAAGAGCCCGCTTATCGGGCTTTGCCGTTCCCTTCTCAAGCTTCTTATAGACCTGCATGGAATCGACTGAGATAATCTCACCAATACCCTGAGCCACCCTGAGAGCCAATTCCGACTTGCCAACTCCGGTCGGACCAAAAATAAATACCACCTTCAACTTTTCCGTCATCCCGGATCCAAAATTAACATAAATTATGAAGTTCGATCAAACTCAGAAATTGTACGGAAAGAGGAGTTGTTTGGCCTGAAAGGCCAGCACAACGCCTATGGATGAGGATGATAACCCTTTCAGGATTCACCCTTTTGTTCAAGGGGGTTTAGGTACTTTATCTCATCAGAAAATACCTGTTTCATAGCAAGTGATACAATTTTTCCATTGAAATTTTCTAAGCTGTCATCTCCAATGAAGTTAATCTGCCGTGCACGCTTCATTACAGCTTTACTCAGGAGGTATCGGTTCTTTGTGTAATCAACTACATTGTATGTCGGAAACATGCACTATATCCTCTCGCTGAATTCCTTTTCGATTATTGCTTCTATATCTTCAACCGCATTATCAACGCGATCGTTGACCACAATATAATGAAAATAAATATTTCTTATATTCAAGTTCCTTCTCGGCATTTGCGAGCCGAATACGCATGGCTTCCTTGCTTTCGGTTCCTCTCTTTTCGAGCCGCTTACGGAGGTCTTTGAGACTCGGAGGCATTACAAATATTGTCACCGCAGAGGGAAACTTTTTAATTATCTGCATGGCGCCCTGAACATCGATATCAAGAAGACATGCCCGATGTCCCTTAATGCACAGTTCCAGGTTGTTTCTATCAGTTCCTTTGAGATCTCCATGCACCTCAGCCCATTCAACGAAGTCTCCCCTTTCAACTTTTTGCAGAAACTCATTCTCGTCGATGAAAAAGTAATCGACACCGTGAGTTTCCGAATCCCTCTTTTTCCTCGTTGTATAGGATATGGAAAAGGAAATATCATCCCTCTTTTTCAACAGTTTTTTATAAACCGTTGTTTTCCCGCAGCCGGATGGACCCGTTAAAACCAGCACTATTCCGGATTCATTCAATATTGCGTACCTGCTCCTTGATTTTTTCTAGAATCATCTTCATTTCTACGACATTTTCAGATACAGAATAATCTGGAACTTTCGAACCGATAGTATTTATCTCTCGATTTACTTCCTGAAGGATAAAATCCAGTTCCCTCCCGTTTGCTCGATCCTTTTGAAGTGTAACTTTTATCTTCTTCAAATGACCCTTGATTCGCGATATTTCTTCACTGATATCAACTTTATTTGCAAAAAGAGCGATTTCCATCATAAGACGTGTCTCATCCAGCTGCGAATCGATAAGCTCACGTATCTTCCTCCGCAGCTGTTCCTTATGCTTATCGATTACTGGTGGGTATTCAGATTCAACTTTCTGAAGAAAAGATTCAACTTCCTCAACGTACTCGATAAGTTCAGCCCTTGTCATTTCACCTTCAGCATTCCTCGATTTCTGAAACTCCTGAACCGTGGTCCGATACATTTTTATAAGTTCTTCCTCCGGAATAGAAATACGAACCCCTTCATCTGTACCGCTAAAAAAGGATCTCAATGTAATAAGTTCTGATAGAGAAACCATTAAATGGTGCTCAGCTTCATCCTCAATCTCACTTATGATGCCGCGATACTTTTCGAACATCTCCTTTAGTAGTTTTCGTTCCATTTTTTCCTTTGCCACAACCTTGACAAAAACATCGATCTTGCCTCGCTTCACGTATTCCTTCATAATCCGCCTGAGAGTTTCTTCTAAAAACTCCAGATAAAAGGGAATTTTGAATTTTATGTCGAGAAACTTATTGTTCAGTGATCGAATTTCGATAAATACCGTATACTCCTCATATTCGAAACTGTAAGATGCATATCCAGTCATACTGTTCACATCAATCTCCTTCAAACATTAGTTGCTGGCGAGCACAATTATCCGGAACTCATTAGTCGCCGGCGAGCAAGTCCTCCAGCTCAATCATTCGAGCTCGTGACCTTACTTTTGCAGTTCCATTTTTATCAATATTAATAGATACATACATTGTATATCATTAACCACGCACTCATTATACCCAAATAAACAGATTTTAAAATGAAATTATTTCGAAGCAGTATGCTCGGGGTCATGGCAGGGAAAAAAATCTTGACCCACTTTTTTTAGCGTACTATATTCATCGAGGACAGGGCCGCTAGCTCAGTTGGTAGAGCAACGC
>JABAOF010012796.1_pt1 | contig 11021 bp, 7 predicted proteins | sample 7062171 | NCBI WGS metagenome assembly JABAOF01 (sample SAMN14538628, study PRJNA623070) | marine sediment metagenome | biome: marine biome [ENVO:00000428]; feature: marine pelagic biome [ENVO:01000023]; material: deep marine sediment [ENVO:00002113] | place: India: Gulf of Khambhat ... | reverse complement strand
CGCGAGGTGGCCATCTGCAAGCGCTCGGGGATCATGATCAACACCTTCATGCTCGCCCGCGAGCGAATGCTGGTGGAGTTCGTGAAGCGGGTCTGTGAGATCGCGCGCGGGAAGGCCTACTTCACCAACACGATGACGCTGGGGCAGTACATCCTCATGGACTTCATGCGGCGGAAGACGAGAAGGGTCGGATAAGCGTCAAGCCCGCCGCTTCACGCTCGCCACCACCCGATCCGCCAGCCGTGTCGGCTCCGGCAGGCGGTACTGCACTGCACACTCCAGCACTAGCCGCTCGGCGGTCGCCAGATCGATAAGGTGCCCCACGCTCACGAACACGGGCTTCACGCCGGTGCGCGTGCGCAGCACCGTGCCGATCCGCTCGCCCCGGTCGCGCAGCGCCGCCCGGGATCCACGCCACTTTGCTGGCTCGCGGTACTCGCCGGTCAATAGGCTCTTGGCACATCCGATGGTTGGGCGGTCACAGGTCACACCCACATGACACGCGAGCCCGAACCGCCGCGGGTGGGCGTAGCCCTGCGCGTCGCACATGATCGCGTCGGGGTCGCGGCGCAGCTTGCGCAGCGCGGCGATCACGGCGGGGGCCTCCCGGAAGGAGAGTAGTCCCGGCACGTAGGGAAAGGTCAGCGGCCGCGCGGCGACGTGCTCCTCGAGCACGGCCCGATCGTGCGCGTCCCACAGCACGACAGCAGCGAGGCATTGCGTCCCATCTCGCGAGAACGCCGCGTCGACCCCCGCGACGTACCGGATCCGCCTGCGCGGCCGGGTCTGCCGCACGGCGGAAGCGAGACGCTGCTGGATGGCGATGGCCTCCCGCGGCGTGACGCTCCAGCGGTGGGGGGCGGGGGGGATGTTCACCTTACCTTTCATCCGCCGACGGCCCGTACACCCCCGGCACCTTGAGCCCCGCCTGGCGCATCAACACGGTCATCTGCCCCCGGTGGTGGATCTCGTGGTGCAGCATGACCGCCAGAGTGAGGCCACGGGGCCACTCCCGGTCGTACAGCCGATCCCGTATCCGCAGCGTGTCGTCGTCCCACTGCTGCTCCACGGCGGCACCCAGCGCTTTCGCGGCGTCCACATAGGCCGAGTGGATCTCGGCGGCGCGGGTCGGAGCCGGTTGCGTCTTGCCGGGGGCGTCCCACTCGAGCCCCGTCTTTCCCAGGATCTCCCGCTGCGCCACGACCACGTGCCAGGCGAGCTCGCCCAGGCTGCGGTACCCTTCCGCCACCCGCTGCTCCAGCGACCCGTCGGTGAGTGCCGCCATCACCCTGGCGGTCTCCGCCGACTCGTGGGCCCACGTAGTGAGGAAGTGGCTCACGGCGCTGTACATGAGGCTCGCTCCTGTGGGGCTCCAGGGAGCCTACCGGGTGAAGCCGAGCGTCGCCAGCGGGGCGAGCCGGATCCGCTTCTCGACCCTCCCACTCGCCCTTTCGGTCGCCCATCCAACTCGACGTGGAACCTCGGGCCCTCTACTTTCCTTCTTTCTGACGACGTCACCCGCAGCAGCAGGCAGTATCTGTGTTCGAGAACATATTCGAGACGGTCAACTCCGGCTTCGCCCAGGCCCTGTACGAGGACTACCTCCGTGACCCATCGTCGGTCCCGGAGGAGTGGCGCAAGCTGTTCGACAACGGGTTCAAGGGCGAGGAGCCGGTTCCGCAGGGGCCGGAGCCCAGTGCCGCTCCCTCCCCACCGACGACTCCCGCGGCGGCGCCTCCCGCCAAAGCCGAGCCTGCTGCCGGGCCGGGCGAGCCCATCGCCGGCCCCGCGCTGCGGTTGCTCAAGAACATGGAGGCCTCCCTCGAGCTGCCGACCGCCACCTCGTTCCGCGACGTGGACGTGTCCCTGCTGTGGGCGGTCCGAGCGGCGTTCAACCGGCAGCTCAAGCCCAGGGGCCTCAAGCTCTCCTTCACCCACTTCATCGGCTGGGCCATGGTGCGGGCCGCGCGCAGCGTGCCCGCCATGGTCCGCGCGGTGGCCCGGGAGGGTGAGGAGTACTTCACGGTCGATCCAGGAAGCGTGAACCTCGGCCTGGCGGTGGACACCGTGGGCAAGGACGGGACGCGCAAGCTCATGGTCCCGGTGGTGAGGAACGCCGACGCGCTGACGTTTGGTGGTTTTCACGAGGAGTACGAGCGGCTCGTGGCCGGAGCGCGCGACGGCAAGCTCCTCCCCGACGCCTATATGGGCGGCACGATCACGCTCACCAATCCCGGCACGATCGGTACCGTCGCCTCGGTGCCCCGGCTCATGCAGGGGCAGGGCTCGATCATCGGCACGGGCGCGATCCGGGACGTCGCGGGCGCGAAGCTCATGACGCTGACGAGCACCTACGACCACCGGATCATCCAGGGCGCCGAATCGGGCGAGTTCCTGCAGCTGGTGGACCGCCTGCTCCAGGACGAGGACGACTTCTACGTCGAGATCGCCCAGGCGATGGACCTCGACACCGCCGTCCTCGCGGCCGCTGAGGCGGCGGTCGCGGCCGGTGCCTCGTTGGCGCGGGCGCCCGCCGCCGAAGCGGCGGCCGGCGGCATCCCCCAAGACATGCTGTACCACGTGGCGGCGGCGATGTCGCTGGTGCGCGCGCACCGCACCCACGGCTACCTCGCGGCGCGGCTCGATCCGCTCGGCACCGAGCGGCGTGGCGACCCCGCGCTCGACCCCGCCAACGTGGACCTCACGCCGGAGGTGATGCGGCAGATCCCGGCAGCCGTGTTGCGCACCTACGTCGGGGGTGAGACCCTGCTCGACGCGCTGCCGCGGTTGCGGGACATCTATTGCGGCACGATCGCCTACGAGATCGAGCACATCGCGAGTCACGAGGAGCGCGTCTGGCTCAGGCGCGTGATCGAGTCCGGTGAGCACCGCCATCCACTCTCGGACGAGGCGAAGCAGGCGCTGCTCGAGGAGCTGACTCGCGTGGACGTCCTGGAGCGCTTCCTGCACCGCAACTACCTCGGGCACAAGCGCTTCGGCATCGAGGGACTGGACATGCTGGTGCCGATGCTGCACCGGGCGCTCGATCTGGCCGCGGACGAGACTACGTGCGAGGCGGTGGTCGGCATGCCGCACCGCGGGCGCCTCAATGTGCTGGCCCACATCCTCGGGCTGCCCTACGAGACGCTGCTGGCGGAGTTCGAGGGCGGCCGCGAGGTCGAGGAGACGCTCACACCCAGGGGCGGCACGGGCGACGTGAAGTACCACCACGGCGCCGACGGCGTGTTCGAGACGTGGCGCGGCGAGAAAGTCGCCGTGACGCTGATGCCCAACCCGAGCCACCTCGAGGCGGTGGATCCGGTTGTCGCGGGCAACGCGCGCGCGCGGCAGACCAACCGCACCGGCGTCCAGATCGACCACGATCCCGTGCGTGTCCTGCCCGTTCTCATCCACGGCGATGCCGCATTCGCGGCTCAGGGGGTGGTCGCCGAGACCATCAACCTGGCCCGGCTCGACGGCTACAGTACCGGCGGCACGCTGCACCTCATTGCCAACAACCAGGTCGGCTTCACCACCGATCCGGGCGAGGCGCGCTCGACCGATTTCGCCAGCGACCTCGCCAAGGGCTTCGACGTTCCGATCGTGCACGTGAACGCGGACGACCCCGAGGCGTGCCTCGCGGCGGTGCAGCTCGCCATGACGTACCGCAAGAAGTTCCGCGGCGACGTGGTGATCAACCTCGTGGGCTACCGCCGCCATGGGCACAACGAAGGCGACGAGCCACGCTACACCCAGCCCCTGATGTACCAGCGGATCGATGGGCACCCCGCGGTGCGCGAGCTCTACGCCCGGCAGCTGGTCGACCAGCGCGTGGTGACCGAGGAGCATATCGAGCAGCTGGTCGAGCGGGCCTACAACGAGCTCACCGAGACGCAGGCCAAGCTCAAGGCCGACCTCGCCGAGGCGGAGGAAGCGGGCCAGGAGCCCGACCGCATCACCGGCATGTGGGTCGCGGCGACCGAGCCCGAAACGGCGGTCGAGCGAGACCTCCTCCTCAAGCTCAACCAGGAACTCCTGGCGACGCCCGACGACTTCCGCGTCAATCGCAAGCTGAAACGGGTGCTGGAGCGGCGGCACGAAGTGGCGGAGCAGGACGGGGGCCTCGACTGGGCTCACGCAGAGGCGCTTGCGCTGGCGTCGCTGCTGGCCGACGGGATCTCGCTGCGCATGGTCGGGCAGGACACGGTGCGGGGCACCTTCAGCCAGCGCCACCTCACGCTGTTCGATGCCGAGAGGGGCACGCCGTTCACACCGATCCAGCACCTGTCCACGTCGCGGGCGCCGTTCGAGCTGCACAACTCCCCACTCTCCGAGTACGCCGCCATGGGCTTCGAGTACGGCTACAGCGTGGCGGCCCCGTACGCGCTGGTGTTGTGGGAGGCACAGTTCGGTGACTTCGCCAACAGTGCCGAGGTGATCATCGACCAGTTCATCATCGCCGGGCTGGCCAAGTGGGGCCAGACCTCGCGCCTCACTTTGCTGCTGCCCCACGGGTACGAGGGCCAGGGGCCCGAGCACTCCAGCGCGCGGCTGGAGCGCTACCTCGCCCTGGGCGCGGAGGGGAACATCCGCGTGGCCAACTGCTCCACCCCGGCTCAGTACTTCCACCTGCTGCGGCGCCAGGCCAAGCACCAGGAGCCGCGGCCGCTCATCGTGATGACCCCCAAGAGCCTGCTGCGCCTGCCGCAGGCCACCTCATCGCTGGGCGAGCTCTCAGCGGGACAGTTCTTACCGGTGCTCGACGATCCCGCGCTCCCGGGAACGCGCGAAGAAGTGCGGCGCCTGGTGCTCTGCTCCGGCAAGGTCCACTACGACGTCGTGGCCTCCGAGCGGCGCCCCGAGGCGCGCCACGTGGCCGTCGGTCGCATCGAGCTGCTGTACCCCTTCCCCGAGGGCCAGCTGCACACGCTCATCGGGTCCTACCCCAACCTCGATGAGATCGTCTGGCTGCAGGAGGAGCCGATGAACATGGGCGCCCGGAAGTGGGTGGTGCCGCAGATCGCCGAGCTGACAGGCCACGAGGTCTCGGTGCGCTACGTCTCACGGCCGGAGCGGTCGAGCCCGGCCGAAGGGTACCCGGCCGCGCACCAGGCGGAGCAGCAGCGTCTGGTGAGCGAGGCGCTGGCTTAGTCGGCCCCAGGTTCCGGCCGCAGCCGGAAGGCATACTTCTCGCGAGCCCGGCGCACCGCCTCCCGGTAGTCCGGGCTCGTCAACTGGGCGGTGAGCTGCTCGCTGACCGGGACCACCATGGGCGCGGGGTCCCACCCCACCGTCTCACCGGTCCGCGCATCCACCAGCCACCCCCGGTCCACGACGCCGTTCGCCTCCGCGAGGTCTACGCCCGCGAGCGCGTCGCGCATCCCCTCGAAGCGCGCCTGGCGCTCGGGATCCACGAACTTCAGGTGCCGGCGGCCGACCGCCGCCATGTAGTACTGCGACGGAACGAACGCGATGCCGTCGAGTCTGAGCCGCTCGCACACCACGACCAGCCACACCGCCACCTCCCGCATGAGTCCCAGCCCGGGATGTGACTGGCCCGGGAGCTGCGGGCGAGCCTCGGTGAACTCACCCCGCGGGTTCTGCAGCAGGAGCCATTGGATCTCGACGACCTCGTGGCCGCGCACCATGCTCCGGCTGCGGCTGGCCTTGAGCTCCATCAACAGGTCACGCCGGGCGGCGTCACCGTAGATACGCAGGATCTGCCCCAGCCCGCCGGGCGCGTCGAGCGTGATCGTCGGAGTGGGGAAGCCGCGGCTACGCACGAGATCCAGCAGCCCGAGCTGCTGCAGCTGGAGCTCCACCCCGTGACGCGAGAACTGCCCCAGGAACCGGGTGTCCTCGCGGGTCACTAGCCCTACGATGTCTTCCTCGCTGAGACTCCAATCCGCATCGCCGGGTGTCTCGCCCTCGGTGGCGTCCCACCTCTGGGAGATCTCGCGGAAGCGCCGCACCAACATCTCCGCCTCGCTGGGCGGCTCGATCACGCCGCCGGTCACGAGCCAGCCGAAGAACCGCGCCGAGTAGCGCCAGGCCGAGGCCCCGTACCCACCGGCCAGGACCACCACGAGCGGCGTGGTATGCCCGTCACCCCGCGCCTGGCTCACCACGAGGCGGTCGCGCTCCAGCATTCCCTGCTGGCTGAGCCGCCAGTCGCCCAGCGCGTCCCCGGCCGCGCCGTCTACTCCCGCCACGTATACCAAGAGCCCCGGACGGTGCCGCTCGACGACGGGCGGCAGCTCCCGCTTGAGCGTGTCGAGGAACACCTCGTCGGTCACCTCGGTCCCCAGCGCGATGCTGGTGGAGGCAACGGCCGCGGCCTCGTCCCAGGGGACGTTGTGGACGGAGAAGGTGTGGACCGTCTCATCGGCGGCGAAGGCGGCCCGCGTACCGTTGCCGTCGTGCAGGTCCAGATCCACGATCAGCACGGGCTCGGTGAAGCCCTTCGCCCGCAGCCGTGCGACCGCTACCGCCACGTCGTTGAAGACGCAGAATCCCATTCCCTCCTCGGGCGTGGCGTGATGAAAGCCCCCACCCAGGTGCACGGCGGCCTTACCGGTCCGCAGGGCCATGCGGGTCGCCTGGATGGTGCCGCCCACCATGAGCCGCATCAGGTCGAGCGCTTCCTGGGCTGCCAGCGGCGTGAGCGGAATGCCCAGGATACTGCCCACCACCTCGGGGTCGGCTAGGGTCTCGAGGTACTCCGGCGTGTGCACCCGGAGGATGTTCTCCAGCGAGGCGGGTATGGGGCGGCTCACATCGCTCCGGCGGATGATGGCCTCGTCGGTGAGGAAGCCGAGGATCTTGTCGGCCCGGGCCGGATCGATGAGCGCGCCCGCGGCGGCATGCGCGTACTCCGGATGATGCACGATGCAGACGTCGGGCGGCCGCAGCGTGTAGCGCAGCCAGCGGGCCACGCGCCCGGGTATCCCCCCCGATCGTCTCGCCATGCCGTCGCCCCTTCCGGCCGGATGATTCCGCGCCGGAAATATGGAGCGTGCCGGCCGCCCAGCCAACGCGGCAGCGTACGGGCTCGGCACCTTGACGCCGACGGGTCTCCTTCGTGACGTTTGGCGTGCGATGACGCTTCCGTGGGCACTGGACAGCCTCCACATCGTCGGCCGGCAGATCGAGGGTATGCGCCCCGCGGTCTTCCTCGACTACGACGGCACGCTCACGCCCATCGTGTCCCGGCCCGAGCTCGCCGTGCTCTCCGACGATATGCGCGCCACCCTGCGCGACCTCGCCGGCGTCTGCACCGTAGCCATCGTGAGCGGTCGCGACCGGCGGGACGTGGAGAACCTGGTGCAGATCGACTCCCTGGTCTACGCGGGGAGCCACGGCTTCGACATCGTGGGACCGGGGGGCCTCGACATGCAGCACCAGGAGGGGGCCAGGCACCAGCCGGCGCTCCAGGCGGCCGCCGAGGAGCTGGAGCTGCGCGTCGGCGACATCGAGGGGGCGCTGATCGAGCGCAAGAAGTACGCGGTGGCGGCCCACTACCGCCTCGTGGCCGACGAGGACCTTCCCGCCATCGAGCATGCCGTGGCCGAGGTCGCGGTGCGGCACCCCGACCTACGGCGCACCGGCGGCAAGAAGGTGTATGAGCTCCGGCCCAGGATCGCTTGGGACAAGGGGAAGGCGGTGATGTGGCTCCTCGGGGCGCTGCACCTGGATGCACCCGACGTGCTGCCGTTCTACCTGGGAGACGACGAGACCGACGAGGACGCGTTCCGCGCCCTGGAGAAGCGCGGGATCGGCGTGCTCGTGTCTGAGGCGCCGGGAGAGACCCACGCGCACTACCTGCTGCGCGACCCCGACGAGGCCCAGGTCTTTCTGCGACATCTCATCGAGGCGGTGGAGGCCACGCGCTGATGGACGGCTGGACGCTCACCTACGACGGCTTCAACCCCGAGCAGGAGGGACTGCGCGAGGCACTCTGCACCCTGGGGAACGGCTACATCGCCACGCGGGGTGCGGCCGCCGAAGCGGACGCGAACGACGTGCACTACCCCGGTACCTACATGGCCGGCGGCTACAACCGCCTCGGCACCGAAATGGCCGGCCGCGTCGTCGAGAACGAAGATCTCGTCAACCTACCGAACTGGCTGCCGCTGACCTTCCGCATCGAGGACGCCGAGTGGTTCGACGCCCGGCAGGTGGAGATCATCGACTACAGGCAGCAGCTCGACGTGCAACAGGGGGTGCTGCAGCGCACCGTGCGGTTCCGCGACGAGGCGGGACGCGAGACCACCCTCCGGCACCGACGCCTGGTACACATGGGCGAGCCGCACGTTTGCGCGCTCGAGACGACCCTGACGCCCGAGAACTGGTCCGGAACGGTCCAGTTCCGCTCGGCCCTCGACGGTACGGTGGTCAACAGTGGCGTTCCGCGCTACCGCAAGCTCAACGGCAAGCACCTGCGGCCGCTGGAAACGGCACAGGTGGACGACGAGACGGTCTACCTCAAGGTCGAGACGACCCAATCCCGCATCGAGATCGCCCAGGCAGCCAGGTCGAGGTTCTACCGCGACGGCAAGCTGGAGCGTGTCGAGCGGCGCCTGGTCGAGCGGCCCGGGTACATAGCGCAGGAGTTCGCGGTCGGCGTAGAGCAGGGCACACCGGTCAGCGTCGAGAAGGTCGTGACGCTCTATACCTCGCGGGACCACGCCATCACCGAGTGCGGGCTGGACGCGCAAAACGCCGTGCCACGTCAGGGCAGGTTCGGCGCGCTGCTCAAGACGCACGCGAACGCGTGGAAGCACCTGTGGAACCGCTTCGACATCGCGATCAAGGCGGACGTGCCGAACCGGCACGGAGAGCACACGGCGGTGGTGCTGCGGCTCCACGTGTTCCACCTGTTGGTGACGGTCTCACTCAACAGCACCGAACTGGACGTCGGGGTCCCCGCCCGGGGCCTGCACGGGGAGGCCTACCGCGGGCACATCTTCTGGGACGAGCTCTACATCTTCCCGTTCCTCAACCTGCGCCAGCCCGAGATCACGCGCGCGCTGCTGCGCTACCGACATCGCCGCCTGCCGGAGGCGCGCGCCGCCGCACGGGAAGCGGGGTGCCTCGGCGCCATGTTCCCCTGGCAGAGCGGGAGCAACGGGCGCGAGGAGACGCAGCAGGTGCATCTCAATCCCAAGTCCGGCCGCTGGCTCACCGACAACAGCCACCTGCAGCGTCATGTGAACGCCGCCATCGCCTACAACGTGTGGCAGTACTACCAGGTGACCGGGGACGTGCAGTTCATGGCGTTCTTCGGGGCGGAGATGCTGATCGAGATCGCCCGCTTCTGGGCGTGCCTCGCGACCTACAACGAGGACATTGACCGGTACGAGATCCTCGGCGTTATGGGCCCCGACGAGTACCACGACGGGTATCCCGACACCGAGGAGCCCGGGCTCAACAACAACGCCTACACCAACCTCATGGCGGCGTGGGTGCTGTGGCGCGCGCTGGAGATCTTCTACGCCCTGCCGTACGACAAGCGGGAGGAGCTATGTGAGAAGCTGGTGGTGCTGCCCGACGAGATCGAGCACTGGGAAGACATCTCCCGTAAGATGCGCGTCTGCTTCCACGACGGTGGGATCATCAGCCAGTTCGAGGGCTACGAGAAGCTCGAGGAGTTCGACTGGGAGGGCTACCGCGAGAAGTACGGCGACATTCACCGCCTCGACCGCATCCTCGAGGCTGAAGATGACACGCCGAACCGCTACAAGCTCTCCAAGCAGGCCGACGTGCTGATGCTGTTCTACCTGTTCTCGGCGGAGGAGCTGGAGGAGCTGTTCGAGCGGCTCAGCTACGAGTTCGACCATGCCATGATCCCCAAGAACATCGACTACTACGACGCCCGGACGTCACATGGCTCCACGCTGAGCCGGGTCGTGGACTCGTGGGTGCTCGCCCGGGAGGATCGTCCCGGGTCGTGGGACCTGTTCGTAGAGGCGCTCGAGAGCGACGTGGCCGACATCCAGGGCGGCACCACGGCCGAGGGCATTCACCTGGGCGCCATGGCCGGCACCGTGGACCTGGTACAGCGGTGCTACACGGGTGTCGAGACCCGCGGGGACGCGCTCTGGCTCAACCCCAGGCTTCCCAAGGAGCTCAAGGACCTGGAGCTCCGCATCTGCTACCGCGGGCACTGCATCAAGCTCGACATGACCCAAGAGCGTCTCGAGATGACCTCGCTCCCGTCCATGGCCCGACCCATCAAGATCCGCGTCCGCGACCAGATGCATCAACTCGTGCCGGGTGAGACGAAGGCGGTGAAGCTGTAGTGACGTGGTACGACGTGCTGCGTTACGCCGTGTTCGCGGTGCTGGTCCTGAGCGCGCTGATCGCGCTCGGCTCGTGGGCAATCCAGACGCGCCGCATCAACCCGTTCGGCCACCTGGGCCAGTTCATTCGGAAGACCACCGACCCGGTGCTCGCCCCATTCGAGACGTGGCTCCTCAAGCGCGGCAAGAACCCGCAGAAGGCACCCTGGTGGCTGCTCGGAATCACGGTCGTGGGCGGGATCGTGGTGCTCAGCGGAGCGCAGTGGCTCGCGCTGACGGTTGTACGGAGCGCGGGCGCCGTCGCCGCCGGGCCGCGCGGCATCGCCCGGCTCGTCGTCTACTACGGCACGCAGCTCATCCTGGTCGCGCTGATCGTGCGCGTCATCGGCTCGTGGTTCGGCGTCGGCCGTTACCGCGGCTGGATGCGGCCGTTCTACTGGCTCACGGACTGGATCGTGGAGCCCCTGCGACGCATCGTGCCCCGGGTGGGGATGTTCGACATCACACCGATCATTGCGTGGTTTGTGATTCTGATTCTTCAGGGGCTCATTCTGAGTCTGATTTGAGGGGAAAGGTGCAGGGGGAAAGGGGAAAGGTACGACGCGCGCGCAGTACCTTTCCCTTTTCCCCTTTCCCCTTGCACCCCTAGATGAGCAACTCGATGCCCGGATCGTCCACGGTCCTCACCGTCCACGTCCAGCCCAAGGCCCAGACCACCGA
>JABAOF010016616.1_pt1 | contig 11023 bp, 14 predicted proteins | sample 7062171 | NCBI WGS metagenome assembly JABAOF01 (sample SAMN14538628, study PRJNA623070) | marine sediment metagenome | biome: marine biome [ENVO:00000428]; feature: marine pelagic biome [ENVO:01000023]; material: deep marine sediment [ENVO:00002113] | place: India: Gulf of Khambhat ... | reverse complement strand
ACAAGAAATTAACTATATCATTCGACAGGGTGATACTCTCTGGGAAATTGCTAGAAGGTTTAATTTGAACATAGAAACCCTGCTCTGGGTCAACGGCATGACCTTTAACTCAATCCTCATGCCTGGTGATGAAATCAAGATCTGGCTCGATCTTGCCTTTAAGAGATAATAATATGAAAATCCTTATCGTGGAAGATGATACCGGCACTGCATCATTTATTGAAAAAGGTTTCAAACAAGCTNNGAAACAAACGGGGAGGATGGACTCCACAGAGCACTATTCGAACCCTATGATGCAGCGGTCATTGATATCATGTTGCCAAAACTCGATGGCCTGACTCTTATCAACGAACTTCGCAAAAAGAAGATTTTGACCCCGGTTCTCATATTAAGTGCAAAAAGATCCCTTGATGATAGGATAAAAGGTCTTCGTTCCGGTGGTGATGATTACATGGTAAAACCATTTGCCTTCTCGGAGCTGCTTGTCCGTATTCAGGCATTGATTAGGAGGGCGAACGCCGTAGCAGAGCCGACGAGCCTGACTGTGGGAGACCTCACCATTGATCTGCTCAAACGTAATGTAAATCGATCAGGAGTAGATATTGAACTCCAGCCACTGGAGTTTGCTCTGCTCGAATATCTGGTGCGCAATAGGGAAATAGTAGTTTCAAAAACGATGATCATGGAACATGTTTGGAACTATAATTTTGATCCGCAGACAAATGTTGTGGAAGCAAGAATGTGCCGATTACGTGATAAGGTTGATCGTCCCTTTCAGACAAAACTCATTCATACAATTCGGGGTGTTGGTTATGTTATCAAGGAAAAAAAGTAGGGTGCTACAATCTCTTACATTTCGCCTTACTTTCTCGAACATGTTGTTGTTTGTTGCCGTATCGTTAACTGTTTTCGTGGTTGTCTATATGGTCATTCGATCGAATCTTATGCATCGTGTTGATGAGGAGTTGTCGGAAAATGTCGATGAATTGGAGGAACAGTATAAAATATCAGGCTTAGAGGAATTCCGTGCTGTAGCAGAACAGGAAGGTGAGGATGAAGGTATCGATAAGGTTTTTCTATTAATGATGAATTCAAAATTGGAGAATTTGGCTGAATCTGACCTGAGTCTATGGAAGGGCATAAATTTTAGACCGGATGAAATTTCAACCCTCTCGAAAGGCCAGGTGTTGTATAAAACACAGTCAGTACTGAACAAGACATCAAAAGTCCGTATAATTTACAAGAAAATATTCAATGAGAATATAGTTCAAATAGGAATTTCTCTTGAGGACGATGCGGCTTTAATTGCGCAATATAGAAATATTTTCGGTGTAGCAATAGGGTTCATGGTTATTGTAGGAAGCTTCCTGGGATGGCTGATTGCACATCGCGCGATGGCCGGTGTTAAAAGAGTTACCCAAACAGCAGACCGTATCAGCAGAGGGAATTTACAGCACAGGATCCCCCTTGAAGAAAAAGAGGGTACCGAAATAAAAAATTTAATTGTTACTTTTAATTCGATGATTGAAAAAATCCAGATGCTTATACTGGAGCTTAAAGAAGTTACTGACAACATAGCTCATGATCTACGAAGCCCCATCACAAGAATACGGGGAACTGCCGAGACTGCTATAACGGGTAAGCAGAATATCGAAGAGTACCAAAAAATGGCAGGTTTGGTAGTTGAGGAGTGCGATCGACTCATTGGAATGATAGCCACCATGCTTGAGATTGCAGAAACAGATTCCGGCCTTGCAGAATATGCAAAAACACCTGTAAATCTTGTAAGCGTTGTTCATGAAGCCTATGAAATCTTTCAGCCAGTTGCAGAGGACAAAGGTGTTTCTCTTGAAACTGCGGTTCAAACCGAACCACTTTATACAACAGGCGATGTTGTTCGGCTGCAAAGGGCAATCTCAAATCTCCTTGACAACGCTATCAAGTACACTCCACAGGGCGGAAGGGTTCGTATAGCTGTTGATGAGATGGAAAATAGAGTACTGGTTTCGGTTTCGGATTCCGGGCAGGGTATGGATAACAGGGTTCTCCCGTACATCTTCAAACGTTTTTACCGCGNNACCGCGGAGACTCAAGCCGGAGTGAGTCCGGAAACGGACTTGGCCTCAGTCTGGTATACTCAATTGTCCGGGCTCATGACGGAAAAATCACGGTTAAGAGCAAACCTGGCAAAGGAAGTACCTTTACCGTTCTATTGCCGCGTTCTTGATTCTACAAACTTGACGCACCGAAGATTACCAAAGTTTAATTTCCGGACAATGTTTTGGTTATCTCTACAGCCCATATTTTGTATATCGATATTGTATTAATCATATTGGCTCTGGCGGATGAAGACAGCAGGAACTCGTTTTGATTACAACCGAGTAGACAAGCGCGATTTTATGGTAAGAATAATTTATGTGGTAGCGCTCATTATCTTCCTGTTAATGGTTGCAGTACAACTGTTGGGAGAACCGCTGGAGCTAACCGTGGGCATGGAGTTGGAAGCAGGCGACATACTTTCCGAATCTGACTTCGAGTTTTACGCACTTCCATATATTAATACTACAATCGGAGATAAAGGGTTTGGTTTCGGTATCTCATGGGAGGTTCCACTACTTTTAACGGCTGATATCGGAGCCATCGAGTTGTATGAAGGATATTCATTCTCAGCCGGGGAGTTCGAGTTCGAAGTGGGAAACAACAATACGCTTGAACTTGGAACCAGCGATTTTGCAGGATATCTATACAGTATTGTTGGCCATGATCTTTTCGAATTCTGGTATGAAGTGGAGCTTGATTACGGTTATACTCCCACATTTAAAATTGACAGCATTCTCAGCCTCGCATATGAATACAATTTAGGCAAACTAAGTATACTCGGCGCAGGTGTCTCTTTAAATCTGGATCTGTATCAACAACCTGACCTTGGAGATACTGAGTTCTATTTGAGCTACACATATTCGATACGTGATATAGAAATTATTTTTGAATTAAATCCGATTCTAACCACGGGAGCAGACACCGTAGAGCTCGGTATGTACACGCTCTTTGCTATTGAGTGGTACCTATAGGAGCTTCTTCTGTTGGAGGAGAACTCCACTCAAATATTTGTCCGCTTTCAGTTTGACTAACCTGTGATCAAGAAGTAAAATACTTTCAACAAGATATATGTCGGGGTGTCAGTTACTATTTAACTCTGGAACAAAGGGTATTTTTAAATAATCTCACATGAGGACCGTAAGATGAAATTGGCAAAGAGAAGTAATATATCGCCATCGCTTACGCTTGCAATGAACACGAAAGCAAAGCAGATGAAAGCTCAGGGAATCGATGTTATTAGCTTTGCCGCAGGTGAACCAGATTTTCCCACACCAGACCATATAAAGATTGCGGGAAAAAAGGCGATTGATGATAACAAGACCTATTATACACCGGCAAGCGGCATAAACGAATTAAAAGATCTTGTAGTGCAGAAATTCAAGACCGATAACAAACTTTCGTATGAAACCTCCGAAATTTCAATAAACTGTGGAGCAAAACATTCGGTTTTCAATACTCTGGCAGTACTCGTCGAAGAAGGGGATGAAGTGATCATCCCGGCACCTTATTGGGTCAGTTATTCAGAAATGGTTCGAATATGCGGAGCTGAACCAGTTTTTATCCCAACAACTGAAGAAAATGGATTTAAAATCAGTTCAGCTGAGCTGAAAAAAACTATGGGGAGGAGAACAAAGGTCTTACTGCTCAATTCGCCCTGTAACCCCACCGGCGCTGTATATAACCATGATGAGATATTTGCTATTGCCAGAGTTCTCGAAGAGACGGATATCATCGTTGTTTCAGATGAGATCTACGAAAAAATTCTTTACGACGGAAATGAACACGTGAGTATTGCCTCCTATTCGGAAAAGATGAAACAAAAAACAGTGGTTATAAACGGCATGTCCAAGGCCTATTCAATGACGGGGTGGAGAATTGGGTATACCGCTGGACCAAAAGAAATAATTGCAGCTGTGAACAAGCTTCAGGGACATACTTCTGGAAATCCAACTTCTATTTCACAGTGGGCTAGCCTCGCCGGTTTGGGGCAGGACAACAGCTTTATCGAGGGTTGGGTGGCAGAGTTCAAGAAAAGAAAGGAATATATTGTAGCTGAGCTCAACAAAATTGAAGGCGTTACGTGCACCAATCCTGGCGGGGCTTTTTATGTCTTCCCCAATGTTCATCGACTCCTTGGGCGCTCTTATAACGAGAGGGAAATCAAAAATTCGGTGGACCTGGCTTATTATCTACTCGAAGAGGGAAAGATAGCTGTTGTTCCGGGAAAAGCGTTTGGTGCTGATGGCTACATCCGGATTTCTTTCGCCACATCAATGGAGAATGTTGTGGAAGGCATGAAGCGCTTTGCTAAGGTAGTTACTTAAGCAGCTTCATTTTTTTTGCAATGCCAATGATAAAGGGATTGACAAGAGTACGTATAAAAAAGTAGTTAACGGGGAGTTTGCTTATTTCTGCAAACTCGAGCAGTGAGCCGTCTGGGTCGCGAATGTAGGCGAATGTGGCATGGGTACCGAGGCCCAGGTCTTTACTATAGGGGTCAATAGCTGTTTTGACACCCTTATTATTTATTTCTGTTAGAGTAGCGTAGATATCCGTCACATCGAAGCAGAGTTCCATAAGACCGATATCGCCCCACTTTCTTCCATTAAAATTATGCTTTTTTTTGCTTCCCTCTACCTCGATGAGCTCTATCATGCCCCCCCGGAGAAAGTGTTTGAACTTCCCTGTAGCTTTGTTTGATTTCTTTAGAAGTGCCCTCTTTATCTTTCTTCCTTTTCCAAATAGGATATCCCATTCACTGCAGCTTCCCTCATACGTATAAAGTATGTAGTCGTAGCCGAGAATTTTTGAGAAAAAATCAATGGAATCCTTTAAACTTGACACTCCTATTGCCGTATATTCGATACCGCCAATTCTTGAAATACCGTTTCCATAACCCACATTACTTTCAGGATACTCGATGAGAATACCGTATATGCCGTCTAGGTCTCTGAACACTGCCGTTTTCCAGGCCCTGTTTTTCATAGGTGAAAAATCCATGGGGGCTGTCAATGCGCTGCCGCCGTGTTTTTTGATAATATCAAGTGATTTCTTGACATTTTTCACCTTTAAACCGTAGTATAGAAATCCATTATAGGTAAAGTCGACATCCTCAGGTATTGGTACCGGGATTTTTGAAACATATTGGAATAACTCTACAAGAGCACCGCCATGAGGATTGAGGGCTATGACAACATTTCTCGTCTCATCATTTCCAATTAACTGAATCATACCGTCACAATTATCTGTCGATTTACTCATAGGCACAGAAAAACCGAGAGCATTATTATAAAATTCAAAGGATCTATCTCTATTCTGCACACCTATTCCCACATGCTGTATAGCGTTTATCATAATGGCTAACACTCTCTATTACTTAATTTTTTATTGATGAAACTATATGTTATACAGATACTAAGTATAAGATAAAATTATTAGCAAAACAACTCATAAAGTCGAAATTATCCATATGAGGGTCAGAGTCGCGGGTGTATTACTTAAAGGGGGTGCAATTCTTCTCGTTAAGCATCGAAAGAGGGGGAAGAATTACTGGCTGCTCCCTGGTGGAAGAGTTCAACTTGGTGAATCTACGCAGGATGCTTTGAAGAGAGAATTATCCGAAGAGCTGAGTATTGATGTCGAAATTGGAGAGCTCTTATTTGTTGTTGAAGCAATAAAGGGTAGAGACGAGCAAATAATTCAACCAACATTTTCAATCAGTGCCAAGGATACAGATGTCCTGAAACTTGGCGCTGACAAAAGGGTTGTAGATTTTGATTTTTTTCTGCATGATAAACTAGGAGATCTTATAATTTATCCCGATATTAAAGATGAGTTGATAGAATTATTGAAATCGGGAAATATATCTCGCAAATACATCTATAAAAAATGGATCGATTGAANNTTCTGGTACTATTTGTCGTATTTTCAGCACATCAGTTACTTGGAGAATTTCCGCAAACGGGTTCGTTCAAAGTCGATTGGATAGATATGAAAGCTACCGTGGTCGGGTACAGTGTTGTCCGACCCAGGGAAAGCGGGAATATGATTGAATGGCAGTTTGATGCGACAAGAACTGCCAGGCAGGATTTGCTTACANNTGCGACAAGAACAGCCAGGCAGGATCTGCTCCTAAAATTCATTCACTCACTGAAACAGCTACAGGTCGATGCCTACAGCTCTGCACATGATATTCTGATGAATGACTATAAAAAAAATGAGGAAATCGTCACCTACTGTAGGGACTTTAAACCTGGTTTTATCAGTTATGGCGAAGACAGCGTAATTATTACAATGGTATTTCCCTTTTACGGTGTTAGTGGTTTTGTACCAAAGCTAATCGAGGCTGGAAAGGATACTGGAAATTTTAAAAAGTATGAGGAATACGCTTTTACAGCTCCTTTTACCGGGCTAGTAATCGATGCAAGGGGGCTTGGCAGGTTACCTGCAATTGCCCCGAGGGTATTTGACGAAGAGCACAATATCGTCTACTCGGTTGATTTGATAGATAGAGAGAGTTTTAATAAATGGGGAGCTGTCCAATATTCCGATGATTCACAATTTGAAAATACCGAGCGGGTTGGGATAAATCCATTTAAAATTGTTGCTATACCAAACGAGAAATTGATACAAACTGATATTGCAATATCGACAGAAGATGCAAGAATACTCCTTCAACATGAGGAAACACGCAGAAACCTTGAGAAGGGCAGTTTATTAATCATCATCGATTCCCTATAAGGGGGTTTTTGGCCTCAGGCGAGCGTAATCTTCCCACTTCTGAGACATGAAGTACAGATCTTTGCTTTTTTTATTGAACCATCGATAACAATAGTCTTTTTTATAAGGTTGGGTTTAAAACTTCTCTTTGAAATCCCTGTAATTTTAATTCCAGCACCATTTTTTCTTCTTGCCAAGCCTCGGGTGGCGTAGGAGCGTCCAAGTACAGTTCCCTTTCCGCATATTTCACATACATTCGCCATTTTAACCTTGTCTCCGTTGATATTGATATCCCATGCAATATAAGGAATTGCCAATATGCTGTCAAGATAATTCTTGGCCATGTTTTATAAGGGGAATTTAGGCAAAAAGATTTGCATTTATCATTGGAATGATAAATTAATTAGTATATGAGGGTTGATGATAGTAATCGATGGTATGATAAATATCCTGATCTGAAAAAATCCATAGAAAAATTGAAAAAATTAGATAAACACGAAAGGGATGAAATAATACAAGGTGTGAAAGATTTAATTTTAAATTACGATAGTGAATTAATTGCTAAAAACGCAATGGAATTTCCATTGGAGTGTAGAAGAAGGTGGTATGATACGGACCCATATACATGGCTGGTTATTAATGCGCTACAGTACGCAAATGAAGATTTGATAACGGATATAATTATTTATTTAAATGAAATTATGTAATAACCTCTCTTTCCAATCTTTGTTTTTTAGACCTAATAGTATACAAGTGGGATGATACTGCCATCAGTCCCTCCTCATTAGCCAGATAAGTGTGGATAACATTCCCGATTTCACAAGAATAAATTGACAAATTAGTGTTTCAATACTTAAAATTACATATGTAACTTGAATCCTTATAATTCTAATCTTATATTCTATATAAAGAAATGAGAGGTAAAAGAGGTTAATATTCTTTATTTTTACAGTTCACGCATTAGTTAGACTAAAGGAGCAGGAAGGAATGAACCAGCGTAAACATTGGGACAAAGTCTATTCGAAAACCCCGATCGATAAGGTTGGCTGGTACAAGCCTCATTTGGATACTTCCTTAAAATGGATAAAAGAACTTAATCTGCCTAATGATGCTCGGCTTATTGATATCGGGGGCGGGGCATCCACATTGGTCGACGATATGCTTGGACATGGATTCAACTCGATAACTGTACTTGATCTTTCAAAGAAAGCCTTGAGTTGGGCAAGGGAACGCTTGGGTGATAGGGCGGAATTTGTTACGTGGATTGATGGTGATATAACCTCGATCGAGTTGCCAACCAATCATTATAACCTATGGCATGACAGGGCAGTATTCCACTTTCTAACCGAACCTGAGCAAAAAGAACGATATCGAAATGCTCTTCTACGGACATTAAAAACGACGGGGCATCTTATTATTTCCACGTTTGCACCAGAAGCACCGCCCAAATGTAGCGGGCTGCCGGTGGAACGGTACAGTGCCGATAAGCTAAAGAGCACGTTGGGTAAGGAGTTTGAGTTGCAGCGACACCACAAAGAGCTGCATATTACCCCGAGCGGTGTAGAGCAAATGTATCTGTACTGCCATTTTCTCAAATCGACCTAACCAGACATTACACCTGACCGCTAATTCCACTGCAATTTGTATTAGTCCTAGTACTTAAGATATTTAGTCATTCATATATTGGATATGCAGCAGGCTCAGGTATTACCTGGTATTTTATAATGAAGCCAAAGTCCAAACGATACACACATATAAATCTTAATTCTTGACGTTGTATTTCAATTCGATTAGCTTTTCTGCTGGAGCGGTTTGGGTTCGATGATATTGACGCTTACAGAGGCGGAAAAGAGGGCTGTTAAAATTTGGGCTGAAAGTAATATTCATGGAGGACATTGGGGAGATTTTGACATAATTGTACCTGAAGAAGAGATAATACTGAAAAAGCTGGATAATACGAAGGATAATAAGATATCGATTAATGAGATAGAGGCGAGGATTATTCTTGGCTGGAGCGACAGCACATTAGGTATTCATACAATGGAAGAGGCAAGTGTCATTAAAAAGATAAAATCTGTTCTGGGTATGAATACTGGCATGCGACATCTAGAATAATTCTCGGCATAAGATCAGAAGCTTTGGGCAAATAAAAGAGGAATGAAAGAACTGATTGAGAGAATTGAGACCATTTGTAGCGAACTAGGCTATGAAATTATTGATCGAGATGAATCCGAAGAGCTCTATCAGGCCTCTTTTGTCAAAGATGAGGAGATTGGAGGCTCACTATTTATAGAGAAGAACAGTAACTTCCTTGAGATTGCATATTCGTATTCCTTCGATATCGATGAAGAGAATTTTCTTAAGGATCACCTCGAGTCCATGATGAATATCTGCTATGAATATGGCAATTATTTTAATATAATGAAAGGCGATGATGAAATTAACTTTTCGATATTCTCGAAATTATATTTTTCTGGATTAAACCTCGAATCAATGCAGGATACTCTCGAGGACTTTATTGCATGCAATCATGAAATTATGGAAGTATTTGGACTTGAGGAAGAAGAAAGCTATGATGAAAACGATGAAATAGAAGAATAAAAAATTTGAAATCCCTTCTTTATATGTCTTACAATTAATCTAAAGAAAAAAGTTTGATTTTATTTTTCCGCTCAGCAACAAAGATTAATTAGTTGCTAGTGATCTTTTTTCCCACACTACAGGATAGACAATGGAATTAAAAAAGTTATTCCTCTATTCACGGTTATTGACTCCAAAAAACACAAAATACGCTCATTTTGAAGAGATCTCGAAATCATTCGGCTATGAGATTGTATCCATAGACAGTGATGGTAAAATTTTTCAATATTTGAGAAATGAGAGATCGGGTGTTGTCTTTTGTGATGATACCCTGTTCAAAACACCAATTCAAAAGGGATTTGAAAAATTAGGCAGTTTTCAGGATCGAGTCGGTTTGGTTTTAGTTGTAACGGGAAAATCCAAATCAATACCTTACAGCAAGTGCATCGATACGATTCTGATGGTTTCATTATCCGATGAATTGTTCGAACAATCAGTATTCTCGGTTTTCAAACACATTCTTTTAAAAGCGAAACGCGGTAATGCATTAAACACCCTGAACCCTGAATTTGTCAAAAAACTATTGAGTGATACTGCCCATGCGGTGAACAATATCCTCTCGGGCATGCAGGGGTATGCAGAGCTTGCTCAGCTAAATCCTGAAGATAATAAGCTCATTGAGGATGCATTTAACGTTGTTATTTACTCATCATACAGAGTGAAGCAGGAGATTAAAAATCTAAGAGCACTGGTTAGAGTTGAAAATCCAATCATTCGACCAGTCGATATTACTGACGTATTAGAAGAATCTCTGGATCTTGCTAAAAACCAGGTTGCTGCAAAAAATATCCGGATCAAGTTCGGTCTCGATCGCAAACTATTCGTCAATGGTGACTATGACCAGCTTGTGCAGGTATTCTTCAATCTGCTCAACGATGTTGTTAATAATATTGGCGAAGAGGGTACCATGGGGTTTTCATTTGAGACCCATGACGGTACTGCTGAAATATCGATTGGTGGTAACGGTTATCTATTGGACAACAGGAGCTACAAGTTGCTTCAAAGAATATTTGCTTCCAGTGAGGCTATTCTTAAAACAGACGATGAAGATGGAAGGATAGACACTCGAAGTACGTTATCGATTTGTAATCGGATAATTCACAACCACGGTGGCGGAATCAAACTGGAAAGAAAAGGAGAGCAGGAGATAAGATACATAGTCACAATGCCAGCTCTAGAAGAAGAACCAAAGGTTGAAGGTATNNAATGCCAGTATTAGAGGAAAAGCCTGAGGTTGAAGGATTTGAAGAGGGCTATGAAAAACCCGTGCTTGTCAATTTGGGTAATCTCGATATGGATATACTAGTTGTCGATGATGAAGAATATGTACGCAACACAATATACTATTTCTTTGATAAAAAGGGTTGCAGGGTAACGGTTGCCGAGGATGGAGAGTATGGGTTTGATGTTGCAAAGACGAAACCATTTGATTTGATCTTCATGGATTATTTAATGCCTAAAATGGGTGGAATTGAGGCAGCACGAAAGATTATTGAAAATAACCGTGAAGCGAAGATCGTATTTATAACCGGCAAGGAATCACTCGACGAGGACCAACTTAGCA
>JABAOF010023116.1_pt1 | contig 11035 bp, 9 predicted proteins | sample 7062171 | NCBI WGS metagenome assembly JABAOF01 (sample SAMN14538628, study PRJNA623070) | marine sediment metagenome | biome: marine biome [ENVO:00000428]; feature: marine pelagic biome [ENVO:01000023]; material: deep marine sediment [ENVO:00002113] | place: India: Gulf of Khambhat ... | reverse complement strand
ATCAATTTCAGCTCGCGGCGTGATGCAACATCACAGATGGCATCCATATCGCATGGACGCCCAGCGAAATGAACGGGAAGGATGGCACGGGTCCGTTCGGTGACACTCGATTCGACTTGATCTGGGTCAAGGTTCCTCGTTACTGGGTCAATGTCAACCAGCACCGGGGTTGCGCCTGCATGGACGATTGCATTCACGGTGGCACAGAAGGTCATGGCCGTGGTGATGACTTCGTCTCCTTGCTTTAGACCCGCTGCCAATACGCTCAGATGCAGTGCTGCAGTACAAGAACTCAGAGCCACAGCATATTCTGCTCCCTTATAAGTCCTGAATTCTTCTTCAAAACGGGACACCTTCGGACCAGTGCCGAGCCAACCGCTTTCCATACTGGCCACCACTTCCTGAATTTCAGCTTTCTCTATAGCCGGTGCTCCGAAAACGAGAAAGCGTTCTTTTGGGCGAACAGAGGGACGGTTCATTTTGATGTCCCGACAGGGTTTCCTTTAACGGTTCGATCCATGAGATCAACGATGTGTTTAGCTGACATGTCCAAACTAAATGCTTTCCAGGCTCTTTTCGTGTTTTTGCGGTAGGCAGACCAGTTCCCTCTGACTTGGAAAGCCCTTAAGACATCGGCCAATTCCTCGGGACGGCGAGCAACTAACCCAACCTCGTATTTGCTCACCAATTTGCCCATGTCACCTACGTCAGTCACAATTACCGGAGTGCCAGCTTGCATCGCATCTGAAAATATGAGTGGAATGCTCTCGATTCGCGAAGGAATTACAAGGCAGTCACAAGCCCTGAGCCATTCCACAACTGTTTCGGGTGAAGCATATCCACCAAGTGTGACGTTGGACTCTAGATTGAAATTCCGGATCATATCCCGTAGCACATATTCCAGTGGCCCCTGTCCAAACATGTACAAATGCGCCCCTTTTGTTTCCCCCATTAAACGTTGGAAGGCTTCAAGCAAAAGGTCCGGTCCTTTATTCGGATGAAGGCGACCTATGAAAAGGAAGTTCACCTTAGACCTATCAATCTCAGCCTCTCCATCATGGTCCAATGGAAGTATTCTTGAAGAGGGCAGGAACTCACAAAACCTTCCTGAGATAGACTCGACGTCCTGGGCCAAAAGTTTTCCGTCCGCTAAAATATATGAAGCCTCGTTGAGTATGCATCTGAGAACCGACTTTCCAAAAGGATACTTTCTAGTAGTCCATATGTCCGAACCCAAGGCCCAGACGATATAAGGTACCCCAATTTTGCCTTTGACTCGGTATGTGAAGTAGCCGCTGGGGATCGCCCACATAGCCAAACAGAAATCCACGCTCTTTTCTGCGATGTACCGAGAAAGTTCCTTTGTGCCATTTACCAGCAGACTGAGGGCCTTGATAATGTCCCAAGGCCTCCATGGGTTGAGGGAGGACAATTCAGTGTCATCTCCAAGCCAAAAAAAATGGCGGACTTCAAAATCGTCCCGAAGATAAGCCTTCCCTTTCTTCCGGTGTGTGTAAACGAAAACGTTATGCCCTTGTTGGCTTAGTACCCGGGCGAAGTCGCGTACGAACACCCCGGCGTTAATCGAATCCGAGGGCGATCTCGGATAAGGACCGGTCACAATACAGATGTTCATCTTCGATCGATGCCAGTTAACAAATGTTGAATCAAACTGTTGGAACCAACTGACTAATGATTAAGTAACATTTTCAAATTCATAACTCGCTTCAATGTGCCATAAGCCGGCCCCCAGTGACATTTATTGCTTGACCTGTCATGTAGTCCGATTGGTCAGAGGCGAGGAATGCCACTACATTCGCTACATCTTCTACCTTGGCTGGTCTGCCCAGCGGGATCTGTGTGAGTCTGCCTGCATCGGTATAGACTTTGGAAACAGCTTCTTCCTCGCTCAGCCCTTGGTGCATAGCCTCGTATATTGCTTGACCTTTACTTCCCCAGGTTGCCGTAGAGCCAGGGCACACGGCATTCACATTTATCTCATGCGATGCCACTTCTTGGGCCAGGGTTTGCGTCAGGCCAATTACTCCGAACTTCGAAGCGCTGTAGGCTGCTCTACCTGCCACTGCCATTTTTCCCATTATCGATGAGATGTTAACGATCTTTCCTCCATGGCCCTGTTTGATCATTTGCCCAGCTACTGCCTTGCACATCAGAAAAACACCCGTGAGGTTGACGGCAATGGCCATGGTCCAAGCCTCTTCACTCATATCCACGACGGGAGTTTTCCCGATATCTCTGGCTACCAAAGCAGCATTGTTAACAAGGATATCTATTTTGCCGAATTTCTCTACCGCCTTTCGCACCATAGCATTGACTTCTAGGCTATTACTCACGTCGGCGGTGATGGCTAGCGAATGGCATCCTAGGGCTTCAATCTCCGCGACAAGACTATCGAGACCACGCCACCCTTCTTCCCTATCCCATAAATCAATGCCCCCGGGCGACTTATGTTTGTCATTGACAATTACATCCGCGCCCTCTCGAGCCAGCCGAAGAGCTATGCCACGACCGATCCCCCTCTTGTTAGACGTTCCTGTCACCAGAGCAACCTTGCTAGTTAGGTCGTACACTGTATTCCTCCAGTTTTGGGATCAGAATTCGAATGAATTATGAACTCTTTTTCGACCTTCCTACGTTTCCCAGAAAATTCAGAATCCTTTTTGTAATTTATAATCGCTGCAACGTTTGAGGTCGGAGTTTTTGGCAAAGTGATCCCCAACGTCTGAAAAAGATAAATTGTTTATCTGTGCCAACGCCAAATCACGCCTCCTTCCAGACGAATACTCAGTAAAATGTCAAAAATCCCGTAAAGCAGGCACAGCAGTCCGATGGCTGCAGCTATCGATACGAGATAACCCTCTCTTGATCGCACCTTTAAAAAGAGGAACATATACAGGGGAACAGCCATCAAAAAACCAAACAAATAAATGGCAGCAGGGATCATGAGTATCCACAGGAATACTCCCACCTCTCTCGTAAGCGTGGGAAATCTTGCTGCACCCTGGTGAGAATTGGATCGGGCCGGGCTTTTAGCTACTCCTTTGATCTGTCCAGTCTTGAGGGGATCAGTTTGCTCTATAATATGAATCCTTTGAGCGAGTCTCGGTAAGACGTCCAGCAGCGATTGAAATAAGATAAGCACCAACGTCACGACTGCAACCCTTAAAGGTACTAAGCGGGCCACCGGGCCCAAGCCTAATGTTATGTAAAATATAAGCGCGACAAAAGCCAGCAGCACCAGGGTGAATATTGCCCGTTCAGTAACTCTAATCATCGCAATGGCCTCCACCTTTTTCTCCGGAGGGCTTTCACATAAGGTAGGAACAGACTCATGGCAGTCATCACTATTAAAATCAGGACGAAGGGCCGAGTCCAGAAATTGATACGCCCCACTTGATGGAGTTTTATCGTAATGTGGAAATTCGTTTCGAAAAGGGACCCCAAGACCATTGCGATTATTAGCGTAACCCTGGGCCAGCCGTACTTCTTCATCAAATAGCCGATGATTCCAAAGAGAAAAACCAAAAGGACGTCCTCCATTCTGCCCTTGTAAACAAAGGCTGCCAGAGCCGCGAATACGCAGATGAAAGGGCCGATGAAGTTAATGGGCACCACCGTCAGCCAGGCCAGGTAATTGACTGAAGCCAAACCCAAAATGGAGGTTATCCAGTTTGCGAAAAACAGTGACCAGATCAATACGAAAACCAGATGTAACTGGTTTGCCAACAGTTCTTTTCCAGGAGTGATTCCATGCAAGATGAGTGCTGCGAGCAGCACCACTGTTCCCTCGCTCCCGGGGACTCCAAAAGCCAGAGTCGGAACAAGAGAAGCACCATCTTTGGCATCGTTGGCCGCCTCAGGGGCTAATACACCACGAATATCTCCAAGCCCAAAGTTTTCATGGCCGTGTCTAGCCATCTGCACCGCGTGCCCATAAGCCGCAAAACCTGCAACCGTTCCTCCGATTCCAGGGATTATTCCGACCACAGTGCCAATAATTGAGCTACTGATGAAGAGTCTAAAATGTCGGAAGACGGTTCGAATCCCCTCGCCAATACTGCCGGTTAGCTGCTCCATGCGGGTCTTGCCCGAGATCGTTCGCCGCCCTGTGACTATCAAATCGATTGTTTCTGCGATGGCGAATACGCCTAGCAAAACGGGGATGAAACTCAAACCGCCGCGCAAGTAGATATTGCCGAAGGTGTACCGTGTCTCCACTGTGCGAGGGTCCAAACCGACGAAAGCCAAAAGAAGCCCGATGCCTGCCGCCGCAAGGCCTTTCAATATAGATCCACGTGTGACAGCCGCGATCATGGTGAGTCCCCAGATCGCCAGCATCAGGAACTCGGCGGGTCCGAAAGCAAGAATCGCTGGGCGCATCACAGGAATGAAGGCAATCAGTATCATAACTCCAAAGCTCGAACCGAGGGCCGATGCCATTGCTGAACACCCAATTGCTGTTTTGGCCTGGCCGTTGAGAGCCATCGGGTAGCCGTCGAGCATGGTAGCCGCATTAGGGGCAGTCCCGGGAATGTTGAGCAGAATAGCCGTTACTGAGCCCATGAATGTCGCACTGCCAACTAAAGCCCCAAAGAGAAGCATTGTGCGAAGTGGGTCCAATGCCAAAGTCAAAGGGATCGCCATTACCATGAGAGTGATGCCACTGACCCCCGGTAAAACAGCAAAAATCATGGACAGCAGTGTTCCTATAAGTGGGTAAAGGATATTTGGCCAGGAGAATACTAATAGTAAACCCTCCCAGGCCGCCGTCAGGATTGGTTCCAAAGTCGGAGCCTCCATTGAAACAGCATGAGAGGAGAGCCTTGTGGTGGGCGATGCCAAATTGATTCACGCTTCACTCACAGGTCTCCATATCCTTGCGTCATCTACGGACCTGTTTGATGGCATCTCTGACAATAGGGGCCAACTTCTCCGCCTGTCCAACCGCGGCCAGGACATCTGCGTGGGCCTTAGCACCACGTGCCACATCCAAGGACCGTTTGGCGGCAGCAGCGACCTCAACGAAGGCCGGATCGGTTAGAGCATCGTGAAGCTCTCGCTCGAAACATCGCAGTAAATTCTTCTCGAGCCCCAACGGCGATACGATCAGACGTCCTGCGTCGACCAGACCTATCAGCGCCGCGGCCTCCGCAATCGCTAGCTCCACGTCGTGTCCAGTTTGCGCTGCGTGGCGAGCCGCAAGCCCCTGCTTGCCGCCCAGCAGAGCAACGCCTTCAAGAGAAGGATGCGGGGATATTTGTTCAGCACTCGTCTGGAGGAGCGGTCTGAGATCCCCTGATTCTATGCGGTCCAAGCCCGATTCAAAAGTAAGGGACATGATATCGACATCACCACGCAACACCGCTAATGAGGATTCGCGACTACCTGGAAAACCGGCGACATATTCAGGTCTAATGTTCAGTATGTGAGATGCAACCGCGATGTTGACAAAGTTGGTCGATCCTACCTCGGTGATGCCGAAAATGATTGATCGCTTCTGACTCTCCTTCAGCACGTCCTCCATCGTTTTCAAGGGTGAGTTCTTGCCTGTAACCCAAATCAGCCGGCTTCGCACGACCCGGCCGAGAATGGCGAAGTCCTTGGCCGGGTTGGGAGCCTCGGTCTCTCCCGTGAGCGAAGCGATCAGCAGCCCTGGCCCATTCACGATCCCCAGGGTGAGGCCATTGGGATCGGCCTTCGCGATTTCGTAGGCACCAATAATGCCTCCTCCGCCCGTTACATTTTCAACATTAATTTTTGCGCCGATCCTCTTCTCAAAAAAGGGCGTAATGAGACGCGAGTAAACGTCAAATCCTCCCCCCGGTGAATAAGGCACAATCCAGCGAACTCTCCCGCTCTCAAGATGAGGGCAGTGCCCAGGAGCTGCCAGCCCACGTAAGCTATTGAGAGAACTCAGAATAACCGTTCCCCATGAAATCCCAAATACTTTAAGGAATTGCCTCCTTGATAGTCTCCCCGGTGTCATAACCTTCTCCTGTATTGTTATTCTTCTCTTGGCTCAACGGACATTCGAGAACATAAGCTCCTTGGGAAGATGTTCGCATCCTGCCGACTGCATATAGCATCTAGCCACAGTCAACGGCGTGTGCTTTCCCCTCCCTAATGAGATTGGCTCTACCACCTTGACCCGCAAAATTTTCGACTCACCTCACGAATGCCTGAGAAACAGCAGCGACATGGCTGTTCTGGCGTAAGGCTAGAATAAAGGCTTGACCAAAGCAGTCTCGTCAGAAATCCTAATTTTCGCAATCACGAACAGCATAAGCAGAGTGAAGCCGATCTTCCTGCTGGTGAGGGAACCGGTAGTGCAAAGGGTTCACCTCAAAAAACTTGCCAGGGCCTCTTCAAGTATCAGAATCATGACGCAAGCGTGAAGGGTGAGTTCTTCGCGCGTACTTTATCTCACAATATTCACCTACAGCACGCCTGTCATCAGCTTTCACCGTCTATTGCTCGGAGGTACCGACATCAAGTACGATATCCCTTTTGCCTCTATGATGTAGTATAATAGGAACATTTCAGACTGTTCATCCATTACCACTGATTATTTTCCAATCTGATTGCTCCTCACCTCCACCAAGTTCGCAAAGACTTGGAGACACCAGAGTGCGGAGGCCAGGGGATCCTGAAAGAAATATCTGAAGTGGGGGTTATAAACTTTTTCCCTACCACTGAAATAGTCTTCCCTAAGAGCATTAACTCTCTCTCTCAGCGTCATAGGTGGATTTAGAGGATCTAGCGGTTTCTTCCCGAGAACTGCGATGCGAAACTTATAGAGCAAAAGATCAAAGAGCTCAAAGCCCAACCCCATGGCATCCGCTATCGGATCAAGTAACAGGGCCCCTAACGGGATGTCATTCACCGCTTGAACCTCTTGTCCCCCGGCTATTTTCAAACATATGAGAGGGGAATTAATGCCCAGTTCCGTCCGATACCAAAGATGCAGGCCGAGTCGGGGATTGATCTCCATCAACTTGGGGGTATCATCGCGAGCATCGACTTTTGTCTGTACGGTTGCAGATCCCCACCATCCTAACCGTTTTAGGAGCCTAATAACGTCCTTCAGATAAGGGTGGGAAATCGAAGACTCGCAGGCAACAGGAGTATTTCGATGTAATCTGTGAGAGATTCGAAGAATTCTTGGACACAATGCAGCTTTCCTTTCGCCGTTTCTATCAAGTATCACATAGAAGTTTTGCATAAGCTTCCCAGGAATGTATTCCTGTATCACGGGCATACCACGGCGTTGTCTTATTTGTCGTGTTTTCTCCAAAAGCTGAGGGAAATTATTTACGATATTCATCCCCCTGCTTCCTACTGTGAATCGCGGCCTGATGACCCAGGGAGAATTCAACTCCTCAGCTATCCACTTGAGATCATCCTCACTTTTTGGAAGGTAAGTTCTGGGACAGGGAAACCCTGCCTCCTCTGCAAACCGGATTGTCCGAAACTTGTCTATGGGGATGATCATGGTCTCATAGCCTGGTATGGGAACAAGAACTCCCAATCTTTCAAACAGTTCCTTATTCTTGGAAAATACATAGACCTGGGGGTCGGATGAGGGAAATATAGTATCGATCTTTTCCCTGCTACAAAGGCTTAGAATATTACGAATATAGGCCTCTTCCTTTCTTGTGTTTTCTTTCTGAACCCGTCCCTCCTGCCAATCACTCACTGGGTTTGGCATGTAGTACCGCCTATCAACAAGTCGGGAGTTGGCCCCATGGGATAGCCTTGCGGCCAAACGATTTTTCCCAGACATAGTTGCGACGATTTTTTTGGCATACGGCCTTAAGGCCCGGATGATACTGTAGGCTTGAATATTCTGTGTGTTGGTGACAAGTAGATTCATGGTTTTTCTTTGCCTTGCCAATCTTAAATACCTTAAACTTCAAGCCACTGAAGCACTGCATTGACAGCTTTCGATGACTTCGATTGGGGAGAACCAAGAGAACTTCTCTCTGCCTTCTACTACATTCTCTATAACTCTTCGTGTCTCAGTTTGTATGCAGCATTTCAAATTCTATTCTAGACACGGCTTTTCCCTCGGACCTCCAGGCACCGTTACCCGTAACAGGATGAAATCCTAATCATTCTCATTGAAAGACAATCTCAGACCCCATCACTCAGTGTGAGCTCAAACCACTCGATATGCTCGTCAATGAGTCGACACGGCCTCACTTCGCGATGGGCGACCACGAGACCGAACTCGTTTGTGAGCTCTTTCTCCAAGCGCGGGAGCGCATGACTGAGAACGACGCGTCCCCCCGGCTCCAAACATGACCGCATACGCCGCAACGCTTTTTCCTGATTTTGGGGATCCAGATGGATGAGAAGCGCGAAAGCCACAATCCAGTCGAAGTCGACACCAAAATGACTCAACTCGAACTGGCCGGAGAGCAACAAACGGGGACTTTTATCCTCCAGACGATGCAAAGGAATCTCATAATGAACTGCGGCCTCCAGGCTCTCCAAATGGGCGTCGACGCCGAAGTAATTTCCATTATCAAGGTAGGGGATGAGCCAGATGCCAGTGCGTAAGGAACCACACCCAAGGTCAAGTACGCGGTGAGAAGGCCGCAAGCCCCGCGAGACAAGAAAATCCATCTGGTCACGTCCGATGCACCAGGGCAATCCGTAGAATCGGTGATGAGTTTCATCGGCGAAACGACTGGCACTGCCTTCCGTTTTCTTGTTGGGAACAAGGGAGTAACCTAAAAGAGAAAGAGCACGAACGAAGTAATACTGCCACCGTGTGCGTGGCAGCCCCCGAAACGTTGCGCTAGAGCTCTTTCGTCGGCTTTCCACCAGTTCGTACCACGATTGGTTCACTTGCGATGGCGCTGCTGGTAAGCTTCCAGACGGGAACTCGATTCGAATCCTCTCGGGGTCTGTGACGTTTGAAGGCGTCATCATGATAGCTCTGTTTTACTTGAGTGATGAGAAGTGACAGGAACTCTCTTGCGATGACAGGAAGTGTAGCATGAGTGATAACAACTTGTTTTCGACTTGAACCAGTATGGCATAGCGGTGCCTTGTCTGTCAAGCGGGACTCTAAATAGGAAATGGGGGACAGGAGGTTTCTCTTTTTGCTAGACTGGTAATAAACTCTCTTCGTGTTACACTCGAGAATGTAACCCTTTGACTCTCTCAAATATAACGTTGTTGAATTTGTTGAGTTATTTTTTCTGTTTCCTTTCTTGAGCACTCTGGATATATGTGACGTTTGAACACCCACTTTACGGGCTATTCCCGCAGAACGGCTAAACCAATAATCCAGGACACAACCCCGAACAGCGCTAACCGTCCGACCTAACTCTTTACGCGCCCGGCTCGAAGCATGGCGAAACTTTCAGGATTGGCGAATGTCGGCTCCATTGGCATAGCTAGCAATCAGACTATCTAATCATTATAGCTGCCAACGCACCAACCACTGCAGGTGTGAACGTAACAAAAAAGTTGAACCGTCTCTCCCCAAGTTCCTCATTGCGCAGAAACGATTCCTCTAGCCCATTTTATTCATCACAATTCGAAAAACGAGTTTAAGCATTTGAAATTAATAGATAATTTGAAATGGCACAAAAAGCAGTGTGTATTTCATCTACTTCAGAGAATTCTTTGAAACATGAGGCTTTTGGCATACAAACGAATAATCCGGGCTAGATGCCTGTATTCCTCGAAGAGAAAACTCACCGAATCATGCTGCTGATTATTCGACTGATTGTCCATATGGCCCTTCTTCTGTTTTCTTTAAACCGTTTTATGCCAATTTCCAATCATTTACTGTGTTAAATCTGACTTCGGGCAACAGCCCGTTAAGATGCGACTCCATATCTCTTTAGTAATTGGTTAGCGAAGCCCCAGATACCTAGCTCTTTAAGGATAAGGGCAGCCATACTTTTAGTCCCGGGTCACAAAACGTTTATCCTCTTCATGCATGATGAGTGTGGCCTTGCCTGTGGACGTGAAATAAATTCACCCTTGGGAATGCGAGCCGAGGTGACTGCGGCCTTGACGTCGAAATGATTTTCCAAGAAAACTGATAATTCAAGGCGCGACCCCATTTATGTTACTGGCGGTGGTAAACTCCCCAGAAGTGGCGAATGAAAATTCCCCAGATAGAGGGTGATAGGGGTTGTGATATAGAGTAGGGTTCTCCCTGCTGGAGGAGATTTCGGACAGGGGGAACCGGGGATGATCGACTTGGGAGAATACGGGATGATCCGTCACTTGAGGGAGAAGGGCTACACGATCAGTGCCATAGCCAGGGAATTGGGAATAGACCGAAAGACGGTGAGGAAGTATCTGACCAGGGCAGAAACTCCCTGCTGGGGCCGAGGAGCGAGGGAGACAGTAAGGTTGGGCCATGGAAGACCTATGTGAAGGCCCGTCTGGAGGCGTATCCGGCTCTGACGGCGATCCGGTTGTTTCGAGAGATCAGAGATCTCGGTTATTCGGGGGGTTACACCATGGTGAAGCAGTATGTGAGGCAGGTACGGCCTCTGCCAAAGCCGGTGATGGAGATTCGCTTTGAGACACCGGCGGGCCAGCAGGCCCAGGCTGATTTTGGAGTCTTTTAACCATTCTTTGAGGAGAAGGGGCGCACCGAGCGGGTTTCGCTTTTCACCATGGTGTTGGGCCATAGTCGATTTCTCGCAGGGAGGTATTTTTTCTCTCAGAATCTGCACAGTGTCTTGGTGGGGCATCTTGGAGCCTTTGAGGCTTTTGGCGGCGTGCCTGAGAAGGACAAGCACGCGCAGCTACCAGAGCCTCTGACCATCGATGAATCGGCCCCATAACGTCGAAGCAGAAGAAAAACCAAAACCCAGGAGGTCAGTCTCGCCATGAATCCCTGATTCTGATCAGACAGGGTGGGGAATTTTCATCCGCCATTGACAATTTATGTTAAAGCAGCCATCTATTTCCGGCCATCCTTAAGCGAGAGCTAACATAACCTTCAATTCCTACCAACGTTATATTTAAGAGAATCAAA
>JABAOF010011266.1_pt2 | contig 11038 bp, 6 predicted proteins | sample 7062171 | NCBI WGS metagenome assembly JABAOF01 (sample SAMN14538628, study PRJNA623070) | marine sediment metagenome | biome: marine biome [ENVO:00000428]; feature: marine pelagic biome [ENVO:01000023]; material: deep marine sediment [ENVO:00002113] | place: India: Gulf of Khambhat ... | reverse complement strand
ATCCAGTTACATATACATTTCCTGATGAATCCACAGCTATTGCATGAGCTTCATCCCATCCATTACTAGGGCTATTATATCTCGTAACCCAAAGCTCATTTCCATATGGGTCATAAGCAACTGTGGCGTAATCAAATCCTGTTCCCCCTAAAAATGGAATCCCACCCCAGCTGAAACCTGTAACATAAACATTTCCAGTTGAATCTAAGGCTATCGCATGGGCATGATCAGAACGGTTTTCCGGGCCATTGTATCTTGCCATCCATAGTTCATTACCTGATGAGTCATATGCAATAGTGACATAGTCATAAAATAAACCCATTGGGCTCCTTCCCGTTATATAGACATTTCCTGAGGGATCTAAAGCCATTGCGGTGGCAAAATCGTTTCCATTGCTCGGGCCATTGAATCTTGCTATCCATAATTCACTACCCCATGAATCGTATTTTATTGTTGTATAGTCATAGCCTGTCCCATTGCCCTGGCTGGCTCCTGTCACATAGACATTTCCTTGAGAGTCAACAGCTATAGCACAAGCATAATCATTACCGTATCCTGTGCCATCATATCTTGCCACCCACTCTTCTGTAACCTGTGCACTTACATCTTTTGGAACCTCCATTAAATAAACGGATGTAAATATTAGGGCGCAGAGAATGAAACTAAGTATTTTATTTCCCCTATTCTTCATTCTTATCCTCCTGGCTCAATCACCCTTATCTCATCGCTATATCCCTCGAACTTTGTTCCATCTGTCAACTCCCCAGTAACCTTGAAATTGTAAGTTCCAGGTGAAAGCATATCCTCAACATCGCTTCTGTCGAATTTGACCATAAGAGTGTCGCCTTGGATGTCACCCCATTCGGCTGGGATTGTATCTTCAAGCATTATAGTGCTGATATCGATATCATTGACATCATATCCAGTTGGTAAATCTATATAACAGGTAATCCATCTTCCTTTGGATTTGAGGTTTAAAGTATTAGGATCAATATCAACGGTAGGTTTTACTACAGGTTGAGAGTACTTAATTGTCGTATAATCACGACTGGTTCCAGATCCAAAGCTTCGTCCGGTAACATATACATTTCCTTCCAAGTCAGTGGCTATCGCGCGGGCCCAATCATCTAAATTACCTGTTCCGTCATATCTTTCTATCCAAAGTTCATTACCATTTGCATCGTATGCGATAGTAGCATAGTCACTATGAGTCCCGATGCCTCTACTCCTCCCTGTCACATAAACATTATCTGATGGATCAATAGCAATATCGAATGCCTGATCCCAATCATTTTTTGGACCATCGTAGGTTACATTCCAGAGTTCATTACCAGAACTATCATATGCCACGGTCAAGTAGTCTTCATATACATTATAAGGGTGAGTATGCCCAGTAATAAAAATATTTCCTGAGTTACTTATTGCCATAGCTTCGGGGATGGTATGCTGGTTTCCCTGGCCATCATACCTAGCTGTCCAAAGTGTATTGCCGGATAAGTCATAAGCTATTGTGGCAAATTCATTAATCGAATTTTTTGGAGAGAGCCATCCAGTTGTGATGATCCCTGTCACGTAAATGTTATCAAAATGATCAATAGCAATATCCGCTATAGAATCGCCATCGTTTACGGGGCCGTCATATCGATTTACCCAAAGCTCATTTCCATTCGGATCATAAGCTACTGTGATGTAATCATAATCGGTTGAACCTGTATAACTTTGCCCAGCTACATAGATATTTCCGGATGAGTCAACTGCTATAGCATTGCCAGAATCCCCATAATAGCTGGCTCCAGCATCATAAATAGCAACCCATAATTCATTGCCATAGGAGTCGTATGCTACGGTGGCAATGTCAGGAGCAATCCCATAGGCCCAATTACTACCACCAGTAACAAATACATTTCCCAAATCATCAACAGCTATAGCCTTTGCGTTATCCCAAATATTACCTGGTCCATTATACCTAGCTACCCATAGCTCATTGCCATATTTGTCATATTTTATAGTCGCGTAGTCATTGCCCATGTCACCTCTTCCATCACCATCGCTCCTACCGGTCACATAAACATTTCCAGAATCGTCAACAGCTATAGCATTTGCCCAATCAGAACCATTTCCTGGGCCATTATACCTCGCTGACCAGAGTTCGTTACCATCCGAGTCATAAGCCACGGTAGCATAATCATAGAATGTAATATTGTCCCCCTTGCTCAAACCCGTCACAAAGATATTTCCGTGGTTATCCACAGCCATTGCCCACGCATCATCATAATCATTACCGGGGCCATTATATCTTGCCACCCACTCTTCTGTTACCTGAGCACTTACATCTTTTGGAACTTTGATCACCAAAATACCAGAAATCATCAAAGCACATATCACACAGCTAATTACCTTTGTTCGCATACTTACCCCCTCCTCCATGAAGAATAAATGTGTCTGGAAGCATATAAAACCTTCTCTAAAAGACAATCTCTTCCTAAAAAACAAGTAGGAGGAGCAATAGGAAATGATGGAGTGGCAAAACCTTTATCCTCGTAGAGAGATAATGGTTTTAGGGGCGGGGCTTAGAAATGGCATGTGGACAGTATACCAACACCATTTTTGAGGCCTAAGGCCGTATCATAGCAGAAGAAAGGGAGAAGTTTGGTCATAAAATCTATTCTCAATCATTAAGCAATTTGACTTTGTGTAGGATTGCAGATAGAAGCTGATTATTTAAAATTGTAATTTATGTATACCACTAACTATTTCCGATATAAAATATTAATAAATAGATAGTTGCTATTTATTAAAAACGCCATTAAGAGGATTTATGGATATTCAATCAGTGGTTCGGTATTTAAAAATCATTTCAGTTATTTCGTTCACATTATTATAACATTAAACATGTAACCAATTTCTCTTTATCCTATTTCACTTGACTTTCAATTTTGTCAACAATTTGTTCGACAACTTCCCTTACCTCAGGATGCAATCGTTCTAGTACCTCCGTATCCTCCTCTTTCAAATACGCGATTGAAAGCTCAATAGGCTCGAAGGTATTGGTAAATTCTTCACCCAATGCTACCTTAAACCGATTAAAAATCGTTTCTCCGTTTTCAAAATCGACCTTCAGAACTTCTATGAGATAATCAATAATGAAGGCATATACCTCTAAGTCCTTCCAAAGCATGTGATTGTCAAAAAGTAATGTCAATTTCTTCTCTGAATTGCCATAGTTTTGCTTTTCTAAGTCTCTGAGGGAATATCGTAATACTTCTTTAACGGTATAAAGCGTCACTTTGTCTATAAATGTTTTGAATTGTTCTTTGTTTGAAATTTTACCTTTATAATCAGAAATTTTTTTAATAGTTAGAAGCATGTTTTCTTGTTCGACATTTTTTTCCAATCTAAAACTTTTAAAAAGCCAGTTTTCGTCGACTTTTGCATTAATTTTAAGTACCTCGTTAAACCACTTTATAAGGCCTTCGATATCGTTTATCATAAAGTACGAAATGCCTTTATCCTTCCATGCAATCTCATTTTTTGAATTAATTGTTAGGATATGGTTATAAATATCCAAAGCATCTTTAAATTTCTCTGAATTTAAAAACGTAGAGCCTTTGTCCATTAATGCGTTTTCGTTTTCAGGATTCAATTTGAGTACTTCATCAAATAACTTTATGGCTTCGTTATATCTCTCAGAACGGGAAAATGCTATGCCTTTCCAATACAGTGCATCTTCGTTCTTAGGATTCAGCTCGAGTGTTCTATCGAATAACTCTAAGGCTTCTTCTAGCTTCTCTGAGCAAACCAGTACGCTGCCTTTCTCAACTAACGTTTCTTCGTCTTTAGGGTTTAATTTCAAAACATTATCATATGCTTTGATTGCCTCTTTGAAGTTTTCTAATTTTCCCAATACATGACCTTTAGATTTCCATGCTCTTTCGCTTTTGGTATCGATCTTTATTATCTTATCAAAAATTTCTTTTGCGCTCTCATATTCTTTTATCTTACAGAGTGAACAACCCTTTTCTCCTAGAGCAGATACATTCTTTGGATTCAATTCGATTACCTTGTCGAATAATTCTATTGCCTCTTCATAATTCCCGGAATCTCGAAATGTTCTCCCCTTATTCATTAAAGCTTTTTCGTTTTTAGGGTTCAATTCGAGCACTTTATTGAATATTCTCAATGCTTCTTCAAATTTCTTTAAACGAGTCAACATTATGCCTTTCTCAACCAATGCATCTTCATTTTTTGGGTTAAAATGCAAGACTTTATCGTATGCTTTAATCGCTCCCTTATACTTCTTCAACTTATCTAACACGTGACCTTTAGTTTCCCATGCAAGTTCATTCTCAGGATTCAACTTAGTTATTTTATCAAAGGTCTCTTTTGCTTTGTTATACTCTCCCATTTTACAAAATGTACAACCTTTCATTCCTAAGGCGGCCTCATTTTTTGGATTTAGATCAAGCACATTATCTAATAACTTCATAGCCTCATTGTACTTTTCGGTGTTGAAAAATGTTTTTCCTTTCAAAAATACTGCATTTTCGTTCTTAGGGTTGAGCTTGATTACTTTGTTAAACAATTTTATTGCTTCTTCGTATTTCTCTATAATTAGGAAAGTCTCTCCTTTGTCTATTAAAGCGTTTTCGTTCTTAGGGTTCAACTTGATTACTTTCTCAAATGACTTTATAGCTTTATCATACTTCCTAGTAATGAAAAAAGTTTTACCTTTCCAAAGTAGTGCACTTTCGTTCTTAGGGTTCAGCTTAATTACCTTTTCGAATAATTTTATCGCTTTATCATATTCTCTCGTAACGAGAAATGTTCTACCTTTGTCTATTAAGACGTTTTCGTTTTTAGGGTTCGACTTGATTACTTCATCGAATGACTTTAAAGCTTTGTCAAATTTTCCGCTCATAAAAAATGTTCTACCTTTCCAAAGTAGTGCATTTTCGTTTTTAGGGTTCAGTTTGACTACTTTATCGAATGATTTTATAGCTTCGTCAAATTTTCCGCTCATAAAAAATGTTCTACCTTCCCAGAGTAGTGCATTTTCGTTTTTAGGATTCATTTTGATTACTTTATCGAATGCATCTACCGCTTCTTCGTATCTTCCGGCATTGAAAAATGTTCCACCTTTGTCCATTAACGCATCCTCGTTCTTAGAATTCAGCTTGAGTACTCTATCGAATGTGCCTATTGCCCTGTCATAACTCTTAGAATGTAGAAATACTCTACCTTTCCAATGTAATGCCTTTTCGTTATTAGGATCGGAATCAATAATTTTGTCTATCAATTTTATAGTATTTTTATTCTTAAAGTCAATTTTTAATATCTTAATAATAACTTCCATAGCTTCCTTAAAGTTACCTTTTTCTATCAAAGATCTAACCTTTAATAAATATATCTTTATTTCATGTTCCGCCAATTTTTTGTCTTTTTTATCGCCAACAAAATCGACCATTTCCTTTACCCTTATTAACTCATACTCAGCAGATTCTATATCTCCTATCTCTAAATATTTCTCAAGGATGTTACATCCCATATCTATTGATAATTTTGGAGGGACGCTCTCTGTTAAATATCCCATATAATCGACAAGCTTCCTACACTCAGAAATCTCACCGTTTTTCGATTTTTCTAAATACAATTGCTCAAACTGCTTAAACAGACCTATAATCTCCGTCTCGGAATAAAAGTGTTTCAAAAAATTAACCAAATAACCAACTCTTTTATTTCCTTTTGTCTTTCTCATTTCACGCCAAATTCTAAAAAATCTTTCTGTTATTTCGTATCGTCTAGTTTTTCTTTGTTTTTGTTTCGACAATCTAATCAATCCATCTTTTTCCAAACGTTTCATCTGAGAGGTTACTTTGTTTCTGTCCATCCTTGCTTTCTTGGCAATTTCAGTTGGAGTTGCAGGCCCACCTATTAATGCCATCGTATCAAAAATTTTTCGCTGTTGTGGTGACAAACCAGCCATGATTCCCTGATAGTATGGGGTTATTTGATTAAGCAACATTTCCAAGGATTCCCTTACTTCTTCAATTCTAAAATCTGAAAGAACGTAATACATTTCTAAAACTAATCGTGGATTTCCACCTGTAAAGTGAACTAAAGTTTTGATTCTAGGTTTATATTTTTTTTCAAAATTTTCGAGGATTTCCTTTCTTTTCTCAAACATAGCAAGTTTTTTTATAAAAAACTCTATATTATCTGCGGTAAATTCGTTCAAACGTATTGGTTCAAAGAAATTATAGAACGGCTCATTGTAATTCCTAATTTGATTAAAGTAAGTTACTGCACCGCCTATAATCATTAAGAAATTATTTTCCATTAGAATTGCTCTCAAATGGCCCAGTTCCTTATCACCTTTGATTTGTTTAATTTGCTCGAAAATATCATTAATATTATCAATCAGAACAACGATTCCTTTGCGCTTTGTATCATGGATTTTCTTTAGATATTGTGTAGTTGTATCAATAATTTCTTCATCTCCTAAATTCTCAACGTTGCTCAGAAAGTCCAGAATTTCTTTGCTTTCGGTGGTTTGCTCTTCCTCCATAAGTTCCTCCAATATTCTAATAAACAAACTTGCGATAGAATCTATCATGTATTCCTCTTCTGTAAACTTTAGAGAAATCCAATTATTTCGTAACTCTTTCTGATCTTTAATCTTATAGTAGATGATGAGCATGAAATGGGTCTTACCGATGCCTCTAGGTCCGATAATAACGAATTGAGGTTTGGTCCCATCCTTTTTTACAGATTTTATCCTTTTTAGTAGTCTATCTAACTCTTCCTCTCTTTGCACAAACAGTTCCTTTAGAGTCTCAGGAGGTACCAGCGTCGGATTAAATGATTGAAGTACCAAAATATCACCTCTAATCTTCTAACTCGTAATATCTATACCACCAATCTTTTAGGACTTTTGAGTCGAAAGAATAAGTGTTTTTTTGGGGGTTGAAACGTAAATAGAAATCGTTCTGTAACTCAGACATTAGGTAACTAAAACCGTCTTTATCATATGTTTTGTTCATTTCATCTAAATATCTCTGATAAAGCTCTTTTTTAGATACCCTATTATTCTTAGCTACAATTCTCAACAATTCAATAATAACTTTCTCTTTATAGGGCTCATAGTATTCCTTTAATCTACTGCGATAATGTTGGAAATAAGTTCGGCAATCAACTCCCAAAACAATATTCTCATACACATAATCTATTAGCTCTTTTGTAATTTTTTTATCTTCGTATCTTGCTTCTTTTAATACCTCAGTAACAACTATTTGTATAAAATACGGGATCGAGGTTCCTACAACAGACATAATTTTGTTTATAATATCATCATTAATATCAATGTTCTCACTCAGAAATAGAACCTCAATGAATTGCTTTGCAACTTTTTCAGAAAATTCTCCAACTTTAATTCTTTCTAAGTCGCTTATCGATGGTGTCTCCCCAATTTCATCTAATAACCGTTCAATACCTATTGAACCTCCAATAATAAACCGTAATTTATTTTTTGAATCGATTGTTTGGCGAACAGAATGGAACCATCTAAGAAAAGTCTTAGCACCCTTTTCGTCGTTCTCTATAAAAGTTTTTATCATCAATGGGAATTCATCTAAAATTAAAACAATGTTAAAATCTAGAGATGTCAGGACCTTTATTAATTCGTCTCCCAAATCTTTCCAATACTTTTCCTCTCCTCCGCGTAATTTTATTTTTATTTCGGATAAACCAACTTCCTCAACTCGATTTAATGCTGAGCTAAAGAGCTTTTTAATGCTTTGAAGGGTTTTTTGCCAGATATCACTCTCTTTTGAAAGTTCTTTTAAAAGCTCAATAATAAATTCAGATGGAGAGGTAATATGTTCATAATCCATATAAAAAACTTTAAACTCGTTTCTTGGGCAATCCCTAAAATTGAACATTATACTCGTTTTACCGAACTTTCTCGGTGCAACAAGCAAAATATTAGAACTTGAAATTTTTTTCCATATAAGGTCTATTACCTCCTCTCTATCGTATAAGTCCTCACCTTTAACTGGTGGACCAATAATTATGTTTACCATAACTATCACCTATTTACATAACATTAATGTTATACAACAGTTTTGTTGTGAAACATAATTGTTGTTCATCATATAAAAAGCTTTCTATATATCTTTAAAAAGTTATGTAAATAGCGTTTTACTATCATCTTAAGAATCAAGGTCCAATTGCTATTTCACACCATCTCGATGATGCCTATCCTAAGATTTGATAAAATTTTCAACAACCTCAAACCCCTGCCCAACCGTGTCGTGATAGTTCGAAGGTCCCCATAAACAACCTTTTATTTCTGTATTCCCATCCACTCATTAAGTCGGCTGAGGCATCCTCAATGAAGAACGAAGAAGTAGCCAATCTCCTGTACGAAATCGCGGATATTCTGGAAATCCAAGATGTGAAATTCAAACCACAAGCTTATCGCAAGGCAGCCCAGAATATCGAATCCTTGGGAGTGGATATTGAAGAGGTGCATAAAAAAGACGAGCTGCAGGACATCCCAGGGATAGGGAAGGCCATTGCAAAGAAAATCGGCGAGTTTCTAGATACTGGCAAGCTCAAGTACCTCGAGGATCTAAAGAAGGAGGTACCTGAGGGTCTGATAACCATGCTGGATATTCCGGGTTTAGGACCTAAGAAGGTATCACTGCTCTATAATGAACTAGGAATCTCAAGTGTCGAGGATCTCAAATCCGCCTGTGAGGCTCATAGGCTGGAAGGAATCAAAGGTTTAGGGGCGAAGACAGAAGAAAATATGCTTCGAGGAATAGAGCTTCTGGAAAGCTCGAAGGGCAGATATCTTCTCAATCAGGCTTTGAGTGATGGAATAGCCCTGCAATCTCATCTTAGGGCGTTAAAAAGCGTGAAGGACATAGCACTTGCTGGAAGCCTAAGAAGAATGAAGGAAACTGTGGGTGATATAGATATACTTGTTACCTCGAAAAAAGCAGAGGACGTGATGAACCGCTTTGTAGGTTATGAGGATGTTGCTGAGGTCGTAATGAAAGGTGACACAAAATCCAGTATCAGGCTGAAAGATGGCATGCAGGTTGACATTCGAGTCGTGCCTAAGGAATCCTTTGGTGCAGCGCTTCAGTACTTTACCGGTTCGAAGGAGCACAATGTTAAACTTAGAAAACTGGCAATATCAAAGGGTCTGAAAATAAACGAGTACGGGGTTTTCAAAAAGGGCACCCAAGAGATGATCGCTGGGAGTGATGAGAAGAAGGTGTACAAAGCTCTCGGGTTAGAATATGTACCACCTGAGCTAAGAGAGGATAGAGGGGAAGTGGAGCTTGCCCTTAAAGGGAAAATACCAAAACTGCTCGACCTCAAAGACATTAAAGGAGATTTACATGTTCATAGCGAATGGAGTGATGGCATAGCCTCAATAGAAGAATTAATCGAAGCGTCCAAGAAATTGGGTTATACTTACATAGCAATATGCGATCATTCTGAGTCTTTGAAAATCGCGGGGGGTTTGACTAAAGATAAACTCTTGAAACAAGTAAAAGAAATACGAAGGATAAATAAAACCATTGAGGACTTTCATGTCTTCTCAAGTCTTGAATGCAACATCAAACCTGATGGAAGCCTTGATATTAAACCTGAAATTATCAAAGAGATGGACTTTATTACAGGTGCAATTCATTCCAGCTTCAATATGAACGAGAAAGATATGACAAAACGCATCATAAAAGCCATGGAAAATAAAAAAGTAAAAATTTTTGCGCATCCTACAGGCAGATTACTTCAGAAAAGAGAGGCTTATAAGGTGAATCTTGATGAGATCATAGATTCTGCCAAGGAAAATGATGTTTTCTTGGAGATCAACGCATTCCCTGATCGATTGGATTTAAACGATACCAATATTAAGTATGCAAAAGATAATGGAGTGAAATTCGTGATCTCAACTGATGCTCACAATATATCACATCTCCTATACATGCAATTTGGAGTGAGCACAGCAAGGCGTGGTTGGCTTGAAAAGAAGGATGTCATCAACACCATGCCTAAAAACAAGTTAGAGAAACTTCTGACTGGATGAGGCAAGTAATATGAATAAAAAAGAGGCAAAGAAAAGAATTGAGGAACTGCGCGACCAAATTCGACACCATGATCATAAGTATTATGTTGAAGACAACCCCGAGATTTCAGATTATGAGTACGATCAACTCGTCAAGGAATTGGAGGGTTTAGAGGAGCAGTTTCCTGATTTGATCACTCCAGACTCGCCTACGCAGCGCGTGAGCGGAGAGGCTGTAAAGGAATTTCCAAGTGTGGAGCATAGGGCTGTGATGTTAAGTCTGGATAATACATATTCTTTTGATGAGCTTAAAGAATTTCACAAAAGGGTCTTGAAGAAGATACCCGACTGTAAGTATGTGGTTGAACCAAAAATCGATGGTCTGGGTGTGGCCTTAGTTTATGAAGGAGGAACGTTTACAAGAGGTGCCACTCGAGGAGACGGAAGGATAGGTGAGGATGTTACCTTCAATCTTAAGACCATTCGTAGTATTCCTCTGAGAACAGGTGATGAGAGACTCGCAAACATAGAAGTTAGAGGCGAGGTCTACATGCCTCTGGAAGGCTTTAGGGATATGAACAAAAAGAGGGAGGAAAATGGGGAGGCAATATTTGCCAATCCAAGAAATGCTGCTGCAGGATCCATAAGACAGCTCGATCCAAAAATCCCTGCCTCCAGGCCTTTGGATATCTTCATCTACTCTCTTTCTTTCATAGAAGGCATGGGATTTTTCACTCATTGGGACTCCTTGATGGCCTTGAAGGAAGCTGGGTTCAAAGTCAATCCCTTGGCTAAACTTTGTAAGAATCTCGATGAGGTTATAGAATATTGCACAGAACTCGAGGAAAAAAGGGATGAACTGGGCTACGAAATTGATGGCACCGTGGTAAAGGTGAACGAGCTGGAACATCAAAGAGCTTTAGGAGAGACGACAAAACATCCGAGATGGGCAATTTC
>JABAOF010013634.1_pt1 | contig 11040 bp, 10 predicted proteins | sample 7062171 | NCBI WGS metagenome assembly JABAOF01 (sample SAMN14538628, study PRJNA623070) | marine sediment metagenome | biome: marine biome [ENVO:00000428]; feature: marine pelagic biome [ENVO:01000023]; material: deep marine sediment [ENVO:00002113] | place: India: Gulf of Khambhat ... | reverse complement strand
TTTCCAGGGGCTATCCTTATGGACCCAGAGAGGAAAGTTGTCCAATGCCAACAAGGCGACGGGGGTGAAGTCGCGAAATGACCAGGGCAGGCTCTGGAACAGAGGTGTGGTGATGAAGCTGTTGAGGGTGATCAGTATCACGTGGCCGTTTGCCTTCTGCTTGAGGACATAGTTCATAGCTACAGCCCCAGCACCGCCGGTGCGGTTGACGGGGAGCATGGCCTCGGGAATGTACTTGTTCTTGATGTTCAGGCCCACCATGAAGCGGGCATAGCGGTCCGCTCCGCCCCCGGTACCGGCTGAGATGACGAACTCAATAGGTCTCTTCGGCCAGGCTGCTCGTGCCGTTCCCCCGAAGAGGGAGACGGCAACGATTACCAAGACCAAAGTAGTAAAAACCCGGGTGCTCAATAATAGAGATCTTGTTTTCATGCCCTCCTCCTTACAAAAAAGTTTTTTGGATCACATTTAGCCTTTTTCCACCTTTTCCTTGACAATCCATCTTCTTGGCATCCCCCCTTTCCTTGTTGGAATTAATTTCCCCTTAGCTGCTTTCCCTAAGAGGAGGTTAAAAGACCTCTGACGGTTCCCAGGGACTCTCAGGGACTTCCGTCCCCGAAGGCCTGCATCTTGTGTTTGAGCTCCTCGCTAAAAGAAGATAGGAACGACGATGATTCCCCGTTCTTGAAATGTGAGATGTACCATATTGTGGCACTTTTCCTACCACATAGCGGTAGTTTGACTGACAGTATTACCAGTTTTTTGAAATGTCAAGAAAAAAATGTACCACAACGTGCTACTTTTCTGTCAGAACCCACGAGGCGGCCTTGGCTGAGGGTTTTCCTGTTTTTTTCTGTGTATAATAAATGCCTGTTGAATATCGGCTAGCGTGCTGGACGAATGAAAACAGGTTCGCCGAAGACGATGAAATATAATTGTACGTTCAGCATGAACCTCGTTAGATGAGCCGGGGACGCTATCTCTAATGATTGCTTCCGTGAAAATGGAATAACACCGATAAGTTCTTATTCTCCCCCTCATTCCTTTATGGAAATCGGGCTCTTTTTTCCCATTTTAGGGGACTATTCAGTGTCATTTCCCCATAGTGATTTCGAGTTTTTCTTCTTGTAAAAAGGAGCAGTTTTTAATACTATGAGCGAGCTCGGCAACAAACATTTTATTTCACATAAAGAGGAGGAGTGAGGAGAGTGGTCATCGATTTCAGGGGGGAAGTTACTTCGCTCAAGGGTGAGATGATTCAAATGAGGAGGGATTTCCACCGAAGACCCGAACCGGGTTTCCAGGAGGTTGAGACCTCTAAGGTTGTGGCGAAAAAGTTGGAGGAATATGGTTTAGAGGTTAAGGGGGGGATTGGCAAAACGGGCGTGGTGGGCCTGCTCCGGGGAAGAAGGAAGGGGAAAACCATTCTTATTCGAGCCGACATGGACGCCCTAACGGTAAGGGAACAGACGGGGTTGGAGTTTGCCTCCGAGAATGAAGGGGTGATGCATGCATGCGGTCATGATGGGCATATGGCCATTGGCCTTAGCACAGCAAGGATCCTTTCGCGGCACCGGGATGCGCTTATGGGAAATGTGAAGTTCGTCTTTCAACCGGCAGAGGAGTGGCCGGGGGGCGCCAAGCTCATGATTGAGGAGGGGGTGATGAAGGATCCCGAAGTGGATGCTGCCATCGGCCTCCACTTGTGGAATTACCTTCCCATCGGAAAAGTGGGGGTGCGGTCCGGGCCCATCATGGCCAGCATGGATTCGATGAAGATCAAGATCAAGGGAAGGGGAGGCCATGGCGCCATTCCCCACGATGCGGTGGATTCCATTGTAGTGAGTAGCCATGTGGTGACCGCCCTCCAGACCATTGTAAGCAGGGAGATTGCACCCATTGCACCATGTGTGGTGACGATCGGGACGATAAAGGGGGGGTACGGTTTCAACATCATAGCCGATTCCGTCGAGATGGAAGGCACGGCCAGGGCCCTCGATGTCGAGTTACAGAAGACCCTCCCGGAACGAATTGAAAGGATCATCAAAGGAGTGACCTCGGGGATGAGGGCGAACTGTGAGTTCGAGTATATCTTCCATCACCCGGTGACCATTAACGATGAGAAGATGGCCCGGTTGATAGAGGACGTTTCAGTCGTAGCAGTTGGCCAGGAGAACACCGTCGTTGCCGAAAAAACCATGGGTGGGGAAGATATGGCCTTCTTCCTGCGGGAAGTCCCGGGCTGCTACTTCTTCCTGGGCTCCTCGAATAAGGAGAAAGGACTGGATCAGCCGCACCATAGCCCTCAATTCAATTTTGATGAAGACGCCATGTCCATTGGGGTGGAGATCTTCGCACGGGCGGTCATGAAGTACCTGGGATAACCTTAATCGGGGAGTTTACCAACACTTTTACCGGGAAATGGTATTCGGTAAGGAGACACTTAGACAATTCGAGGGAATTGGAGATGTCATCGAGATCATTCAGTCAACAGAGGCCATTGGATTTGGTGAAACAAAGGGTCGTTCTTTTCGACGGGGCATTGGGGACCACGCTGATGGCCCGGGGACTTTCCAGTGGGGAAGCGCCTGAGAGGTGGAACGTGGAGAGACCAGAGGTGGTGAAGGAGGTTCATCGAGCCTATTTCTCAGCAGGTTCCGATGTCGTCCAGACCAACACTTTTGGTGGGAATCGTTTCAAGCTCCGAGGTAAGGGCATGGAGGGCGATCTGCTGCGGATTAATCAGGCGGGGGTGCAGTTGGCCATGGATGTCTGTCCTCCTGGAAGGTTTGTAGCCGGAGATGTAGGGCCATCGGGAGAACTCATGGTTCCCCTTGGTTCCCATACAGTGGAGGAGATGGAGGAGGTTTTTGCGGAACAGGGGCAGATCCTCGCCGAGACAGGTGTTGACCTCATCAGTATCGAGACCATGTTCAGCCTGGAGGAGGCCCTAGCAGCGCTGAGGGGAATACGAGGGATCACCGGATTACCCATTTTCGTTTCCATGAGCTTCGATCTGAAGCCGAGTGGATTTTTCACCCTCATGGGTGAATCTCCGGAGGCCTGTGTGAAGGCTCTGGAGGAGAACGGCGCCGATGTACTGGGGTCCAATTGCCAGCTTGGGTCGAGGGAAATGGTGGATTTAACCCGGGAGATCAGGAGCTGGTCGAAGGCTCCCGTCATCGTCCAGCCGAACGCTGGTTCCCCCGTTCAAAGGGAAGAGAGGACAATGTATGAACAGCCTCCCGAGGAATTCGCCGAGGATATCGTGAGGATCGTTGAGGAGGGGGCGAATGTGATCGGTGGTTGCTGTGGTACCACTCCCATCTTTATCGAGAAGGTAAGACAACGCCTCTCAGATCGGAAACAATAGATCAGTTTGGGGGCTGATCGGATATGGGATATGTCTCTGTTGCCCCTTTCTAGCCCTTGGGCTTTTCGATGGTAAAACAACGAGGGAGAGGTGGGAAGTTTAGGGCTCCATTCAGGAAATCCCGAGATCCAATTGGCATGGAAATTGCTCAAAATCCTCATGGTTCAATATGCCTGGAAAGATGTGATGCGAAAGAAGAAGACGAAGGTAAATCTCGAGCTTATCGACCTTTACTCAACCCTGTTACAGGAAGTCTGGGGAAAAGTCTCGGAGCTTATTGGCGAGAGCTTGTTGGCGTTCCTAGTTCAATTGACCATAGACCGCATGCCGGAGAATTTCTCCATACTGGGAGGGGTTCGGGTATCGGAGGGCGGCATTTCCCTGGAAGCCATAAGAGATCAATCCAAGGATACCTCCCCAGAAGATATCCACCGCGCCTTCCAAGGGTTCGTAAAGAACCTATTCAATGTGTTCACAGCAATTACCGCAGACGTAATCAACCGGGAGTTATTTTCCACCGTTCTTGCGAAACTGCGGGAGGCGGAAAAGATGATTTCTCGCTAAACGGAGGATTTTCAGTGCGGATCATCTTCAAAAATCTGAAGACTCTCTGGTCAATAATCAATGCAATCAATGCCAGTGCGGAGTGGACGGATATTATCGAATCAGCGGGATCCAGGCTTTCCCAGTTGTTCGATATATTGGCTTTTTCAATCCTCCTGAGTAAGGATCTAACCCTCTACGTCTATTGCGCTGAGTCAAGCAGTCGTCCTTTTGTCGACGAGGTCGTCAAAAATACGATCAAAACCTTCTGCTTTGTTACTGGGAAACGGGTGAACCCGGAGCAGGTTAACAAGCGTCTTGCGATGAGGAGGTTTGAATCCCGATGGAAAGGACCCTCGGACGGCAGGCTGAAATCCCATATTAGCCTTCCCCTGATCAATGAGGGGAAGGTGTTGGGATGTGCCTCGTTAAACAGCGACCATTCCAACGCCTTCGATGCCCAAGCCCTTCAATTCTTCTCCCTGATCACCTATCAAATGACTTCGTCCATGAAGCACTCTCAAGTGATCAGCTCGATGAAGGATATGGCCATTTATGATACGCTGACCCATCTCTACAATCGCAGGCACCTCGATCACGTTCTGGAGGAGGAATACAAGAATGCTTGCCTCTCAAAACAACCCTTATCCATCATTATGGTAGATATCGATCACTTTAAGACCATTAACGACCGATATGGACATGACGAGGGGGACAGGGCCCTCATCCATATCGCTTCGCTCTTGAAGGCATCCCTGCGGAAGCACGATGTCGTTGCCAGATTTGGCGGAGAGGAGTTCTTGGTGATCCTGCCCAGGGCAATAATGAAAGATGCAGTGCTCGTCGCCGAGCGGATTCGTCGGTCTGTCGAGGCGACCCCCCTTTGTATGGGAGAAGAAATGGTCCGCCTCACCGTTAGCCTCGGCATTGCGTCTATTCCAGCCATCTGGCCCGAATCAAAGGAAGAGCTGACCAAATGTGCGGACACGGCCCTATACGAGGCTAAGGGTAAGGGGCGGAATAGGGTCTGTTTCTACGTCCCCGAGAAAGATCCCCCCGCAAAAGGATTATTGTTCAGGTAACCGGCATAGGCAGCGTGGTCTCCAACGCGCTCCTAACCGCCCATCAATCCCTTGGAGCTGAAATTACACCATTTTTTGCTGACGAATCTTGGTAGCCCGAGGCGAGAGCCACCGTTGTCTTTGACCGTGGAAGGCGGGCTTGGGCACGAAGTGGGTCGTCGGTACGCAATTTCCCGGATGGGTAAAAGAATCCCGCCAGTAAGTTTGAGGAGATCGAGCAATAGAGCGTGGGATTATTGATAAGAAAAGGCCAGGGGAAAGGTTATCCAGGCCCTTTCTGATTTTTCCCAGAGGTTTGGATTTTCCGAGGGAGGCACGGGAGGGAAGGGGAAATCTCAATGATTAAACGATTTCCCCTTTTTGGGTGTCTAAAAGGGTAACCATGACATCGGATTTCGACCTTCTGGATCGCTTTGAAGATGGAGATCAAGGAGCCCTTGAGGAGATTGTATCGAAATATCAAAAACCCATCTTCTTCTTTATCCTTCGGATGGTTTGGAATGAAACGGATGCGGCAGACTTATTACAAAAGACCTTTATCAACGCGCTTCGGAATATCCGGCGTTTCGATCGCCGATCCAATCTCAAAACGTGGCTCTATCGAATTGCCATGAACGTGTGTAAAAACCATTTCCGGGATGACCCGAGACGGAGAGAGGTTAACATCGAGGGAATGGTTTTCTTCGATGAGAAGAATCCATTGGACCACATCATCTCGGAAGAGGAGAGAATGTGGTTATGCCTGGCCTTGAACGATCTTCCGGAAAAACAGCGGTATACGGTCATCCTCAAGGTGTATCAAGGCCTAAAATATAGGGAGATCGCCGAAGTCACCGGATGCTCAGAAGGGACGGTGAAAGCAAATTTTCACTTCGGGGTCAAAAGATTGAGGGAAATCCTCGGGCATTGAAGGGTGGAGAACCATGAATTGCCGAGAAGTTCAGGATCAGTTGGTTGAATTCTATGGGGATCAACTCGACCGAAGAGAGGCCGAGCGAATCGATGGTCACCTGCGGAGGTGCCCTGCCTGCAGGGAGGAGCTGAGTTCGATCGAGAAGGTCATAGGAGGGTTGCGGTCTCAACGGCTGTCCGATCCAGGAGAGGCTTTTTGGAGGGATTTCCCGAAGAGTGTGAGAAAAGCCTTTTATGAGCAAGACCGACACATTCGAATTCCAATCCTTCCGAGGGTATGGGAGGGGATTTATGGGGTTTCCACGTGGCTCTTCTCGTCAAAACCGGTGAATGCAGCACTATCGATTGCCGCAGTTCTCCTGATCGTTGCCGGGGTGCTTTTTTTCAAGGCTGGGTGGTTTTGGATGGGATCGAGGGGGATAGGGGATCAAAGCGTCGAAGTGTATTCTGGGGGGACGGAAGTGCTTTTCTCCCCTTTCACCCCTGTGATATTGGAGAACCTCTCGTTACACCAGTTGAACGATATTTCAGGGGAATTGATGGGATGGCTTGATGGAATGAGGAATTCGGGGGATGAGATCCTAAGAAGGTATGGATTCCTCCAGGAGGAAGAGGTGCTCACCCAACTGGAGGGGCTCGATTCCAAGGAATTGGAGTTCGTGTACGATGTACTGAAGACGAGATACCTTAGATCCTCTACCTCACTCTCCCTCCTCATGGGCTAGGAGAAGGTAGATTACGGTAAAGGAGGGTATGGCATGAAGGGTAACAAGGGATTCTTTTCGATGGGTTTTACCTTGGCAATGGTTGTGTTCGTCTCGGGGTTTAGCCTCCCCTGTTTCTCGCAGCCACCGGGGGAAGGAAGATCCCGGGGGCCGGAGAGCACGGTTCCATGGAATAATGAATCTCCTCAAGCCATTGAGAAGAGGAAGAAAATTCGCGAGCGGATTGGACTGATCAGAATGTGGAAGTTAACGGAAGAGCTCGATTTGACCGAGGAAACGGGAGCCAAACTGTTTCCCATACTCCGCAAATACGATGAAAAGTGGATCGGGCTGCAGAAGGAGCGTTGGGACCTCATGCAACAGTTGGGAAAGGCCTTGGAGGATGAGGCGACGTCGGACAAGAAGCTTGAAGGAGTCATGGAGCGTGTGGAAACCAACGCCATTGCAGTTTCCGATTTATTGCGGCAACAACGCCAGGAGCTTAAGGGGATCCTTTCACCACGGCAACAAGCGAAATTTATCCTCTTCCAGAGACAGTTTCAGCGGGAGATAAGAGAGATTATCGCCGAGGCGAGGAAAAGGAAGGTGAGGGCGAGAAGGGATGATCGGCTGAAGAGGGAATAAAAGGCCTGTGAATCTGGGAGGTGAAACAGCGTAGTCCGGAGAATGGATGATTTCAGGGGGTCATTCCATACAATTGAGACCACTCACCTCTATATCCTCATCCTCACGAGATCCTTTCCCGTTTCACTTTGAGAGCCCATTGAAACAGGACCGCCACGATCCCCAACATGGCCAAAAGAAATACGGGGTTAGTTCCTCACATTGTTTCATTCGCTTCATTGGAATAGGAAGAATTTCCCGAGCTATTATAAGCCCTGACTCGATAGTAATACGTTCCCCCTCCACCCAAGATATCACTGTATGTGGTTACATCCTGCGGAACGGTGTCTATTTCACTATAATTTCCTGATATTCCCGTTTTTCGCTCAATCCTAAATCCGTCCTCATTAAATGCGGGATCGGAGTTATCGGACCAGTTGAGGTCGATTTGGGTTGAAGAGACCTTTGTGGCCGTTAAATTCGTTGGCCCAACGGGAAGGGCGAGGGATTTATATGCGTTTATTCTGCCATTGGTCAATACCCTTCCGTTCAAACCCGCTACAACGTCTACCCCGTTGAGCATTCGATCTTTCAATTCATCCAGGGTTATGCCGGGATAACGTGCCAAAATCAGCCCGGCTAAGCCGGCGACATGGGGGGCGGCCATGGAGGTGCCATCAAATTGCCAATAGCTGTATCCTGTTATGACCCAATCCTGAGCCGTTACCACAAAATCATCGATATAAACCCCATCTTCCTCACTAGAATCATCCGAGGACAATTGGAATCCCAGATTAATGTCATTGGAGAGATCTCCGAAGGGCGATATGTTATTGGTATGGTGCTCAAACAATCCTCCTGAACTGCCGCTCAATCTCCCATCAAGAGTTACGCTATAGAGTTGAAGAAAGCCAAAACCGTTTATGGTTGCCCCTACGTACAAGTAATCGCCTGATGCCAGGCTATATCTGGCTTGGTATTCCAACACGGCATATTTATCGACCAAATTAAAGGAGGTAGTATGAGTAACATAGGAATCCGTGTTGCTGAGATAATTTCCTGAAGGGCTATCCGCAAGACTATGAGTAGGGCTCACTGAAATTGGTTCCGTTAATTCCCATGAATCGTTCGTTCCCCAATGAGTCCAACTTGCCAATTCCGACCCGGTATTTCCGAGATGGATCGCGATGTACCTGAGTCCGGCCACGGGGTAGAGACCAACCCTTGTAGCGGCTCTCAGTACCCTGTTTTTCGCGATGAAATCAGCTATGGGCGGGCTCACCGTGTAGTAGAGAGAAGCAAAGGCCTTTCCTATGGAACCGGTCAGGAGATGTCGATCCCGAAAATCCCGCAAAGCCTGTACGTGATTCTCAAGGGGCGATCCAAAAGCCGCCGTGGCTATGAAACACCCTCCGCCGCCGCCTCCGCTTCCAACAACCACAGGTTCAAAATCCTCACTCAAGAGAGTATTCACCGTTGGATCTATACCACGGAACACGATGGAGCTGAGGATATTAACCCCAGGCGCCCCGACATCCACGGAAGTGGCCCCGTAATTGGAGAAGGAGGCTAGGTTATCATTGTGATCCGTGGCCGCTACCGATATGATATTGGGAAGATCATAGCTGGCTGGATAGAAAGGGTCTTGATCATTATCATCGCCAATCCCATCGTCGCCCCCATTGCCGGCCGCGGCTACAAAGAGACATCCCGTATCGTTTGCATAGGATATGGCGTCGTAAAGGGCCTGGGAGAAGTCCCCGCCACCCCAGCTGGCGTTGATAACCCTGGCTCCATTATCGGCAGCGTACGTAATGGCCTCAATGGCTTTCGCAGTATCTCCGTACCCGGAGACACCGAAGATTCGTAAAGGCATGATGCTAGCCAACCAATTCACCCCGGTAATACCCGTGGCATTATTCCCGATAGCGGCGATGGTCCCTGATACATGGGTCCCATGAAAATGGTAGTCTGTGGGGTCGTTATCCTCTCCCACAAAATCCCAACCACGGACGTCATCGACATAGCCGTTCCCATCATCATCAAAACCCAGAATTCCATTGAGCTCCACATCGTTGATCCAGATATTCCTCTGTGTCCCATCATCAAGATCTGGGTGGTTATATGCAACCCCTGTATCGATCACGGCGATGACTACATCCGATGAGCCCGTATGGATATCCCAGGCCTCGGGGGCATCAATGTCTGCGTCTGACGTGCCCGGGATTCCATTGACCGGCTGCCCGGTGTTGTGCAAACCCCAAAGTTTCCCATAATTGGGATCTCCTGGATCGAAGGGGGGATCGTTAGGGAAGGTTGCGAGGGCTCGGACGATATAATTGGGCTCAGCGTATTCAACTAATGGGTTCCCCCTGAGTATTGCTAAAGCTTCTTCAATCCGCATCGAGGGGGGGATTCTTCCCTTGTGAACCTTAATGGTATGGAATGTCTTCGTTGCCGTAAGGCCCATAGCGGATTTCAGAGAGCGAATAGAACGAATCGATGCGTTTTCCTTCCATTTCACCAGGACCTCTCCCGGGACATAGGGAAAGGGAATGTTCCCGCCGCCGCTGGAAGCTGAACTAAGCCCATCATATCCATGGAGCATGGGAGAAGAAGGTTCCCATCCGAGAAATATGAGCAGGAATATCAATGATAAAGTAATTTTCCTCATATCTTTTTCCTCTTTCCATGAGACAAGATTAATGGCCCGTCCTTGAGGAGAGAATGATTGAATTATTACCGGATACCTGGCAAAAATCGTACCAATGAGACGGCGTTTTTGCGATATTATCCGATTTAATCGTCTAATATCGGAAATTTCTAGATAATTAAATCTGCTAATTCATCCGGGCATGATAAATCTTCGATAAAATATGAAATCTTTTCATAGTTTCCTCCATGGACCGAGAGGCCTTTTCCTTCCGTTCGGCTCAGGGTCGAAGACTCACGACGAAACCCCCTCACCCTCGAGCGGTACCCGACGTATCCAAGGGACTGTGTTCAAGGAAAGGGAGTTCTCGTATCGACCCTTTATGGGTGTATGGATCCCCGCAAAAAACGAAGATTGATCTCGATTATTGTATCAAATGTCACTATGCAATGGGATTCAGTATTTACAGAAGTGCTTCCCCCAAAGGTCATGAAGCTCCAGGAATGTTGTTATTGACTGCAGGGGGATTTCATGTATAATTGTTGAGCCAAAACGATCCGGGAGGGCGGATAGGTGGTCGATTTCTTAGGGGATTTGAAACGAACGGACTATTGCGGAAGCCTCAGACCATCCGATGAGGGCAGGGAAGTTGTCCTGATGGGTTGGGTTCAGCGACGCAGGGACCACGGTGGTGTCATCTTCGTTGATTTGAGGGATAGGGAGGGAATTATTCAGGTAGTCTTCAACCCGGAAATCAATCCGGAGGTCCATGCCAAGGCCCACACGATTCGAAGCGAATACGTTTTGGCGGCAAAGGGTGAAGTCACAATGCGACCTACAGAGAGTATCAACCCGGATCTGGCTACGGGGGAGGTCGAGGTCTTGACGAAGGAGCTGAGAATCTTAGGCGTTTCGGAAAATCCTCCCTTTTTGATTGAGGACAACGGGGAGATTTCAGAGAATGTCCGTCTGAGGTACCGGTATCTCGATTTAAGGAGGCCCAGGCTTCAGAGGAATTTGGTATTGCGGCATAAAGCAGCCAAGGCGGTGAGGACGTATTTGGATGGCCAGGGGTTTCTCGAGATCGAAACCCCTGTTCTGACCAGAAGCACACCTGAAGGTGCAAGGGACTACCTCGTTCCCAGTCGG
>JABAOF010021223.1_pt1 | contig 11043 bp, 7 predicted proteins | sample 7062171 | NCBI WGS metagenome assembly JABAOF01 (sample SAMN14538628, study PRJNA623070) | marine sediment metagenome | biome: marine biome [ENVO:00000428]; feature: marine pelagic biome [ENVO:01000023]; material: deep marine sediment [ENVO:00002113] | place: India: Gulf of Khambhat ... | reverse complement strand
TCTCCTACCGCACGGGCACTCTTAAAAATCTTTGCCCTCCGTGCGGATATACTACCAGGCATTTTTTCTCCAGGATGGGCAGTAATATCTGTGAGCTAAAAAAACGTTTAGCCTGCCCATCCTGATCTACTATAAGAGTTTTTTTGCCTTCGGCGACCAGGGGGGCTTTTTTGTAAAACCGCCCCCCTGGACCCCCCGAAAAACTTTTTATTAAAAAAAGCAAGAGCCTTTATTAATCTGATTTAATCCTTAATTTAACGCTTAGTCGCCGAAGACTTCTTTTATAAATAATTTTTTTGTGGTAAAATTGATTTTCCAGTAGGTGTATTTAGTTTGAAACAAAAATAGGAGGGGCCATGAAAATATCAACCACATCAAAATGCGGGATTTATAGTGGAGTAATGGTTAGTGCAATTTTACTTGTGTTTCTTCTGGGAATGGCTGCTAATCAGGTAAGATCAGAAAAACAGGAATTTTCTGTAAACCCGAAAGGAAAATTTATTTTTGAATTTGCTCTCCAATATGTTGGCAAAGTCACCATAACAGCGAAGTGGGAAGGCAGATACCCGGCAATTATGACGCTTAAAGATCCATTGGGCAAGGTTTACGGTAGTAAAAGAGGAACCAGCCCATTACGCCTGGAGTTCCAGTCAACAAAGCAGCTTTTAAACAAGGGCGGTGAATGGAAAGTAATTTTTGATAACGTTGGCAGTCTCAAAGTAAAAGGCATCATTACCATTGCTTATTCTCCACCAAAAAGTGCACCAACAGTTAAGAAGCCCAAACAAGGTTGGTGCTGCCTTAATGGCGAAATCTTTCTAACTACAGAGACGCAATGCCGTGAGAGCAAGGGAACGTTTTTCTCTACTCGAGAGGAAGCCGAGGAGCATTGTCGTGAAGAACGTCCTCAGCCGCCTCATCCCGAAGAGGGCTGGTGCTGCAAAGACGGTAAGGTCTTTCCTGCCACTGGGGAAGAATGCCGTGATCACGGAGGAGATTTCTTTGCCACACGAGAGGAAGCCGAGGAGCACTGTCGTGAAGAACATCCTCAACCGCCTCCCCCGGAAGAGGGCTGGTGCTGCAAAGACGGTAAGGTTTTTCCTGCCACTGAGGAAGAATGTCATGAGCGCAGAGGAGCATTCTTCCCTACACGAGAGGAAGCCGAGGAGCATTGTCGTGAAGAACATCCTCAGCCGCCTCATCCGGAAGAGGGCTGGTGCTGCAAGGACGGTAAGGTTTTTCCTGCCACTGAGGAAGAATGCCGTGAGCGCGGAGGAGATTTCTTTCCCACACAAGAGGAAGCCGAGGAGCACTGTCGGGAGGAGCGTCCTCATCCACCTCCCCCGGAAGAGGGCTGGTGCTGCAAAGACGGTAAGGTTTTTCCTGCCATTGAGGAAGAATGCCGTGAGCGCGGAGGAGATTTCTTTGCCACACGAGAAGAGGCAGAGAGGCACTGCCGGGAGGAGCACCCTCAACCACCTCACCCGGAAGGGGGTTGGTGCTGCAAGGGCGGCAGGGTTTTCCCGGCTACCGAGGAAGAATGCGTTGAAAGGGGTGGGCAATTTTATGTTTGTGAGGAGGATGCCAGACGTTACTGCCCGAAGCATGAAATGGTACCTCGTCCGGAACACGAGATAGCACCTCCTCCACGTGAACCACGCGATTATCCTGCCATCCCAACAGCCAACCTCGATGTAGACGACCTTGTACCACTGACTACCCTTGAAAAAGTTGTGGATGCCCATGCGTTTGAGGTATGGGAAGGAGAAATTGCTCGGGGTCGTCCCTTTCCAGTGGCTGACGAGCATGGAGACATTTTAGCCTACGTATTTCCTTACATCAGGGGTACGAGTCACTTCCCGGAATATGAACAAATATTTGATAGAGTCAGACGTTTGCGAGACACCACGCTGACACAGATGGGGGCACAATTCGGATACATCTATGTATCCGCCACCCGCAGGAATTTCCCCATCCTCATGGTCTCCCATTATCTCCACCCCTATTTCCTGGTGGGGGATATGGCACAGGAACACGCCAGACGTCACTTTGATACCAACGAAGTGAGACTGGAAAAGATTTATTTCATCAACCCCCATGAGGAGTATTTCGAATTTGTTTCTAACGGAAACTCGATTCTTATTAATGTGAATTCCCTGGAAAAGAAATCCCCTGCAGAAGCCCTTTCTGTTGAACCATCTGCGCCCAGGACAAAAGAGCATCTCAGGATAATTGAAGAGGCATGGGACCGGGCAACACGGTTTGCTCCGGTGGGGACTCGTGCAGAAGATGCGTCAAAAACTCATACGGAAAAGAGAATCCTGCACTGGAAACGAATCCCTATTTTTCCGCATACCTGGTGGTGTGTGCCGACTTCCGAGGCCATGATCCTGGGGTTCTGGGATCATTATGAGAAAGGCAGCGGGACTTTCTTAGGGTATGGGCGGTTAATCAAATACTGGTTTACACATCCATCTTACTGTCACCTGTCCACGGGACCCCAGGCCAACTGCGCCTGGTCCAGTGCGATCCATAACAATGTCCCCAACATCATCGACGATATCATAGATCCTAAAACCGGCACATGGAGTACAGGGTATAAAAACCTTGAGGACCGTGTCTACAAAATGTATAAATATAAATTTTCAAGCGGCACTGTAACGCCAACTGCAGAAAATCAGTGGGCCTGGAATGATATAAAGAAGGAAGTGGACAACGGCAGACCATCGTTTTTCTCTTACGCAAAACATATGGTCGTCGCTATTGGATATCGTGTAACTACCTCGGGTCAGAAGCTAGTTATCGTCTATGACACCTACGGAGCAACAAGCAAGCAGAAACTCAAAGAGCATACTTATTCCATATGCAATGGGTTCAGGTGGCTCGTGCCCGGAGGCGGGACCAGCCTCGATCACCTGATTATCGATTCCCCGGATGGAGGAGAAACGCTTTCCCGAATGGTGCCTTATAATATCACCTGGTGGGTCTGGGGCGTCAAAATCGAGAAGACAACCATCTCCTTCTCAGCGGACGCAGGAAGAACATGGACTACCCTCGCCAGTGACGTAAATACTAAGGTAGGGAAGAATACATACCAGTGGCTCCCGGACAAAACAACCAAAAAAGCACGAATACGAATTTATGGATATACAGACAAAAAAGAACTCATTGCTGCTGACGGTAGTGAGAAAGACTTTACTGTCAAGACGATTTCCCTTAATAATTGGGGAAACTGGAAGAGTTTGGGCAAGCCGCCGCTTAGTGGCCATTACGGTGTTGAACGTCTTGTGGTAGGACAAAACCAGGATGGGCGGCTGGAGATTTTTGCTGTTGGCAGTGATGGCGCTCTCTGGCACAAGTACCAGACGACGCCGAACTCAGGTTCATGGAGTGGTTGGGCCAATCTGGGTAAACCCCCTGGTGGTTTGCTTCTGAGCACTCTTGCCGTTGGCCGGAATAAGGATGGTCGGCTGGAGGTGGTGGCCATTGCCAGCGATGGTGCGCTCTGGCACAGGTACCAAAAAAAACCTAATCAAGGTCCCTGGATTGGTTGGGGCAGTATGGGTAAACCACCTGGTATTACAAAATTTATTTCCACACCGGTTATAGGGCAGAACCAGGATGGGCGGCTGGAGGTTTTTGTCTTCGGTAGTGACGGTGCTCTCTGGCACCGCTACCAACCCAAGCCCAGCGCGGGTCCATGGAGTTCCTGGAGCAGCATGGGTAAACCCTCCGGCAGTGGAAAGTTCTATGCGCGTCCTGCTGTTGCCCGGAATAAAGATGGCCGGCTTCAGGTCTTTGCAATGGCGGGTACCCCGGGCAAAAGCGAATTCCAGTTATCCAACACGGCTCTCTGGAACAAATACCAACCAAAACCTGACCACAAAGGTTCCTGGGGGTCATGGAACAATATGGGAAAGCCTTCGGGCGCTTCCTGGCCTTCTCCTGCTGTGGGTTGGAATAAGGATGGCAGGCTGGAAGTTTATGTCCCTGGCGGCGATGGTGCCCTCTGGCACAAGTACCAGACCAAGCCCAATCCAATTGCATGGAGTGGTTGGGCCAGTTTGGGCAATCCCCCTGGAGGGATAAAGGTTCTTTCCCAGATAGAAGCCGCAGCCAATAAGGATGGCAGGCTGGAGGTTTTTACCTTTGGTATTAGAGGCAAGGGACCCGCCAGTGTTATTGCACCGTGGCACATCTGGCAGAAGTTACCCAACAATGGTTGGGGCAGTTGGGCTGGCCTGGGTCCCCTACCCGGTAAAAACCTCGAATCCCTTTATGTGGGTCAGAATAAGGATGGACGGCTGGAAGTTTTTGCCATTGCTTCAGATGATAATACCTTGTGGCACATCCGCCAGAAATAGAAAGACAATTCAAATTTTCAAACACCGAACCGTTTTTCCATTGTATCAGCTTGTCAACCGTTTATCTTTTTCTCAACTTCAGCAACCAGGAGGCGTGTTTTTACAGCGACATCGGGTGTCACCGATATGCTGTCAATGCCGGCATTGACAAGAAACTCGGCAAAATCCGGGTAATCTGAGGGAGCCTGGCCGCAAATGCCCACTTTTTTCCCCATCTGTTTACACGTGGTAATTGCCTGGGTAATAAGCGTTTTGACCGCCTCATTGCGTTCGTCATAGAGATGAGAAATATATGCCGAATCCCTGTCAAGTCCAAGGGTGGTTTGAGTCAGGTCGTTGGAACCGATTGAAAACCCATCGAAATAAGTGAGAAACTCTTTTGCCAGGATTACATTAGATGGGATTTCGCACATCATGTAAACTTCAGTACGAATACCTTCTTTATCGATAATTTCACGAGTTTTTTTTGCTTCTTCCAGTGTGCGCACAAAGGGAACCATGACACATACGTTGTCCAGTTCAAATTCGTTAATCACCCTCTTCATTGCCCGGCATTCCAGCAGGAACGCTTTATAGTAACGCTCATCATAGTATCGGGATGCACCGCGCCAACCGATCATGGGGTTTTCTTCTTGTGGTTCGAACGCTTTTCCCCCGGTCAATTTAGCGTACTCATTAGATTTAAAGTCTGAAAACCGAAAGATGACAGGTTTCGGATAAAAAGCGCCGGCAATACGGCTGATACCTGACATCAACTTCTCGACAAAGACGTCTTCTTTACCGATTTTAAGCAGGTATAATGGGTGTTGACCGATGTGTGAGGCAAAGATAAATTCAATCCGGGCCAGCCCGACGCCGTCATTGGGCAGGCGGGCCGCAGATAAAGCAATCTCGGGTGAACCCACATTGAGCATGATACGGGTATTGGTTTCGGGCATGTTGTTTATGTTGATCTCCTCTACCTGGTATTTGGGAAGCCCTTTGAATACGCGACCTTGCTCTCCCTCCACGCAGCTTACGGTCACGTCGGTTTCGTTGGTAATTTTATCTGTACCTGTTTCGGTTCCCACCACACAGGGTATACCGAGCTCACGGGCGACGATAGCCGCGTGACAGGTTCGTCCTCCCAGGTCTGTGACTATAGCGGCTGCCTTTTTCATGATGGGTTCCCAGTCCGGATCAGTCATCCGGGTGACCAGGACTTCGCCTTCTTTAAACGAATCAATCTCTTTTATATCTTCCAGGACATTAGACCTGCCGCTGCCGATTTTTGTCCCTACAGGCCGGCCCACAGCCAGTACTGCAAAGTCTTCTTTTTTATCGACAAAAAAATAACGCTTGTAAGAGGCCGCCTTTGAATGAATGGTTTCAGGGCGAGCTTGTAGAATATAGAGTTCTTTTGTCTCACCATCCTGAGCCCATTCGATGTCCATGTATAAGTGTCGGTTATACTTCTTCCTGTAGTGGTTTTCAATATTCAGGGCCTGGCAGGCCAGGTCTGAATAATGCTGGTCTTCAAGAATTTTCAAGGGATTTTGAATCACTTTGCCAGAGTGGCGCAGGATGTAGACCTCGTCCGGTTTAACTGTGCCTTGAACAATGGACTCGCCAAGGCCTTTGTGTGGTGTAATCAAGATCAGGTTCTCGTTACCTGTCTCCGTATCCACAGTAAACATCACACCACTCACTCCGTTCCAGTCTGCCCTTACCATCTCTTGAATACCCACAGAAAGTGAAATCTTATCTTCCGGGAACTCATTATCATGACGGTAAGACATTGCACGAGCGGTATAAAGAGAAGCGAAACACTTTTTTATTTTGTTTAAAAGGTCTGAGATATTGGAGACATTGAGGTAAGTATCCTGTTGACCGGCAAAACTGGCTTCAGGAAGGTCTTCGGCAGTGGCTGACGAACGCACCGCCACATTTCGTGTCAGGTTAAGACGCTTAAAGGCTTCAACGATGTCGAACTCAACGCTTCTTTCTAACATATGGCTCTCGATTAATGCGCGAATTTCGCTTGACGTTTTTTCTAAGAGTGCCACATCATTGAATCCGTCGGATGTGAGTTGGGCTATCTTTTTAGAAATCTCCGGTTTTAACGGTTCCATGAACTCGTCGAATACCCTGGTTGTGATAGCAAACCCGTTGGGGACTTTGACACCCTCAAGCTTGATTAATTCTCCCAGGGACGAATTCTTACCACCCACAAGGGGAAGGTCGTCGAGCCCGATGTCTTGAAACCATAACACAGTGGGAACCGAACCGGAAAGAGATTGCTGCTTATTCATATATCACCTCTTTTAATTAAATATAAACATATTTTTCAAGTTTTGGATTATAACGTAAATGCTACTGGAATGCAACCTTAAGAGTTTTATTTTTTTGACTGTCCCCTTTTTTCCCTTTTTTCCTCGCTGTGGCTGTTTTCATTCGTCTCCGGGCGGCGGCGTGCGCCATCATGATTGACTGTCCCTTCTTTTTTTGGTATATATATGGGGTACAGGAGGTGTAATACTATGAAAAAAATGATTCTTTTGCTTTTTCCTTTACTTTTGCTGGCGAATGTGAGTTGCATGGAAAAAACAATGGGTATGAGTACGGACCGGGAGGTGATTGCTTCTCCCAATGCCCCGGCTGCTATTGGTCCTTACAGCCAGGCTATTCGTGTAGGAAATATGTTGTATCTCTCAGGGCAATTGGGAATCGATCCCAAAACCAACAAATTTGCTGAAGGTGGTTTTGAAGCCCAGGCGCGCCAGGCTCTTGAAAATCAAAAAGCAGTATTGACCACTGCGGGATTTTCTTTGAGCGATGTAGTCCAGTGCCAGGTGTTTGTTAAGGATTTAAACAACTATGCCGCGTTTAATGCTATCTATAAGGAATACTTTAAAAAAGATTTTCCAGCCCGGGCCGTGCTGGAAGTTTCCCGTATTCCTGCGGATGGTTTGGTGGAAATTATGATGGTGGCGGTTAAAAGTAAATAGGCCCTGAGGAGGGAAAAAATGTATTCACGGCGTCAATTTTTAAGTCGAATCGCTTTAGGTGGTGCGGTAACATTTCTTGCTCTTAAAGACGATGCCCTGGCCAGGGTTAAAGAGGCGGTAAAAACATTAGGGCCGGGTGACAGCCCGGAAGAAATAGCAAGGAATGAACATTTCTGGTCCAGGATCCAGTCTGCTTTCCAGTTGGATCGCACCATCATTAATTTTAATAACGGTGGTGTTTCACCCAGTCCCCGCACGGTTCACAATGCGCTGAAGCGGTATCTTGATTATTCCAATCAAAATCCTGCTTATAACATGTGGTCACACCTGGAGCCCAATATAGAAGGTGTACGTGAGAAGCTGGCTTTAAGGTTTGGCTGCGATAAAGAAGAGGTTGCTATTACGCGCAATGCCAGCGAAGCTCTGGAGATTGTTCAGTTCGGACTGAATCTTCAGCCCGGGGATGAGGTGATTGCTACTACCCAGGCTTACCCGCGAATGATGACAACATGGGATCAGATTGTCAGGCGTAATAAAATCGTTTTAAAAAAAGTTACTTTCCCTGTTCCCCTTATGGACCCCAATGATTACGTTAAAGCAATTAAAGGTGCGATTACCGGGAAAACAAAGGCAATTATGGTGATGCATGTGATCAATTTTACCGGGCAGATTGCACCGGTACGTGAAGTAAGCCGTCTTGCTCATTCCCGGGGTATACCGGTTATTTGTGACGGTGCCCATTCGTTTTCTCATTTCCCTTTCACGGTTAAAGAACTGGAATGTGATTTTTTTGGCACCAGTCTTCATAAATGGACGTATGCACCGGTGGGGACCGGGTTATTGTATGTTAAGAGGGAGAGGATTAAAGAGCTCTGGCCTCTTATGGCTGCCCCGGAGAAAATGGATGATGATATACGAAAATTCGAGGAGATCGGGACCCATCCTGCTGCCAATCATAATGCCATTGCCGAAGCCCTGGCGTTCAATGAAGCCATAGGCATAGACAGGAAAGCGGCACGTCTTCGTTATCTTCATCTGCGCTGGATAAATAGACTGCGCACGTATGACAATGTCAAGTTTATGACTAATATCGATGATCTTTCCCAGTGGTGTGGATTAATTAATGTGTATATTAAAGGTGTTGATGTGCAGAAATTAACCGATTATTTAATGAATAAACACAGGATACTGGTTATTCCTATTATTCATGATGAATTTAAGGGTATCAGGGTTACTCCTAATGTATATACGCTGTTGTCGGAAGTTGACCTGTTTGCAGGAGCAATGGAGAAGGTGGCAAAGGGAGAAGTGCCTGAGGTAATGGAAGGAGGAAAAAGCTGACAGGAGAAGAATTCATTTGCCTCCGGCGGCCAGGGGGGCTCTTTTTGTAAAAACTGCCCCCCTGGACCCCCCACAAAAACTTTTCATACATGGTCAACCTGCATTACGATGTTTCAACCATTGTACCCAACTAATAAAAAGTTTTGCGGGGTCCAGGGGCGGTTTTTCAAAAGAGCCCCTGGCCGCCGGAGGCATAGGAGCTCAGGATGGGCAGGCTTAACGTTTTTTAAGCACACAGATATTACTGCCCATCCTGTAGATAAAAATATGGTTTAGTAGATCCGCACGGAGGGCAATAGTTTTTTCAGAGTGCCCGTGCGGTAGGATAGTTCTTGTCGAGGTTGATTTGTCCAATTCCAGGAGAGGCAAGACAGTTAGATTAAACCCCATGTCTTTTTTCATTTCACATCACCGATATACATCAATTCATGACCGGAAAAAACCAAAACTAACTTTATCAACGTGGTTTTTTCAATATTCTTCCGGAGTTTTTCGTCGATGCTGTATTTTGCCAACTGCTCCTCGGCTTTTGTTTTTAATTTTTGAATCTCAGCATCCCCCTTTTTTGCACCGGCTTTCATATACTTAATCTCCAGGAGGTAAGAATACTTTATCCCTTCATACCTGGCTGTAAAGGGTTCCATAAAAATATCAGTGTATCCTTTGTTGAATTCTTTTTCTGTGTGGATAATATAGAGCTGGCTCAATCCAAGGTAGACATTTAAAAAGGCCTGGATGGATTTCTCACCGGTAATCAAATCCCGCAAACTCATACTCTCCTGCATCCGGCTTGTGATTAACTTAAAAAAGGGTTCCCATTTCCCATCGTAAGCCATATCGCTGATCAAATCAGAATATTTGGACAGGTCCAGGTCAAAGATGTCCGTCTCCCTATACCCTTTTTCTATATAATCATAATATAACCGTTTTACTGTTTCATTGGGAATTTTTAAACGTATTTTATCTTTTTCAGGGCTTTCTATGGTTAACAAACCAAGATAGAACAATAAGGATATAAAATTCTTTGCATCGACTAATTCCTCTAAAGGAAAACCCTTAACAAGTTTAGATGACGTTCCACCTTTTTCTATTATTTCCTTTAACCGGTTGAAATTCCCATTCGGGGCTGGCGGTTTTCCTTTGCCGGAGTCGACAATAATAAGGTGCCTTAATTTTCCATAATCGATTCTCACATTCCTGTCAATTAAATCATCCGGTATTGATTGGATTTTGAAATATTCCTTTAAGAAGTAGAGAACCATATCGGGATTATACAACTTATCACCAGGTGAGGAGTGCTCTGAAAACAAATAGTTCCCATACCATCTGTCTATTATTTCCATCAAATCGTCACAGTGGTGTTTAATGAGTCCCGCGGTTTTGTAATAATTTAACATTTCCCTGGCATCCTCGCGGGTAAAACCCAGCATTTGGTTAAATGTCGAATCCAGGGAGACATTTTCGCCAATATTAAACCCGCTGGTAACATCATCCAGGGTGACGGGTGAAACGCCGGTTAAAAACAGGCGAGTGAAGGGCGCCTCTATTCCATCGGTTCCACCTTTTAATACATTAAAAAAAGACTTGAAAAACCCTTCGCCGTGTGTGAGGTTCCGGTACGCATCTTCGCCCACGGTGGATAGAATCGTATTGGCAAAGTTATCATATTCATCGATAATGGCATAGGACTTTTGATGGGAATCTCTACATAAATCTGCAATGATGGATAAAATATCGGAAGGGGAACGGCTCTCTTCTATTATTTTTTTATAATATTCCACGTCTTTTAATAAGCAATCAGCATATTTCCGCAGGAAGGACAGCGATGTTAAGCGAATATGGTTTAAAAAGGAGGCTTCTACTTTATCCACATCAGGATCAACCATTGAAAAATTGAGTTTTAACACCAGGTAGCCCCCTCTTTCCCGGGTTGGTTGTTTAAATATGGACCTTTCTTTAAAAAATTCTTCGAACCTGTCTTTGTAGTAAACGTCATAGTAGGCTTCCATCACGGAAAGGAATAGGGATTTCCCGAATCGCCGGGGGCGGATAAAGAATAAATAATCCCCGGCATCTTCAACAGCTTTCAAATACATGGTTTTGTCTACATAATAGCAATTCTTTTGAAGGAGCCGCCCATAATTTGCCAACCCATAAGGGATTTTTTTTATTTCTTTTTCACTCATTGATGCACCAGTAATATCATATACAATTATACCAGATTCACAACATTTTTCCAGTGGGCGGCGCCCACACCTCAGGGCGACGTCAAAGTCGTCCTAAATTGCTCAGAGTTCAAGCACGAAGCACGAAATCGCGTAGAGACCAAACAAATCCAAAATTCAAATGTT
>JABAOF010006577.1_pt2 | contig 11045 bp, 6 predicted proteins | sample 7062171 | NCBI WGS metagenome assembly JABAOF01 (sample SAMN14538628, study PRJNA623070) | marine sediment metagenome | biome: marine biome [ENVO:00000428]; feature: marine pelagic biome [ENVO:01000023]; material: deep marine sediment [ENVO:00002113] | place: India: Gulf of Khambhat ... | reverse complement strand
GTCAAAATATCTATTGATTTCTCAAAATCTATACAGCCTTCTCAAAAACTCTTAATCTCACACAGCACTTTCTGGCCAAATATTTCATATTGAAATATTCTTCAAATTGCGCTTAGAATATAAAGTCGTACACTTGATTCTTTAAATTATAAATTCAGATAATAAGACTGAAATTGTCGGAACAAAAAACAAACCAGCCGAAAAAACTTCCCTTATTCGCAATCTTCAGATGCGACCATCCGCATTGATACAAGGAGAGAAGATGAAAAGAAAAAAAATCCTCATTTCCGCAGCCGCAATCTTGCTGCTGCTTATCATCATAATACCGGCTTCCCTACAAACTCAGGAAGCCAGCCAAAAAGAAATTGAGCGATCCATCACCTCATGGCTCATACTCGGCCCTTTCCCTTCACCGCTGCCCACATTCCATGAAGATGAAAAAAAGGGATATCCCCTGGAAGAGTTGCTCGATTTTAAAGAGGTCGAGACATCTCGTCTCAAGCCCAGAGCCGGCGCATCCTTCAGTCTGCACGACGGAAGCCAGGCTCAATGGAAAGAAATAAAGGCCGGAAAAAAAGGAATCGAACTCTCCTGGAATGAGAGTATTCCCGCCACAGCCTACCTTGGAGTTTATATCGAGGTGGCGCGGTGGACAACAGCCAAGTTCACAGTAACGAGCCCTCAGCTGCTCAAGGTCTACCTGGATGGAAGGTCCGAGTTCAAGAAAGTCAGTTCCGAGAAGAACGAAGAAGGAGAAGATACGCAAAAAGGAAAATTCGCTTCAGGCAATCTGGTGCTTGAAACCGGCAAGCATCTAATCCTGGTTAAGACTGTCTATGACCCGGAAACTGAGTCTGCTTGGACGGTAGAGGCGACTCTCTCGTATAACAAAATCTATGATTCTCCTTCTCTTTCCTTCACCTCTAGCCCTGAGGAAAAAATGACCATCAAACATCTTCTCGATGGTCCAAAGCTCACAGGCGTATCCATCTCTTCTGACGGAACACTTGCCGCGCTCTCCAAAAGACAGAGTCTTCCTCCGAGTGACAACTCAGAATCCTGGCTTGAAATCTACCAGCTCACAGAAGGCCGGCTGCTTCACACCTTCCGCGGCGGCATGTCGATATCCAGTGCGAACTGGGCGCCATCCGGAAAGATATTCTCCTACACGAGTCGGAGCAATTCGGGTTCAACCATATGGATTGTGAACCTCGATGCCGGGACCTCGTTTCCCATCCTCAAAGACATCCAGGAGCTCGGGAATCATGTCTGGAGTCCTGACGGAAGCTTCATCATCTACTCGGTCACAGAAAAAGGAAGCCCGGACAGGAAAGGAGTGAAAAGGCTGCAGAACATGGCGGACCGCCAGCCGTGGTGGAGGGATCGCAGTTATCTGTATAAACTGACCGTGCCCGATGGAGTGCGGCAGAGGCTGACAGCCGGAGAGCTCGCGACCTCCCTGAACAGCATCAGCCCGGACGGAAAAAGCCTTATTTTCACACGCTCCATGGTTGATCATTCCCAGCGGCCTTACTCAAAAACAGAGCTTTACACTCTTGAACTTTCCACGCTCGAAGCAAAGAAGCTGTGGGAAGGAAAGTGGTTCAATAGCGCCCAGTGGGGACCGGATGGAAAAGAGCTTCTTGTCACCGGAGGCCCCTCCACATTCGGCCCGATCGGTATAAACGTCCCGAAAGGAAGCATTCCCAACGAATACGATACCCAGGCATATATATTCAACACTGAAACCAGAAACGCCAGGCCAATCTCGAAGCTTTTTGCTCCTTCCATAGGCCGGGGATTCTGGAGCCGCACAGAGAAATGTATCTATTTCACATCCACAGACCGCTCCTATCGCCACCTCTACAGGTACGACCTGAATAAAAAGGAATTTTCTTACATTGACTGTGGAGTCGAAGTCATCCATCAGATCGACATCACGGATAAAAAGCCCCTGGCCGTTTATATCGGCTCGAGCGCCGCCTCTCCCCCTAAAGCTTTCTCACTGGATATTCAAGAAAAGAAATGGAATATTTTCCACGATCCAGGAGAGGATGATTTTGCTGAGGTTAAGTTCGGAGAAGTCAAACCCTGGAGGTTTAAAAACAAAAGAGGCCGCTGGATAGAGGGAAGAGTGTACTATCCCTCGGGTTTTAATAAATCCAAAAAATATCCCTGCATCGTCTATTACTACGGAGGCACTTCACCGACCTCACGAGATTTTGGAGGACGCTACCCCAAAAACCTTTACGCGGCCCAGGGATACATTGTCTACGTGCTTCAGCCGAGCGGAGCCACGGGATTCGGACAGGAATTTTCCTCTATCCATGTGAATGACTGGGGCTTGGTGGCGGCAGACGAAATCATCGACGGCGTGAGAAAATTCCTTGACGATCATGCGTTTGTCGATCCCAAGCGTGTCGGATGTATGGGAGCTTCCTACGGAGGATTCATGACAATGACCATCCTCACCCGGACCAATCTCTTTTCCGCGGCGATCTCCCACGCCGGCATCAGCTCGATCTCGAGTTACTGGGGCGAAGGCTACTGGGGTTACGCCTACTCGGCTTACGCCACCGCCAACAGCTTTCCCTGGAACCGGAAAGACATCTACGTCAACCAGAGCGCGCTCTTCAATGCCGATAAAATCTCAACCCCTCTCCTTCTTCTCCACGGATCGGTCGACACAAACGTCCCCCCCGGCGAAAGCACTCAGCTCTTCACCGCTTTAAAGCTTCTCGGCAGGGAAGTGGAATACATCCAAATCCTGGACCAGGATCACCACATTTTGACCTACAACAAGAGGATAATCTGGACCAAGACCATCTTGGCCTGGTTCGACAAATGGCTCAAGTACCAGCCAGAATGGTGGAGCTATCTTTATCCCGAAAAATAAATATAGTTAAGTCATTTGCAACGGGATCATTTTATTCAGATGAGATTGCCATGCTACGCTCAAAATGACAATTTATTCATACGAGATTGCCGCGCTGCGCTCGCAATGACATTCAAAAAGTGTTAGATAATTATTGAGCGAGTAGAACAGGCACCTTTTGTTGAAATGAGACAGTCCCTATCTAGTTCAAATAAGGACTAAATGGGACAATCCCGATAGAAAAAGGGGCCTGCAGAAAAAGGGGCCTGTCCCCTTTTTTGTTTGATTTCATTTTAAGGAGAGGAGTGAAATGGACGAACCCAAATGCGCGGAATGCAAACCCAAGCCCTGCTCCCAGGGCATAACCGACGAATCCCAGCTTCCGGCTTACTGTCCCATCAAGAACTTCAAAGACCTGGTCCAGGAAGTCAAAGCGAAATACAAAACACAAGAAATCCAGAATTTCTACCTCCAGTCCGCTTTGGTCGAAAAGGAGTCCTACGATGAAAAGGCTGCGCGGGAAGAAGGACGGATCGTTCCCCTCAGGCCGAGGATAAGGGAAATCGCCGAATTCGCGAAGAAACTCGGCGCCAAAAAGCTCGGCCTCGCCTTCTGCAGTGGTCTCCCCGACGAAGCCGCGAGGGCCTCTTCGATCCTGAAGAAACATGGGCTCGAAGTCTGTTCTGTGGCCTGCGGCTGCGGAGCAGTCGATAAAACAGAGCTGGATGTCCCGCCTGAACACAAGATATACGACACGGATGAATTCGAAGCCGCCTGCAATCCCATTCTTCAGGCCGAGCTTCTCAACCACGCACAGACAGCGTTCAACATCATCATCGGGCTCTGCGTGGGGCACGACATGCTGTTCACGATGAACTCTCATGCTCCTGTAACGACTCTCATCGTAAAAGACCGCTTCACAGGGCATAATCCGGTGATCAGCCTCTACACGAAATACCACAAGGACATCGTGTGAAGAGACAATAGACTATTGACAATTCAGTCCTTTTGAATATGATTACTAAAGTTAAATACGATTACCAAAGAAGGGGATAACATGAAAAAAAGTCTTTCATTCCTGATATTATTCTGTCTCCTGAATGCTCTGGCCGCTTTGGCCTCCCCTCCGCCAAATGCTCCTCAAACCCAGGATATCCAGATCAAAGAAGTCTCTCCTTTTTCATACGTTTACGTGGCACACAAAGGCCCCTACACAGAGATAGAAAACGTGATCGGGAAGCTGATGCAGGCCACCCAGAGCCGGAACATTTTCCCGGCCGGGCCCATGATCGGAGTCTATTACAACAGTCCGGAAGAAGTGAAGCCAGAAGAACTGGAGTGGGAGATTGGATTTCCCGTTTCTGCCGAGGTTAACGTGACTGAACCACTGAAGAAAAAAGTGTGGAATAACACCTCTGTCGTCTCAGCCGTCCATCAAGGCGCCTATGAAGAGACCGGAAATACAATCTCCAGGATGGTCGAATGGATGCAGGAGAAGGGACTCATCCAGGCCGGACCCTTGCTGGAAAGATACCTGACCATGCCCACTCCAGAGACTAGGCCCGAAGACCTCAGGTCGGAAATCTGGATTCCCTATCAGAAAAAATAGAAATCGCCTACAATTTGTTCGATTGCCGGTGATCTTAACCCTGTAAGAATACCCGCGACTAGTCGCAAAAGGTGAGAAAAAAGCACCCTTCGAGGTGTTGGATTTTGGGGGAAATCGACACTCAAATTCACCTTGTTAGGCTATTTACTTAGAAAGTCGAATGACTTATTCTCTTTGTACAGGAAAAGAATATCAGGAATAGATTTGGCCGGAAACAAACAATCACGTTTCAATCAAAATAACTACCATGACTAACAACACTGTTAAAGACGCTTCCAAACTGGCAGAAAAACACTACCTCTCTTTTCTGGACAACGCTCCGGATATAGTTTTCACCGTTGACCTGAACGGCAACTTTCTCTACATCAACAAAACTGCCAACAAAATAACAGGAATCCCTGTATCCAGACTTCTGAAAAGCAGCCTTCACACCATCGCTTCTCCAGAATATAAAGAAGCTGTCAAAAGATTTTTCCAGAATGACTTCAAAGGAAAATCCATGCCCCTGTTAGAAATCGAAGTCCGCGGTTTAAACGGAAAACAGATCCCCCTGGAAATCCACATAGAAAGAGTTAAAGACAAAAACGGAAAGCTCGTCGAGCTTCAAGGCATTGCCAGAGATATCTCCAAACGCAAGAAAGCGATAGACGAGATAAACCATCTCTATAAAGAAGTCGAAAAAGCAAAAACAGGCCTCAAGTCCACTCTGGACAATGCGACAAACATCGCCATTCAGGGATACAACAGAAACGGAGAGGTCGTTTACTGGAACCGCTATTCGGAAAAATTATTCGGATATCCCGAGAAAAATGTCAAAGGGAAGACCCTCAAGGGAATGATCTTTTCCGAGAAAGACGAAAGAGATTACAGAAAGCTCCTGACGAACACCATCAAGAACCGCAAGTCTTCCCCCAAAAAGGAATGGGCGATCACCACAAAAAAAGGAGAGAAAAAGCAGGTTCTCTGCCACATCTTTCCGGCCGTCTTTCCAGGACAGGAATCCGTGGCCGTAGCCATGCACATGGATATAACAGAGAACCTTAAAGCCAGAGAAAAGATCGATGATATGCTCCACCAGATGGAGAGCTTCTCCTCTATATCTGCGGACATCCTCTCTATCGAGGATGAAGAAGAGTTGTTCGAGCGCATCTCTCAGGCGGTCGTGGATATCTCAGACTACGAGCGGGTGCTCATCTCTTATTTCACCGACAAGCCACCCTACAGGGAAATCATCGGATACAGAGGAATCACCGAAGCAGAGTACAATAGAGTGCAGAAAGTTTCGATGCCCAAAGAAAAATACATGAAATACTTTGAAAGAGGAATAGAAATCGGGACTCAATCCTGCTACATTCCTCATAAAATGAAAAGCATCCTTGACAAAAAAGCCTTTATCCCCGGAGAGAAATCCTATCCGGGAAAAGAAGGCCGCTGGCATAAGGAAGACAACCTCCTCGTGGCCATGAGGGATACCAAAGGGGAGCTCATCGGAATCATATCCGTCGATGACTCTAAAAGCGGCAGGGTTCCCACAGAGGAAACCGTCCGGCCCCTAGAGATCTTCGCGAACCTGATTTCCGAAATCATCCAGAAGCACAAGCTGGCCAAAAAAATCTCGGAATCCGAAGAGAAGTACCGCGAGCTTGTAACGAACATCAAGATCGGTATCTTCCGCGCAACACCCGAAGGAAAGATCCTCGAAGCCAACCCGGCTGTTGTGGAAATGTTCGGGTACACGAACGCGGCGAAATTCCTCAACGTGAACAAGACCGACCTCTACGACAACCCCGAAGACTACAGCCATTTCATTGACGAGCTTGAGGAAAAAGGCATCGTCAAGAACGAAGACTTCACGCTGAAACGGGAGGACGGAGACCTTTTTTGGGCATCCATCACATCAGCCGCAATCAAAGATAAATCCGGAAAAATCATATACTACGACACGGTTATCGAAGACATCACGGAAAGAAAGAAGCTTGAAGAGGAAGTCCAGCGCCTCTCTGTCACCGACGAACTCACCGGACTCTACAACAGAAGATACTTCAACCAGAATCTGCCCGATGAGATCAAAACCGCAGAGAGGTGGAGAAGCGCCCTCTCCCTTATCATGATCGACATCGACGATTTCAAGCAGTACAACGACCAGTACCTTCACCTTGAAGGGGACGAAGTCTTGAAAGAGACCGCAAAGGTTATATCCCATGTTATCCGCAAGGATATGGACTGGGCCGCACGGTTCGGAGGAGACGAATTCGTCATCATCCTTCCCGGAATCAACTCCAGCGAAGCGTCGATAGTGGCCGAGAGGCTGAGAAAATTCGTCCATTCCATAAAATTCAAGCCCAAATCCGCCATCGTTCACAAGACAATAAGCCTGGGAGTGGCCCATTGTATTTATTCTGAAAGCCGGGGGTCCAGAAGCTCCTCCAGAAGTTATCCGACAAACTATGAAAAGGTGGCCACCGACCTGACGATTCTCGCTGACAAGGCCCTGTTCAGCGCGAAAAACACGGGACGGAACAAGGTCATCATCTCGAAAAAAGCCTTGGAGGTCAGCCGGATCTCCCGCTAACTCCTATTAAGGCCCACGACAAGCTGTTTCATCCCATATTCCTCCTATTAAACGCAAAAGTCTCTTAACAGAATCACCCTATTGACTCCTAAATTGCTTAACGACTGCTTTATCATGAAAAAAAGAAGATTAAAACTAGATTATGAAGCAACAGAATCCTGGCTATTCTCTTTCATAAAGTGGATAGGAGGAATATAAATTTCTGTTCGATTACGGACATTAGCTGTCAATAAATGATACAAGGTTATTTCATATGGTCAGAAAACCCCAAGAAGATGAAATTGGTATGTTTATTGCAGATAAAAATAGATTTAGGAATATGCAAAGATGATTTTCATTAATAGAATTAAAAAGCAATGTTGTATCCGCCATACAAATTATTCCATCAATCGTCTGGAGGATAGTTATGCTCAAGAATTATCTTAAAATCGCTTTTCGAAACATCCAGAGATATCCTGGATATTCGTTCATCAACATTGCTGGCTTGGCTGTGTGTATGGCGTGCGGTCTCCTGATTCTGCTGTGGGTGCAGGATGAACTACGGTTTGACGGCTTTCATACCAATTCGAAACGCATGTTCCGGGTCGTGCAGGAGGCTGAGCATTCGGGGCGCAAGGTCGATCTGAGTCGGACGCCGCCGAATCTGCAGCCTGTATTAAAGACTGACTATCCCGAAATAGAGGCAGCGACACGGTGCTGGTCGTCCAGGGTTGAATTCACGTACGAAATGCGGAGGTTTGAGGAGTCCATCTATTTTGTGGATCAGGATTTCCTGACAATGTTCTCATTCCCACTTATAGATGGCGATCCCGCAACGGCGTTGAACGAACCAAACAAAGTTGTCATGACGCAGAAAGCGGCGAATAAACTTTTTGGGGATGAGAAACCCATAGGAAAGATCATCCAATCGGGGAGCGGGCGTGATTATCAGGTGTCCGGCGTGATGGCAGATGTGCCGGAAAACTCACATCTTCAGTTTGCTTATTTAATTTCCATCGATCTGTTCGGTGAGTTTCAAGAGCATATGTGGTCGAATTCCAACAATTCGATGTACACATATGTGATGCTGACGGAGCATGCATCGGCCGATGCGGTGGATGGCAAGATAGCCGGCGTGATCACGGAGCACGCGCCCGAGACGAAAACGCGATTGTACTTGCAGCCGTTCAGAAAGATACACCTGTACTCGGATTTCACTGGGGATTTGCCGGGCCACGGCGATATCGCCTACGTCATGATTTTTTCCATCGTGGCCGTGTTTGTGATCTTCATCGCCTGCATCAACTTCATGAACTTGACGACGGCCCGCTCCGCCAATCGAGCCCGAGAGGTCGGTCTCCGGAAGGTTATCGGTGCAGAGCGGATCAACCTGATCCGGCAATTCTTCGGAGAGACACTTGTCCTTACATTCCTGGCCCTCTTAGCCGCCGTTACCCTCACTCAATTGCTCTTGCCGTATTTCAACACGCTGGCAGGCAAGACTCTCACTCTCCATCCACAGAATATCGTCCTCATCATCGGGATGGTTATTATCGCATTCGTGACGGGAATCGTCTCGGGCAGTTATCCGGCTCTTTTCCTCTCATCATTCCAACCCGCTTTAGTGTTGAAATCAGGAGGATTGTCAGGACTCAAGGGAGCGGGATTTCGCCGGGTTCTGGTCATCATCCAATTTACGCTGTCGGTTATCCTGATCATCGGGACACTGACAGTGTATAACCAACTCCATTATGTCCAGAACATGAAGCTGGGTTTCAACAAGGAGAATCTCGTCTACTTCCAGATGGAGAATGTGCTGCGCGATAACTACGATGCAATGAAGCAGGAGCTACTGAGCGATCCGCGTATCTTAAATGTCTCCTTCGGCTCCCATATCCTGACGGATGTGACGCATGTGATGAGCAATATCTGGTGGGAAGGGAAGGATCCGAACATCGACGTGCCGATGAACTGTCTTTTGGTCGGTCCGGATTATGTTCGGACGATGAATATGGAGATCACCGCCGGACGCGATTTTTCCCCTGAATTCACGACGGACAAGGACGGGGCGTTCATCCTGAACGAGGAGGCCATTCGGATGATGGGGCTGGAAGATCCAATCGGTACGAAGGTATCCTATGACGAAATAGACGGACAAATCGTGGGCGTGGTAAAGGATTTTCATTTCAAGCCGCTGAGAAAGGAACTGGAACCGATGATCCTCTTGAATTCCCGGCAGGAGATGTTCTACCTGTTTGTGCGTATCGGGCCCGGGGATGTGCCAGCTGCAATCGAGTCCATGAGACATATATGGGAGCAATACGTTCCCGAAACAGCGTTCGAATACAGCTTTTTAGATTCATCCATCGATGCCATGTACCGTGAGGAGCAGCGTGTGGGTAAGCTGTTCAACACATTCGCGACCCTGGCTATCGTCATCTCCTGTCTGGGTTTGTTCGGTCTGGCATCGTTTATGGCCGAGCGGCGGAAAAAGGAGATCGGTATTCGAAAGGTACTGGGTGCCTCCGTCGGCAACGTGGTTCTCAACCTGACGAAAGAGTTCACAAAATGGGTTCTCATCGCCAATCTCATCGCCTGGCCAGTGGCGTATTTTCTAATGAACCGCTGGCTGGCGAATTTTGCTTACCGGATCGATCTGGGCATCGGGATATTCGCTCTGTCTGGCTTGGCTGCACTGGTCATCGCCTGGTTGACGGTGAGTTATCAGTCGGCTAAGGCCGCATTGAGCAATCCGGCAGAGGCGTTGAAGAATGAATGATTCAAAGGCCACTAGATGGATTCTGCAGGATCTGTGAATAAAATCGTAAATACTCCATAGAATTAATGAATTAACAATAAAAAATAGGGAAGCATTTAAGAACTCTCCTTTTTCAAATCAGGAAATTCCTCTGGTAACCGCATTCAATAATCCTCCTGCGAATAAGAGGGCTGGCAATTATCCCGATCGGATATGATTTTTTAAGCCTTTATGACGTGAAGCTGGTCAATGGAAGGAATTTCTTTAAGACAACCATATAACGTTTCATACTCAAAAATTGGAATGGCGTCTGTCTCGGTGATTATGCGGTACCGGAGCAGGCTTTGACACAGACACCGCAGATGTGCTGTCCGACAATCCCCTTTTTCCGGAATTCCTTGAGCTTTTCATAGCAGGCCAGGAAGTCAAAATCCTCTTTTTTCTCTTTAATCGCTTGTGCCGGGCACGTCTTCAGGCATTCCATGCATTCTTCACATCCGTCACTCAACGGACTGTCTGCCTCAAGGGGCATATCAGTCAGCACGGTGACCAGCCTGAACCGCGCGCCCAATTCCGGGTTGACGAGCAGGTTGTTCAAACCTGTTCCTCCCAGTCCCGCCAGGTATCCCACCTTCTTGTGCGACAGATGGCCCTTATGGTTTTTCCAATCGATGACCTGGGAGGCAGGTATAGGAAGAGCGTTATACCCGAGTTCCTGGATATGGGAAGCCAGCAGGAAAGCGGCCCTGTCCAGGAAGAAATTGAGCTGGCGGTAGTGGTGAAAGTAGAGTAGGGTGGGTTGGTCCTTTATGTCTTCGATAACTGAATGGATGAGTTTTTTCCCGAGAGAGACGGCGCGGTTGAATTTCCGGCTGGTCTCTTCATCCAGGAGGAATNNCTCTTTATCCAGGAGAAATTCGTCCCTGATTCTAGTGATGTCCGCCACACCGAAAAGAGAAAATCCCAGGTCCGCAGCAAACGTCATTAACTTTCCGGTGTTTTTCTCCTCTTCAGTCACGAGAATCCATTGTACAGACAGCCGCTTCCCCTGTCAATCAACCCAATGGAGTCAGCCCAGTGGGATTATTCAGTGGGATCAGGCCTTAAAAAATATCGAAAAGGTTGCTGCCCGGTATTTTTACTGATCCGATACAGCCTGTTTCAGGCTGAATTCATGAACCTGGTCATACTTTCTTCCCATGACAACCAGGAAGTCTAATGAGGAAGTGTCATAAACAACCGACCAGATGGT
>JABAOF010002961.1_pt4 | contig 11048 bp, 10 predicted proteins | sample 7062171 | NCBI WGS metagenome assembly JABAOF01 (sample SAMN14538628, study PRJNA623070) | marine sediment metagenome | biome: marine biome [ENVO:00000428]; feature: marine pelagic biome [ENVO:01000023]; material: deep marine sediment [ENVO:00002113] | place: India: Gulf of Khambhat ... | reverse complement strand
GTCAAACATTATGCCCCACTTTGGGGAAAGCCCCCGCTTACAGCACTTACTGAAATGAAGGAGTTGGGATTTCAAGTATTAATAATTGAGGTGGACATCTCTATTGGATCCCGCGAGGGTTGGCTTGGAAAAGAAATAGACGACAACATCCTTCGGGAAATAAAAGTACTGGAGAAGGAGCAGAATATCAGCCCTTTGGGCGAACTTGGCGAGTATCACACGTTTGTTCTTGATTGCCCGCTATACAAAAAAAAGATAGAAATCCTTGATTCGGAAATTCTTTGGGAGGATTCCAAAGGATACGTTGTTATCAAAAATGCAGATTTAGAACTGAAAACGGGATGCCAAACGTGACCAAGCACTCTAAAGTCTCAAAACATATTCCAAAAAGGATATACCCATACGCACTATCAAAATAGTTTAATATGTGAGTGACAAATCACTAGAAATAAGCCCAACAAGGGGACGATGCGGTTGAAAACTAAAGCACCCATGTTTATAATGGTTTGGAGATGCACTAGCGCCTGCGACCTCAACTGTCTCTACTGCAGTTTTAGAGGGGGAGACCTTCCCACGCATCCAGCCCCGGACGAACTAGATACAAAGGGCGCATTACAGGTGGTAGATGAGATATACAACTTCGGCGCCACCTGGTTTGGATTGAGTGGCGGCGAACCACTCATGCGAAAAGATATTTTCGAGCCAATCAAACACGCAAGAGAGCTCGGTATGAAGGTAAGCTTGATCACAAATGGTTCTTTCGTCAATGGAAAGACATATGAAAAGCTGGCAAAAGAAGAAGTCATGACCTCCATCAGCATGGATGGCTCTGAAAAAGCACAAGACAAGCTTAGGGGAAAGGGCTATTACAAAACAGCATTGGCTGCCATAAAAAAACTATCAAAAGCAGGAATCCTAGACTGCTTGGTAACAACAGTTACGACAGGTAACCTTAAAGAGATGGACCACCTGGTCGATTTAGCTAGAGAACATAGCGCTAAGCGCGTGGTGATTCATAACTACGTTCCAGTTGGCTCCGGAAAATATAATATTGAACTTGCTCCTTCGCCTGAACAGTATGAATGGCTTTGGAACCACGTCTTCGATTTATATCAAGAGAACAAAGGAAAAGTTGATATCAAAGTTTATAGCCCCTTCTACGCTCGCGTCGTCAAACAGAGGGGGTTGCTAGATTTTTGGGACTGGTACACAAACGATTTCTTGGGTAGATGCACCATGGATGGCCATTACGTAAGCATATCACCGAACGGAGACGTAAAACCTTGTGGGTTCAATGAACATCTTAAATTGGGCAACCTGAAAGAGAAAAGCCTTAGAGAGACTTGGGACGAGCTACAAACTGACAAATTTTATTTGAAGATTAGGGACAAAAGCAACTTAAAAGGCAAGTGCGGAATTTGCGAATACCGTGAGATATGTGGCGGCTGCAGAACAAGAGCCGAATATTATTCGGGAGACCTGTTCCAATCTGACCCGGCGTGTGCTTACGTTCCGAAAGCTCTTCGTGACTAACGGTGTTTTTCCTCCCTACTGATGAAAGCCAGTAGATGCAACAAGTAGATAAATACGCTAGAATTCTAATTCTAGTTACCATCTGTAGATCGCAAATGTAATGTCAATCTTTTTTATGATCTACAAAATTCCCAAACAATGTTATATCGCCACAAATCACCAGCCTCAGTCAACCGAATTTCTCGATCATCAACCTCAACCAAACCTTTACTCTTTAATCTCTTTATGGCCTTTGGAAAAGCTTCTTCAGGGAACAAACCAAATTCCTCTTTAAATTTGAGTCTATCCACAGGTTGGCGTATATATAATCTGGTCATAACTTTTCTCATCTGATCTTGTTTCGAATCCACTGAAAGTTTTGCTATTGGAAACGCTCCTTTTGCGACAACGTCAATGTAAGCTTTTGCAGGCGCGATGTTCACATAGGAAAACCTTCCAAGATAACCCATGAAGCAACCGGAACCAGTTGTAAGTTGTCCTGCCCATGGCCAACCGGCACAACAAGATTCAGTGAAATGCTCCTTCACTTTAGAGAAACGGCTGTGCCCCGCAGGTTTGTAGCCGCCTTTCTCGAACATCTCATAAGCCTCCATGTACATCTTCTTCTCCATATCTGAATCCCCTATGGGCGGTACTTTGCCAGACTTTACTTGTTTTTCTAGAGGAGTCTCTGGGTGAATATCTAGCCCATAAAAATCAACCCCTTCCACACCCAATTCCATTGCCTTCTCCACGTCCTTTCTCAAAACGTCAAGAGTCTCTCCCGGAAGATTATACATCAGGTCGATACAGGCGTAAAGCCCCAATTTCCGCACTTTTTTAATAGTCTTTGCTGCTTGATCCGCGCTATCAAGAATATTCAACATTTTTCTTATTTTATCATCGAAGGTCTGTACTCCAAGATCTATTTGAGTACACCTAGCTCCCACCTTCCTAGCGAAATTGGAAATCGCCATCAGCTTCTCTATGTTGAAATTGTGGGTGCATCCCGCAACTTTAACCATAACATCTTCTGTCAAATTAAAATTCTCTTGACAGAAAGATAGTAGATCGACCAATTGGTGTGGTGACGAAACGCTGGGGCTACCACCACCCAACACCACTTCGTCAAAAAAGCTACTTTGAATATAGGGGGTTTCTGCATACATTTTTAATTCTTTCTTCAAAGCTCCAAGATACCTTCCCAGAATCTCTTTGGAAAACGTCTCATTAGGAAAATAGCAGAAAGTACACTTGGAATCACAAAAAGATATCCAAGGTTGCAACTCCATCTTTAGGCCGACATCGTTCTCAGTCTTCAAAAAATCTGTGAAGGCACGAATATTCTCAACTGTAACCTCTGGATATTCCCTATAAGTGTAGGGCGGCCAATTCTCAACTTCCTCATAAGGTTGCACTCTCTCCCCGCCTTTGCCATTCATTTTAAAGCACATCCAAGAAACTTCAATCACAAATTTGAGACCAACTCCTCCTCATAAACATGTCGATATTAACCATTGCAAGAAACTAGGAAGAGCCTATAGTTCAAATGCAAGGTTTAGAAGCTTCTGGTCATGCATGCAAAATTCGAATTTAACTTCTTCACCACGATAGGTAGCGTTCAAATCTTCAAGAAGCAAATGAATTTCAAAAAGGATTAAAGCTCTAGAAAATTTCTTTCTCACCGATCTTTCGTAAAGCCTTCCCTCTAAGCTTCACTGTTGGAATTGAGGCTTCTTCAGGTTCTCTCTCGATGGTTTTTCGTTTCACGGTTTCTCCGCAGACGCCTCCGGGCAGTAGCCGTCTTTTTATGCATGTCGCGTAGCTGCAGTTTGCAACTTCGCATTCTTCATCGGTCCATCTGCACCATGCTCTGTTTCCACGGTAGAGGACAGCTTTTTTTCCACATCGAAACAAATCGCATTTCGGAGAACAGTATTTTGGTTTAGACAACACGGGCACAACCTTAATTTGAACAAAAATTTTCTTGAATATAGTGTCGCCAGTCAACTATGCCTTGGGCGATGGGTGTTATAAACTTTTTTCTTTCTCTTCTTTAGGAAGCGGTTTGATGCGAAGCCTTCGGTATGCCAAGACCAAAGCAAATTAAAAACATGATGTACGCAATGACTTTGGAAATCTCAACCATCAAGTATTTCTTTAACAAACCGAAATGATAGAAGTCTAGGTGTTACTTATGATTGAAGAACTCTTGAGTCTAATTGAAAAACATGAACGATGGCGTGGGCAGGAATGCATCAACTTAATTCCTTCAGAAAACGTTATGAGCCCCGCAGTTCGCTCCATCCTCTCCTCCGATCTAGGACATCGGTACACCTCAAGAGAGAAATTCTACATGGGCACCCACTTTATCGACGAAATTGAACAGTATGGGGAGGAGCTTGCCAAAAACCTATTCGGATCTGAAATTGCGGATCTGCGCCCTCTATCAGGTCACATAGCCGACCTCACCTTTCTCGCTTGCTTCACAAAGCCTGAAGATACTGTTTTGTGTGTCTCACCGGATGACGGAGGATACCCTGGATTCTGGAAAAATGGATTGTCAAGATTATTGAAGCTTAGAATGATACGATTCCCTTTTTCAAAAGAAAAAATGAACATCAATATTGAGGAGGCTACAGACTTGATTCTACAGAAGAAACCCAAAGTGGTTATCTTTGGAGCAAGCAAAATTCTGTTTCCTCATCCCACGCGGACTGTTGCAAAAACAGCCCATGATGTCGGCGCCCATGTTGCATATGACGGGTCTCATGTACTGGGCTTAATAGCGGGAGGAGAGTTTCAAGACCCGCTTCGAGAAGGCTCTCAAGCCCTCTTCGGTTCCACCCACAAAACTTTCTTTGGACCTCAAGGCGGAATAATTCTCGCCGACAAGGAGCACGGTGAAGCAATCAAGAAACGAATTCACCCAGAGTTCGTGGACAACGCCCACTGGAACCGCATAGCCGCCTTGACCTTAGCCCTTGCGGAAATGAAACGTTACGGGAAGGAATACGCTGGACAGGTGGTTCAGAATGCACAAACTCTTGCTAAGGCTTTAGCTGAGGATGACTTTCCAGTGGCGTGCCCCCAGCTTGGTTACACGCAATCCCATCAGGTTCTCCTCGATTATGGCGGCTACAAAGAATGCAAAGTTGTAGCTAAAAAGCTTGAAAGGGCGAACATCATAGTTGACAAGGGTGTTAGACTCGGAGTTTGTGAAGCAACCAGAAGGGGAATGAAGAGGGAAGAAATGCAGAGAATTGCTCTTTTCATAAAAAGAGTGGTTGTTGACAACGAGGATCCGAATAGTGTTAAAAGAGATGTTTTGAAATTCGTTAAGGAGTTTCAGGGAATTAATTATTGTTTTAAGTAGAGTCGCCTCTAAGCTGACGACTGAAGAATGGCTTAGCGCCTTGAACGGATTTGCTATGTTACTTTTTTGAAGTGGGGGAATATCGTTTCGCTTATGAGGTTAATGGATTTTCGAACGTTGGGACCTATGGGTGAGCCTACAACGAATTGGGAGATACCAGCTTTCAGAAGGTTGTTGATCTTTTCGATACACAGGTTAGGGGTGCCGCAAACAGAGAAGGCTTGTATCATCTCCTGGGACACTGAACCAAAGGCTTGACCGAAATCGCCGGCTTTCAAAGCCCCTCGAATCTTATCAGCCTTTTTCAGGTCTATTCCATGTCTTTCCAATATCACGTTTGGGCTGCCAGCAGCTATGAAAGCAACGACGGGAATTGCTGCTTTTGTTGCTTTTTCCAGATCTTTGTGCACTGAGAAAGATGTGTAAGCTGAAATATCTACGTCAGTTGCGTTCTTTCCAGCTTCGCTGACTCCCTTCTTTATGAGCCCCACCGCGTAGCTTACGTCTTTTGGGTGAGAGGCGTTTATTAGAACTCCGTCGCCAATTTTTCCAGCGGTCATAAGCATTTTGGGTCCCTGAGCGCCTACATAAATTGGAATTTGCCCTTTTGGTTTGAAGTTGAATTTGGTGCCAATCGCTTTGAAGACTTGTCCTTCGAAAGTGATCCTCTTTCTCTCCATCATTTTCCTGACGATTTCAATGGTTTCTACGACTGCTGTTAGAGGTTTCCGCACTTCCACCCCTGTAGCTGCCAGAGTTGTTTTGTCTCCTGCGCCTATGCCTAGAACCACTCGTCCTGGAGCTAACTCATCCAGCGACGCGATGGACTGTGCTGTCATTACGGGGTTGGCGAGGTAAGGGTTGGTTACTCCGGGACCAAAAACGATTTTTTTGGTGTATATCGCAGCCGCTGTGAGGGTAACGTAGACGTTGCGGTTGTTGTAGTGGTCGGTTATCCAAAGGTTGTCGAATCCTCTCTTCTCGGCTTGGATGGCATAGTAGACTGTTTTCCAATATGCCTCTTGGGGGACAAATTCTATTCCAAACTTGACCATGCCAAAAACCACCCCGATCATTTTGTTTCTTTAATCGCTTTCACGACCTCTAATAATTGCAGTTCCTGATCTAAGAATTCCAGAGTCTTTTCAGATTCTAAGAGGATAGCTGCCTCAAGGAGTACTGCTAGCCCCATTTCGGTTGTGAGAGGACCCAATTGCCATTGATTAAGTATCGTGTATGCCAAGTCGCTAGGCATCTTACTTTCTTTCTTGGATTTGAGGACGAAGTCTAGGAGTTTGTCTGAGAGCTTCTCTCGTTTTTCAACTGGAATCGTCTTAACAATTTTCTGGTAAGCCATATCAATACATCTCTCTTATCCAAATGTGTAGAGCATTTTTTATTAAAAAGACTTGTTTTTATGTCTTTAGGAAAAACGTGGATGTTTGAGAGATTGCACCCTTTAGTTCCCAACGAAATCCTTCTCATGCTAAAGAAACAAAAATATCATTTGGTGGGAAGGCACTCAGCTGTCAAACGGTGCAGATGGCTCTACGAAACCATCGTCCACGATCGCCCCTGCTACAAGCAGAAGTTCTACGGTATAAAGAGCCACCAATGCCTTCAGATGGCACCCGCGGTTTTCTACTGCACCCTACGTTGTCGCTTCTGTTGGCGCGCCCAAAGCGGAGACCTTGGATTAAAATGGGAAGAAACCCAACTACCCAACTGGGATGCTCCAGAAGACATAATTGAAGGCTGCATTGAAGAGCAACTCAAGATTTTGAGCGGATACAAAGGAAACCCCAACGCTAATCCAGAGAAATACCGAGAGGCCTTAACGCCCAAGCACGCGGCCATTAGCTTAACAGGGGAGCCCACTCTCTACTCTCATCTGGACGGGTTGATCCTCGGCTTTCATAAACGAGGCTTCACCACATTCTTGGTCTCCAACGGTACAGCCCCAGAAACCCTGTCTGGATTGGGCGAAGAACCAACCCAACTCTACATCTCAGTTTCAGCGTTTGATCAGAAAATGTTCTCACGAGTTTGTCGCCCCCATGATCCAAAAGCCTGGAAAAAACTCGACGAAACCCTATCCTTGCTTCCCAGTTTTAAATGTCCCACGGTAATCAGGCTGACTTTGGCGCGGCACCTAAACTTGAAACATCCCGAATTGTACGCCCGGTTGATTGAGAAAGCTAATCCAACATATTTGGAGCCCAAGGCTTACATGCATGTGGGTTTCTCGCGACTACGTTTAGGCTTTGAAAACATGCCGACTCACCGGGAAATTCAGGACTTTGCAGCTCGGTTAGCTGAAGAAATGGGCTACAACATTCTTGATGAAGCACCTGAAAGCCGGGTGGTCTTGCTGAGTCGTTTGGAAAAACCTATTAAACTCGCTTAAAGCATTATTTTGGAAGCATTCCTGATATTGAACAACATAGCTTTCGGTCATTTTTTGTTGAATAGAACCTACTTTGGGCTTATTTGCATGCATGTACCCTCTCATGCGCTAGTCAACGTGGAAGATCCTGCAGGCCCTCTCATCCATTCCAATCTATACGCCCAAGTCACTTCTCAACTTCAGCGCATCCGCCTCTAAATATAGAAAAAAAAGAAAGGGAAGGTTGAGGGGTTTATTGTCGTTTTCTGAGTGCCCAGAGATTAACTAAGCCGATGACGATTGCTACCGCAACAGCCACCATTAAGCCAAGGAACATTGGTGTGTAGTCTGCGGGTTTGTCTGGTTCTGGGTATGCCGGCCACTCTTCTGTACCATACTCTGGCGGTGATGGTGGTGCTTCTACTACGCCTACTGCGCGCATGCGCGCGCATTAAGCTGTAAGACCGTCTTTTAGGATGGGCAGTGCATTAATAAAATGTATGTGCAATTGCGCGCGCGCGAATAAATATTTCAAAAAGGCGCGCGCATTGATCCAGTTTAAGAACCGTTTTAACGAAAACCTCAAATTGGACCCAAGACCTATTAAGCTCACCTAGAGCTTCATTTTTGAAGCATTTCTGGTCGCGAAGAACATGTCTTTGAAATCAAATCTTAAAAAAATTCAGGAAGAATTGAGCAAAAGAGAGGGAGTTCGAGAGGAAGTTCAAAGAGATATGCGCAGAACAACCCGCTTGTCTAAACAAGCCATCCTTTTTACTCATCAAGAAAGATTTAAAGATGCAAAAGATTCGCTTGCAGAAGCAGACAAGCTTTTCTCTAAGCTCCGAGAGGTATCAAAAGATTATCCTGATCTGTTCTACAGTGGTTTGGTTAATGCCGCCTTCGAGGAATATGCTGAAGCCCACACTTTACTCACATTAATTGAGGAGAACCGTTTTATCGATCCTGAAGATCTAGGAGTCCCCATGATTCCTTACGTGCTAGGTTTAGGCGATGTCGTTGGGGAGCTCAGACGTAGAGCCCTCGACTCCATTCGCAAGGGAAAGGTAGAAGCCGCGGAGCTATGTTTAGAGAGAATGGAAAATATTTACTCTGAACTAACAGCTATGAACGACGCCTACCTCCTTGTTTCAGGACTTCGGAGAAAGTGTGACGTTGCGAGGCATCTCATCGAAATTACCAGAGGAGACGTTACCATCGAGGCTCGAAGAAGCGCCCTAGAACATTCTATTCTGAAGTTAGAAGAGACAATTGGTAAGAAAAAGAAGGCTAGAAACACTAAAACCTAGAGAAATCTTAAAGTAAATTGGGGTTTTCGCAGAAATTGCTAATCAAGCTTAGTCCAAGATTTTCTGCGAAAAAAGCTCACGCAACGCAGTTGCGCTTATCCAAACTGGTTACACATAAGGATACACTACTTGAAACCATCGATTACGTAGCAGGAGTAGATGTCGCCTACACGAAAGGGATATCTATTGGCGCAGTGGTAGTCGTTGATTTCGCTTCCTTATCTACTCTAGAATATCAAGTGGTACACCTGAAAACACGTTTTCCCTACATAGCAACCCTCTTGTCGTTTAGAGAAATCCCACCAGCCTACTCAGCTATAAAAAAACTGCAAATGCAACCAGATGTTTTTCTCGTTGACGGACAAGGATTCGCCCATCCCTACCGCCTAGGATTCGCCACTCATCTAGGCTTGGTGATAGGCAAACCAACAATCGGTGTAGCGAAAAGTCGGTTGTGTGGTAAGGTAGAGTCAGTTGAAGAGCATGATTGGATGTCTCTTGTAGATAGCGGAGAAATCGTCGGCGCCGTAATTGCTACAAAACCTGGAACAAAACCGATATACGTTAGCGTTGGCCATCAGGTATCATTAAGAAGGGCCATAGATATTGTCAGAAGCTGTACACGAACCTACAGAATTCCAGAGCCCATTAGAAGGGCTCACATATTAGCAAATGAAGAGAAAAGGAAACTTGGGTAAACAAATTTTCCCCAAAACAATATAAAAAGAGAACATATGATGGTCTTTAGATTGATGGAGGAATAGTTTTGCATCTTCAGCTTGAGAAACTTGTTAGCAAAATTAAGGATGAACCTCTACGAGAAAAAGTGGCTCACTTTCTTGAAAATCCTACAATCGAAATTGGTGGCAAAATTTACACAGGAATGACATTGGAAATTTCTCCAGCGGGTATTTCACATCATCACAGCTATCCGGGTGGCTTTATTGAGCATATTGTCTCAACAACCGAAATCGCTTTGAACCTATGTAACATTTTGAAGCGAGTTTACCGCGGTAAAGTTGACAAAGATCTAGTTGTCTCCGGAGCCATCTTACACGACATTTTCAAGCCCCTAACCTACCGGGTGGCTGAAGACGGAACCTACATACCAACATCCTTGGCTGAAAGATTAGATCATCTAACCCTCATAGTTTCAGAGATGATTAGAAGAAAATTCCCCCTAGACCTAATTCACATAGTCTGTGCCCACCATGGCGGCCAAGCAGGCCCCATATGGCCTAGAACAATAGAAGCCCTAGTCTGCCATCTAGCGGACGTTACTGACTCGAGATTGAACGGTGAGGTGCTTAGAGCAGCAAAATATCTTTCAAGAGAAGCCACCGGAGAGGAATTAGACATAGTCTCCTCGAAGGAAGCCTTCGAAGTGGTCAATTCAAAGGTAGCCGAAGGTTGGGATGGAGTCAAGAAAACCGTAGAAAAAATAAGGCAAAAAAGATTACAGACCTCTTCCTATTCACAGCAAGATCGCCCACACAATCAGCTCAACTCTTGAGAGGCCTCGCACACCACGATAATCACACGACATCTAATCTAGGCAACTCGTTTATTCTAATCTTGAATGTCTTGTTGATAACTTTTTAGACAATTTGATATTTCTATTTTGGATGAGTTGTCTCTTCGTTTAGTGGTCCGATTTTTGATACTGAATAATTTTGCAGGGAACGGTTCATTAAGACCTCTCGAAAGGAGGTGATTCCAAAAGTAGAGATCCTAACAAACCATTTCCTCTCTGCATCTCATATAAACACAAAATCTCTTCGCATTATTTAATTGTTTACGCCTGAGGTAAAGGTGTATGAGTAATGGTTCTTCCAAATCTAAGACAATGAATGTGACATAATGGATGAAATCAGAGATTTTCTCGGTTAGAAGAGGCCTTTCTCTTGAAAGTTTTTCCCACAGGACTTATTCGTTTAGGGCCCACAACAAAATCTTTCAGCCTACTCAACAGCACTCCATATCCTTATCGAGAAAGTAGCTGGTTCTACAAGTAGCACAAACTCCTTATGGATCTTCATGAATTCTTCGTCTCTGACTCCTTCATCTCACGTTTTTCGAGGTCTGTCATGCTATCAAACTCCCACATTTTAATGTACGCACCAGCTAAACAACCAAAGATTTGATGGAAGAGTCTGAATGATTTCACCTCTTTGAACAACTTTGGATTCTCTTTTCTGTATGCAAGAAGCCTTTGCATTAACGCCTTATACTCCCCTTGCTTATCTGGTGTGATTAAGCATTCTTCCACCGTGAAAGCACTCATCTTCGCATCCCCCTTTCTGTATGACAAAATCATTTCAGGGCCTACTAAAGATTTAAGAAAGAACTTCACAAGTATGAGAAATGACATGGTAAAAGAAGAGAAGAAGGCTAGTGTTTCAGAACTATTACGCAAATTACGCCAGAGATCTGGAGATAGATGTGAAAGCTGTAGACTGGGTTT